>JACCDW011647212.1_pt1 | contig 15921 bp, 13 predicted proteins | sample 7449781 | NCBI WGS metagenome assembly JACCDW01 (sample SAMN15323449, study PRJNA562643) | freshwater metagenome | isolation source: river surface water | place: USA:Blue River Watershed | collected 2017-08-18
CAATCGGTCTATCGGAAAACCACCGAAATCGCCGTCGAGTAATCGCAAATGTGCGAGCACCCGTTCCGGTAGTCTGGCGGCATAAGCTTTGAAGTCTTCGCCGATGATCTTCCAGTCAGCCTCCGTGCTGTGCTGTAAGTCGGTAAATGTTGCCTGAGGATGAACTTCGGTCTGCATGTCTGGCTCCCTTCCTTGCCTGATTTTGAATTATTGTTTAGCTGCGGTAACCGGGATCCATGCGCTCAAGTTTACGCAGCAAAGCAGGCCAGGCCAGCATGCCGCCCATGGATTTCGTGACGACTCTGGCCTGCTCCATCGCATTGTCGATGATTTGAGGATTTATTGTCCGTAAGGGCGTACCTCCGGCCATAGCACGTACTTGTATCGTGCAGGCCGCCTCAAAAATATACATATTCAAAAAAGCATCCGCAATGGTCTTGCCGACTGTCAGCAGGCCATGGTTACGCAACATCAGATAAGATTTATCACCAAAATCTCTCACCAGCCTTGGCTTTTCTTCATCATGCAATGCCAGTCCCTCATAGTCATGATAGGCAAGACTATTGAGCACAAAAATGGATTGCTGGGACAAAGGCAATACGCCTGCTTCTTGCGCTGATACCGCCACACCATTGAGGCTGTGGGTGTGCAAAACGCAGAGCGCATCTTCGCGCGCGGCATGAATAGCGGAGTGAATGGTAAAACCCGCAGGATTGACGGGGAAAGGCGTATCCTCCAGCTTGTTACCCTCGAGATTAATTTTGACCAGGGATGAAGCGGTAATTTCATCAAATGTCATGCCGTAAGGATTGATCAGGAAATGATGATCGGTACCCGGAATACGGGCGGTAATATGCGTAAACACCAGATCGCTCCAGCCGAATGCAGCTACCAGACGGTAGCAGGCTGCCAGATCCACCCTCGTCTGCCATTCTTCCGGGCTGACGCGCCCGGCAACCGATGCAATTTCCAGACTGGGCAGGGCGTTCACATCCGATCTCCTCTTCTCTGTCAAAATACTGCTTCTTGAGGCAGGCACCGTGTGCCTTACCTGTGTTGATCAATCCATATTAACAGCAAGGCATGAACTCTCCAGCAAGCATCCCCGGCATTTCTGCTGCACCGCATCGTTTGTCGGCTTTACCTATGGCCGCAAGCTATGCCGCCTTGCCCGGAGCATTTTATACGCGTCTGGAACCCACGCCTGTGCAAGCGCCTTACCTGGTTTGTGCCAGCAAGGATGCCGCTGCACTCATCGGGCTTGATACGGCTGAATTCGAAACGGAGGCGTTTCGCCAGGTATTTTCCGGCAATGCCTGTTTGCCGCAATCCGCCCCGTTAGCTGCTGTCTATTCCGGACATCAGTTCGGCGTCTGGGCCGGCCAACTTGGTGACGGCCGGGCGATATTGCTGGGCGAAGCTGGATCGAACGTCACTCAACCGGAAGGCGCGCTGGAGCTACAGCTCAAAGGTGCCGGCATGACGCCCTACTCTCGCATGGGTGACGGGCGTGCCGTACTGCGCTCGTCCATACGAGAATTTCTATGCTCCGAAGCCATGGCCGCACTGGGCATTCCGACCTCGCGCGCACTTTGTATTATCGGCTCGGACCAGCGCGTCATGCGCGAACAGCCAGAAAGTATTGCCGTGCTCACGCGCATGGCACCGACGTTTGTTCGCATTGGCTCTTTCGAGCACTGGTTTTACAACGATCGTCAAGAGGAACTGAAAATTCTTGCTGACTATGTGATTGCGCGCAGCTATCCGGAATTGCAAACCCATGCCCAGCCTTATCAATCATTACTGCGAGAAGTAATGCGACGTACTGCTGAACTTATCGCGCAATGGCAGTCTGTCGGTTTCATGCATGGCGTACTGAATACAGACAACATGTCGATATTGGGACAGACCCTTGATTACGGTCCTTACGGATTTATGGAGGCCTACAATCCTGCACATATTTGTAATCACACTGATCAGATGGGCCGCTATTCCTACAAAATGCAGCCGCAAATCGGTCACTGGAACTGTTATGCACTGGCTCAGGCCTTGCTACCGCTATTTAATGACGTTGATGATGCGCATGCAGTACTGGCTGACTATCATGCAATTTTCAATACAAAACTCGATGCAATCTGGCATGACAAACTGGGCCTGCTGGATAACAATCAGAATGATACCGTTCTCATCGAGGGACTGCTGGCTATCCTTGAACGCAACCGCGTAGATTTCACGCTGTTTTTCCGGCATCTGTCCTCTATGCAGCAAAGTGATAATAGTGCGGATGCGGCCATCCGTGATCTGTTCATGGACAGAGCAGCATTTGACGGTTGGGCAGTACAATATCGCGCCAGACTGATACAGGAAAACAGTGAGGATGCGGCACGCAGTCAGCGCATGAAATCAGTCAATCCCAAGTATATTTTGCGCAATTACCTTGCACAGATTGCGATCGAAAAAGCAGAGAAAAAAGATTTTTCAGAGGTGCAAAAGCTGCTCGATATCCTGAGGCATCCGTTTGATGAACAGCCACGCCATGAAGACTATGCAAGCCTGCCGCCTGACTGGGCTTCTGGTCTTGAAGTCAGTTGTTCCTCCTGAGTTTAACCTTACTGAAATTGCCAGATTTGATCATGAACCAGAAAAAAATTACCCGCACTGATACCGAGTGGCGCGCCATGCTCGAGCCTTTGTCGTATGAAGTGACCCGGCAAGCAGCAACGGAACGCGCATTTACCGGACGCTATTGGGATCATCACGAGCATGGTATTTATCATTGCGTCTGTTGCGAGACACCCCTATTTGAATCCGATGCAAAGTTTGAATCAGGTTGCGGCTGGCCCAGTTATTTTCGTGCGCTGAACCCATCGCATGTATCAGAGCGCGTGGACAAAAGCTATGGCATGGTACGCACGGAAATTCTCTGTGCGATCTGTGATGCCCATCTCGGGCATGTCTTTCCGGATGGGCCACCACCGACAGGATTACGATATTGTATTAATTCTGCTTCACTTCGCTTTGAACCAATTCCATAAATGTTCTGAAAGAACTGCATGAAATTATTGTTTGATCTTTTTCCCGTAATTTTATTTTTTGTCGTCTTCAAGCTCGCCGGTGCCAATCCGGAAGCCGCGCAGACCTTTGGTAGCCATTATCTTTCCGCTCTGGTATCCGGTGGAGAAGTCACTGTTGCACAAGCGCCTATTCTGCTGGCCACTGCTGTAGCGATTATTGCTACGCTTTTACAGATAAGCTGGCTTCTGGTTACACGCAAGACAGTCGATACTATGCTGTGGATCTCACTGATCATCATCACGGTCTTTGGTGGCGCGACGATTTACTTCCATGATGAACAATTCATCAAGTTGAAACCCACCATCCTCTACTGGTGTTTTGCCGTTGCGCTATTGGCAAGTTCGCTGCTGCTGAAGAAAAACCCCATCAAATCAATGCTCGGAAAACAGCTTACCCTGCCTGAAACCGTTTGGAGCAGACTCAATCTCGCCTGGGGGGTGTTCTTTTTATTGATGGGCGGACTAAATCTCTATATCGGCGCCAATTTTCCATTGGCTTTCTGGGTCAATTTCAAATTATTCGGTTTTCTCGGATTGATGCTGGTGTTTGTTATCGGGCAAAGTCTGTATTTATCACGCTATATCAAGGCTACAGAATGAAGAACAGGGTGCAACGCATAGAAACACTGGTGCGAACGAAGTTCGCGCCGCTGGTATGCAACATTGAAGATGAATCAGCGTTGCATGCCGGTCATGCCGGCGCTGCCTCTGGTGGAGGACATTTCCGGCTACACCTGGTATCCGGCGCTTTTGAGGGCCTAAACCGGGTGGGCAGGCATAGGCTAGTGTATGATTGCCTCCGAGAGCTGATGCAGACTGAAATCCATGCACTTGCTTTGACGCTATTGACGCCGTCAGAAGCAAGCCTCAGCACCGACTAGATATGCACGCTTACCTGCGTGCACTTTTTTTTAACACACTGAAACCCAGAAAAATCATGATGAACTTAAAAACCGTCCGACTGCTGGCTCTCTTGGCCATGACTGCTGGTGTACCCGCAATTGCACAAAATATTGCTGTTGTGAACGGCAAGCCTGTTCCCTCCTCGCGCGTTGATACGATGCTGCAGCAAATGGTTCAACAGGGTCAGCAAGATACGCCTGAAATGCGCGCCATGATCAAGGACGAACTGATCAACCGTGAAATCCTTGCCCAGGAAGCAGAGAAGCAAGGCGTTGCCAATAAACCTGAGATCAAGAATCAAATCGATCTGGCCCGTCAGTCTATTGTGATCCGCGCTCTGGCAGCAGAATTCCTGACCAAAAATCCGGTCAAGGAAGAAGAAATGAAAGCGGAATACGACAAGTTCAAATCGCAATCTTCAGGCAAGGAATATCACGCGCGCCATATCCTGGTCGAGAAAGAAGAAGATGCCAAGGGCATCATCAGCAAGCTGAAAGGCGGCGCAAAGTTTGAAGAACTGGCCAAGTCGTCCATGGATCCGGGATCAGCTCCGCAGGGCGGTGACTTGGGCTGGGCGCCACCGAATGCATTTGTCAAACCTTTTTCCGAGGCGATGATTGCGCTGAAAAAAGGCGAATTCACAGATGCGCCAGTTAAAACCCAGTTTGGTTTCCATGTGATCAAACTTGACGACACACGCGATGCGCAAGCGCCTAGCTTTGAAGAAGTCAAACCTCAGATCGCTGAATCCCTGCAACAGAAAAAGCTGCAGGCTTTCCAGCAAGACCTGAAGAAGAAAGCAAAGATTCAATAACCTGCTCTTCTCGTCGCACAACAAAAAAGCGCTCTTCTCAGAGCGCTTTTTTTATCAAAAGACTGGTTGCGATCCGACTGGCATACCTAATCCGCCTAGCCTACCCACTTGCGCGCATTACGGAACATACGCATCCATGGTGCATCTTCTGACCAGTCATCCGGATGCCATGAATGCGTGACCGTCCTAAATACACGCTCGGCATGCGGCATCATGACAGTAAATCGGCCATCAGGCGTGGTAACTGCAGTGATGCCGGCTGGTGAGCCATTGGGATTAAATGGATAGGCTTCGGTCGCCCCACCCTTGTGATCAACAAAACGCAGGGCAATCTGCGCTTCATGCTGATTGCCGGTCTGAGCAAAATTTGCATAGCCTTCACCATGCGCGACCGCAATCGGGGTGTGCGAACCAGCCATACCATCAAAGAAAATTGAAGGTGAATCCGTGATCTCGACCATTGCAAAACGTGCCTCGAATTGCTCTGATTTATTGCGCGTGAACTTAGGCCAGGCCTGAGCGCCGGGAATGATCGATTTCAGATTACTCATCATCTGGCAGCCATTACAGATGCCAAGCGCAAAGGTATCCGAGCGATGGAAAAAGGCGGAAAACTGATCTGACAATTGCGTGTTAAATAAAATTGTCTTAGCCCAGCCCTCACCGGCACCCAATACATCGCCGTATGAAAACCCGCCCACTGCAATCGTGCCCTTAAAATCATCCAGCCGGACGCGACCCGCAATCAGGTCGCTCATATGTACATCCACCGCTTCGAATCCCGCCTGATGCATCACATAGGCCGTTTCAACATGCGAATTCACGCCTTGCTCGCGCAGGATCGCAACTTTAGGACGAATGCCACCAGCGATGAAAGGTGCGGCCACATTGTGTGCGGGATCAAAGGTGAGTTTCGGCTGCATGCCCGGATCGGATGTATCCAGCAAGCGTTCATATTCCGCATCCGCACAGGCTGGATTGTCGCGCAAGCGGGCGATGCGCCAGCTGGTCTCACTCCAGGCACGGCGCAATACATGGCGGGGTTGTGCGTAAATGACCTTCGCATCGCGAGTGAACTCGATCACATCGCGATCATTGATCTTACCAATGATATGACTACATGCGCCCAGATTGTGTTGACGCAGAATATCCATTACCTCAGATTTTTGCGCTGCTGCGACCTGAATCACTGCACCCAGCTCTTCATTGAACAAGGCACGCAAGGTCAGGTCATTACGGCGTTCACCCACCTGGCTGGCCCAGTTCTTTGAATCGCCCCAGTCGCTGGCATGCTCGCCCTCCATTGTTAGTATGTCGAGGTTAATCGACAATCCGCAGTTACCGGCAAACGCCATTTCGCATAAGGCCGCATACAAACCACCATCAGAGCGGTCGTGATATGCAAATATTTTCTGCTCGCGTATGAGCCGTTGTATCGCGGCGAAAAATTGTTTTAAGTCTTGCGGATCATCGACATCCGGTACTTCATGGCCGATCTGCTGCATGACTTGCGCAAACGCAGAGGCACCCAGGCGGTTTTTGCCGCGTCCCAGATCAATCGCAATCAACAAGGTCTCGCCCTTGTCAGTGCGTAGCTGGGGCGTGACGCACAATCTGACATCGGTGACAGGCGCAAAAGACGATACGATCAGGGAAACCGGCGACATCACCGATTTATCCTGCACACCCTCTTTCCAGGTGGTGCGCATGGACAGGGAATCTTTACCAACCGGTATGCTGATACCAAGCGCAGGACAGAGCTCCATGCCAACTGCCTGGACGGTATCGTATAAAGCGGCATCCTGTCCCGGCTGGCCGCAGGCAGCCATCCAGTTTGCCGACAACTTGATATCACCGATTTTAGCTATTGGGGCTGCGGTGATATTGGTGATCGCTTCACCAACAGCCATCCGACCCGATGCTGCTGCATTAATCACAGCCAAAGGCGTTCTCTCGCCCATGGCCATGGCCTCGCCGCGATAGCCGACATGACTCATGGTCGTGACCGCGCAATCTGCGACTGGCACTTGCCAGGGTCCGACCATTTGATCACGCACTGTGTGCGCACCAACCGTGCGGTCGCCAATCGTAATCAGGAAAGACTTATCCGCAACCGTAGGCAAGCGGAGCACGCGCAAAGCCGCTTCCTCAAGTTCAATACCAGTCAGATCCAGTGGCGTAAATTCCTGATGTACATGCTTCACATCACGATGCATTTTGGGTGGTTTGCCCAATAAGACATCCATAGGCATATCGACCGGATAGTTGTCATGTTCCGGATCGATCACGCGCAGCTGACGTTCTTCAGTCGCAATCCCGACTACGGCAAACGGACAGCGCTCGCGTTCGCATAGTTGCTGAAACAAAGCAAGGTTAGCAGGTGCAATACCAAGCACATAGCGTTCTTGCGATTCATTGCTCCAGATTTCCTTGGGCGACATACCGCTTTCTTCCAGCGGCACTTTGCGCAAATCAAACACTGCGCCACGTCCGGCATCGTTGGTAATCTCAGGAAAAGCATTCGATAGGCCGCCGGCACCAACATCATGTATCGACAAAATCGGATTCTCGCTGCCCATCGACCAGCAACTGTTAATGACTTCCTGCGCACGACGCTCCATCTCCGGATTGCCACGCTGTACAGAATCAAAATCCAGATCAGCCGTATTGGTTCCGGTGGTCATGGAGGAAGCGGCACTTCCGCCCATGCCTATGCGCATGCCAGGACCGCCCAGCTGAATCAGTAAACTGCCTACGGGCAGATCATTTTTTTTCGTATGCAGCGCAGATATATTGCCTATGCCACCTGCGATCATGATGGGTTTGTGATAGCCGTATATCTGCCCTGCCACATTTTGCTCATAGGTGCGAAAGTAACCCGTGAGATTGGGCCGTCCGAATTCATTATTAAATGCCGCGCCACCCAGTGGCCCTTCGATCATGATCTGTAGCGGTGAAGCGATGCGCTCGGGTTTGCCGGTAATGCCGGCCATGCCGGGGTCGGAGCGTTTGCTCAATAGCTGATTCACATCGCGAGCGTTTTCCCATTCCTGTACCGCATGCGTGATCATGAGATTGGAAACGGTAAAGCCGGTTAGTCCAGCTTTAGGTTTCGCGCCCCGTCCGGTTGCACCTTCATCGCGAATTTCGCCACCGGCACCGGTTGACGCACCGGGAAACGGTGAGATAGCGGTAGGATGATTATGCGTCTCGACCTTCATCAGGATATGCGTGAGCTCATCCGAAGCCTGATACGCATTATCGAGCTCTCTGCGCGGATAAAAACGCGATACCTGCGTACCTTCAATGATCGATGAATTATCCGAGTAGGCGACCACCGTGCCTTCCGGTGCAAGCTGATGGGTATTGCGTATCATCGCAAACAGCGATTTATCCTGCGGCTGGCCGTCTATGGTCCAGTCGGCATTGAAAATCTTGTGACGGCAATGCTCGCTGTTTGCCTGCGCAAACATCATCAGTTCCACATCGGTCGGATTGCGTCTGGCTTGTTTGAATGCCTGATATAAATAGTCGATCTCGTCTTCGGACATCGCCAGGCCCAGTTCTGCATTGGCACGGATCAGGGCATCAATGCCGCTGTCGATTTTGATTGCAGCCATGGGCTGGGCTTGTAATTCACTGAATAGCCCTGCAGCTTCCTGTGCGTCGCGTATGACTATCTCCGTCATGCGATCGTGCAGCAATGAAGCAACGGCCGCCAGCTGATCGCGATCCAGCGATTTTGCGCCACCCAGCAATCCCGATTTAAGCTGCAGATAGTAGGCCACGCCGCGTTCGACGCGATGAACGTGTGCCAACCCACAGTGATGGACGATATCGGTGGCCTTGCTGGCCCATGGCGAGATGGTGCCAAAGCGCGGAATCACGACGAATTGCTCACCTTCAGAAGAGGCATCAAAAGCTTCGCCGTAAACCAGCAAAGCTTCCAGCCGTTTGACCTCTTGCGTCGACAATGTCGCAGGCGCATCGATAAAGTGCAGGTAACGCGCAGAGACACCGACAATGGCCGAGTGAACGTCTTTCAGTTGTGATAATAATCTCTGGGTACGAAAGGCGGAAAGAGCGCTACAGCCCGGCAAAATCAGCATGTCAAGAATGGGGGTTTGAGGCGAAAACTGCCATCAAAGATACAGTTTCGCTGGTTGGATCGGAAAGACGTGATTATAACCCGACCCCACCTGCCTGAGTCTTGCCGACATGCTCGGTTATGCTATCGGACATTGATCATTTTCTGATGAGGACGCATGAGCGCTTCCGACCACACTTTACCCGGGATTACCGCGCTGGCCGGCATCCATCGTCATACGCTGGTGGCAAACAGTCTGGCACGCGCAAAATCTACTACTGCCGTCTTTACCCGCCTCTATCCCGAGTCCGCACTGGCTGCAGCGCAGCTGGCCGACAGCCAGATCGCATCGGGAACCCAGCCCTCGCCCATAGCTGGCTTGCCAGTCTCAATAAAAGACTTGCTCGATGTCGCAGGCGAAACCACCCTGGCCGGCTCCGTCGTTCTGCGTGAACATGCAGGCAAAGCGGTTACGGATGCTGCTGTCGTCACGCGGCTGCGTAATACCGGCGCTGCCATCATCGGCAAGACCAATATGACTGAATTTGCTTTCTCCGGTGTAGGGCTCAATCCGCATTACGGCACACCGGCCAATCCCTGCGACACCAGCCTTGCCCGTATACCGGGCGGATCCTCTTCTGGTGCTGCGGTGTCAGTGGCAGCAGGTATCTGCGTAGCCGGTATTGGATCTGATACCGGTGGCTCTATCCGTATTCCTGCAGCATTGTGCGGGCTGGTAGGCTTTAAGCCAACCAAGCGCAGGGTGCCAACCGACGGTAGCATTCCGTTGTCCACGACCTTGGATACGATTTGCGCGATGACGCATTCAGTCGCCGACTGCCTGCTGGTTGACGGCATCATTGCAGATTCTGCGCTGACTACCAATACATTGCCACTCAAAGGAATGCGGCTAGTCGTACCCAAAGAAGTCGTGCTTGATAATATGGATAAGCATGTCGCTTCTGCATTTGATGCTGTGCTACAGAAGTTGTCGCAAGCCGGCGCAAAAATTACTGAATTGCCTATGCATGTGCTTCATGAAGCAAAAGAGATCAACCTGTTTTCTCCAATAGAATCTTACGACTGGCATCATGATTTATTGCATGATGCAGGTTATCTGTATGATCCTCGCGTCTCCGCTCGCATCCGTCTGGGTGCGAATTACTCTGCAGACGACTATGCACAAAGCCAGCAACTTCGGTTTGCATGGATAGCGAAGATGCAAAACGAACTCAACATATTTGACGCGATGCTGATGCCTACCGTGCCCATGGTCGCTCCAGCGATCGCAGAACTGGAACAGTCCGATGCGACGTATTTTGAAATCAACCGGCTGATGCTGCGCAATCCTGCACTGATCAATTTGCTCGATGGTTGTGCCATCAGCCTGCCTTGTCATCCTGATGGCTCACTACCGGTTGGTATCAGCATAGCCGGCACAGCCATGACTGATGCGCACATTCTTTCTGTTGCACAAGCGATTGAGGCGCACTTGTGAGACGATGGATTGCTGCTCTCAGCAAGCGCGCCAGTAAAATAAATTATTGGAAAGTACGGCCAGTGCCATCAGTGCTGCGATCAACCATATACAAAATTGGCGTGATCGTTCCGTAACGCTGATCTAGAGGCGTCACATACACCTTGTCATAGCCCAGCGATAGCCATACTTTTGCTGCCGCATCCATAACGACCGTATCGTTAGTCGGAAATCGACCGGAGTTCAGATTAATATGCACCGCATCCTCGTCAGGTAAAAACCAGGCTTCTCCTCCGCATGACGCAAACCAGACAAGCTTAGGGTGTGACACAATGCCACGATTGCTTGCACAGCCCGACATTTCCCTTTTTAAGTAGATGCCATCGTTGCTAATCGTCCATAAATATTTCATTGCGCGAACATCATAGTGTGACTTCAGCACATTTTTGAATGGTCCGGATCCTGGCATCCTTTTCTGAACTTTGACTTGTCCATGCACATAGCGGTCCTTGCCCCACACCTTGGGAAATTTCATCATCCCGGTACCAAAACCATTTTTTGTTTCACTGGTAGGAAGCTCAGAAGGCTTGACTAGGTTGACTTTGCTAGGTGTCATGACCTTGGAAGTCGAGGTCATTTTTTTTGCGTCTTTCACTTTTATCGGGTTGATTTTTTTTATTTCTGCTTTTTCTCTGCATTGTTTTTCAAGCAAAGCAAGATAACTTTCGTCCCTCTTCGTGTGATCAATGAATCTTTGATCCCGCGCGAAAATTCGCGGCCGAGTTGGTGTAGACAGTTGGGTAGTTGCAAGACTCTTCGCGACTATCGGCGTTAAGGTTCTACTTATGGTGCTTGTATAGAATGACAGCATGGGGCGCTCCCTATGGGACATAAAAGTTGAAGAAAACAGTTTTCTCTTGTGCGCATAAATGGCTCAAATCTGCCAAGAGTGTTTTCATATTTGCAATCTTTGTGCCCGCCGCAACAGCTATAACAATTGTGCGATTAAGGTGAACGGATGGAATTTCGTAGCAAGTCGTCCACAATCCTGCACAGCGATCTGACAAGCTCGATATCGTGCCCTGTCTTGAGTCAGTGGAAATGCCCCGATAGGATGCACGACTATCGACAAATATTGTTTTGATAGTGATTTACAGCTACTCTATAGCAACTTTTTTCGAATATCAGCGGTTATTAACAAATCGGCGCAGACCGGACAGGCAGTTGCGGTAGCCTATGCTGTCTGTTTATAAAAATATTGGAGTCCAATGCGAGTTGCAGTCATAGGTGGTGGCGTTATAGGCGTAAGCACTGCGTATTATCTGGCCGAGGCTGGCCATGAAGTTGCCGTGATAGAACGCTATGGCAATGTGGCGCAGGAGGCCAGTTTCGGCAATCTTGACTTAATGGGCCCGACAAGCGCACTCCGTAACTGGACGGTTCCGGGTCTTCCATTCCGTGCGCTTTCTATGCTGTTCAGCCCGGAATCACCATTTTCATTCAGCTCGCGGTTTGAACCGGCAATGTGGTCCTGGTTGCGACGCTGGGTATCTGAGTCCCGCCTGGTCCGTTTCAAACAAAACCATCACAGGCTCAAGTCTCTGGCGGACTATAGTAGTCAGCTCATTACGCAGCTGGCGCAGACCCATGATCTGGATTTTCAGCAGCGTAAAGCGACGTTACTGATGTTTCGTACTGCAAAAGAACTGCAAATCGCTCGCCCGACTATGGATTTGTTGGGCGAATCCGGTACTTCGCATGAACTACTGGATCGCGAAGCCGCGCGCCAGATAGAGCCGGCTCTTTCTGAAGAAATGGACTTTCATTCCGCGCTTTACCTGCCGGAAGATCAGGCTGGTAACTGCCCTTTGTTTGTACGCCAGATCAAAATGCTTGCGCAAAATCTGGGCGTCGAGTTCCATTTCAATAATCATGTCCAGTCCATACGCACGCAAGAAAGCTCGGTGAACTTGCTCATAGAAGGACGCAATATTGAGGTTGATGCAGTCGTGATCGCTGCCGGAAGCGATAGCGGAAGACTGTTGCACGGCCTGGGAATTCATATACCGCTTTATCCGGTCAAAGTGTATTCAGCGTCGGCAACTATACAAGAATTTGAAATGGCACCGCAGACATCGGTTTTTGATGACTCTTATCATGTCTCGCTGACCCGACTGGGTAAACGCATTCGTATAGCCGGCTGTGCTGAACTGGGCTCTTCAACTGTGAACCTGCATAAAAAAGCCGTCAACACGCTGGTCAAGGTTGCGGATGACTGGTTCCCGAATGCGGCCAACTATCGCAATGCGAATTTCTGGTGCGGTACTACAGGCATGCTGCCGGAAGGCGTACCTTTGCTGGGCGCTACGCCCATACCACGCGTGTTCATCAATGCCGGCCATGGTGCAAGCGCATGGGCACTGGCTGCCGGCAGCGGCAAGTTGCTGGCCGATGTGATCTCCGAACGCGAAACTGAAATCAGCCAAGATGGCCTGACATTGTCACGCTATACCGACATGAAAAACTAACGATGTCGTTTACAGCCTTGTATCGGATCGCACAGATTCGCGCTATTGAACAGGCTGCTTTCGCCGTACTTCCCTCCTTTACGCTGATGCAGCGTGCAGCACAGGCTGTCGCCAATACGGCATTAACGCTGGTCGGTACAGATGTACAAGATAAACAAATTCTGATTCTTGCAGGCCCCGGCAATAACGGCGGCGATGCGCTGGAAGCTTCTGCGCTGCTCTCACAACAAGGCTTGAAAGTCTCTGTCCTCATGTTGGGAGAAGTCACATCCCTGCCGGCAGATGCGCGTACTGCCTATGAACATGCGAAGCAGGCTTCAGTATGCTTTCTGTCTCTGCAAAAAGCGATAGCGAAGCCCGACTGGAATCTGGTCATCGACGGTCTGTTTGGCATAGGTCTGCAACGCACACTCGACGGCGCAGCGCGCCAGCTTGTTGAAACGTTCAATGCCAGACGCCTGCCAGTATTGGCGATTGATATCCCCAGTGGCCTGAATGCGGACACAGGTAGTGTGGTGGGCCAGCAAGGCGTTGCCCTCTATGCGACGCATACGCTTACCTTCATTGGCAATAAGCCCGGCTTGTACACGATGGCCGGCCGCGATTATTCGGGCATGATTTTGCTTGATGATCTCAATATTGAGTCCGCCTTGTTCAGTGAACCGGCTGCAGAGTTGAATACGCCTGCATTATTTCATTCAGTCGCACAGAGCAGACCTCATGCTTCACACAAGGGCAGCTATGGCGATGTTGCGATCATCGGCGGCGCAAGCGGAATGGCAGGTGCCGTGATACTCGCCGCCAGAATGGCCTCCTACGCAGGTGCTGGCCGCGTGTTTGCCGGTTTCATCGACCATTCACCTTCATATGACAGCATGCATCCTGAACTCATGTGCCGTGCGGCCGATCAGATCGATCTTACGCGCGGTGCAATAGTGATCGGGCCTGGCCTTGGTACTGCACGTCATGCGCATGATGTGCTTGCCGCTACAATCAGCAGTAACCGGCCGCTAGTGATTGACGCAGATGGATTAAATATTCTCGCGCAAGAGCCCGGGCTTACACAAAAGCTGATAAAGCGACAGGCAGCCACGCTACTGACGCCTCATCCACTGGAAGCAGCGCGCCTGCTCAACTGCACTAGTGAAGAAATTCAATCCGATCGCCTGCATGCAGCAACCATGCTGGCGGCAAAATTACAAGCCGTGGTCATCCTGAAAGGCTCAGGCAGTGTGATTGCAGATCCAGATGGCAAACTCGTGATCAATCCCACCGGTAATCCTGCATTGGCTACCGCAGGCAGTGGTGATGTATTGGCCGGATTATGCGGCGCCCTGTTGGCGCGCAGTCAGGATGTAGTGTGGGAGACCGCACTGGCTGCTGTCTGGCTCCATGGCGAAGCAGCAGACAGGTTACTTGGTAAAGGGATCGGTCCTGCTGGCCTGACGGCTAGCGAGTTGTTACCGGAAATCAGGCATGGCATTAATCAGTTACAGCCAGCTATGATGAAGCGACCAGATGACCTGCTGCAATCGTGATACTGCGGGCACACTTTGCGGCGATTGCCGCATCATGCGTAACCAATATGAGTGTGGAACCATGCTGGCGATTCAATGCAAACATCAGGTCGATCACTGCCTCTCCCGTAGCTGCATCCAGACTACCGGTAGGTTCATCTGCGAGCAATAACGGTGGTTCGGTGACAAATGCCCTCGCCAGCGCAACGCGCTGCTGTTCGCCGCCGGACAAATACTTGGGATAATGCTTCATGCGCTGCTGCAGGCCAACCTCGGCCAGCATGGCTTCGGCTTTTGCGCGCGGATCGGGATCTGCACGCAGTTCCAGCGGCAGCATCACATTTTCAAGCGCAGTCAGATGGGACAATAATTGAAAAGACTGGAATACAAAGCCCAAATGATGCATGCGCCAGGCAGCACGCCCATCCTCATCCAGCGCAAAAAGCTCTGTACCGTTGATATGCACCGAGCCTGATGACGGACTATCGAGGCCGGCCAGAAGGCTTAACAGCGTGGATTTGCCCGAGCCGGATGCGCCGATGATGGCCAGCGTTGTGCCACTGTCGACGGTAAAATTCAGGTCATTGAGTATGGTCAGCTCACCACTTGCATCCGGGACTTTTTTGGTCAGGCCGGTGACTTTAATGATCAAGGAATTCAAGCTAGGGTCAGTCATGCATATGAAAAAAATTAAGCGGATGATCGTGAAGATGCCATACCAAATCATGCAGCTCGTATTGAGCATACTGCCGGCCTTCATGATTTTATCTGCACAACCAGCTTATTCTGCATCAAAAAGCATCGTCGTGCTCGGCGACAGTCTTTCTGCAGAATACGGCCTGCCCAGAGGTAAAGGCTGGGTCAGCCTGATGCAGGCACGGCTTAAAGCGGAAAACAGCGCCATTGCGGTGATCAATGCCAGCATCAGCGGCGAAACCACCGCAGGCGGCAAGACCCGCCTGCCTGCGCTGCTACAACAGCATCAACCTGCGATTGTCATCATAGAACTTGGTGGGAATGATGGCTTGCGCGGGCTCTCATTGGCCGCAACGCAGGCCAATCTGCGCGATATGATCCGGCTTGCCCAAGGCGTGGATGCACAGGTGGTATTGATAGGCATGCAGATACCGCCCAATTACGGGCCTGATTACAGCAAACGATTTGCCGCCATGTTCAAAGGACTGAGCAAAGAGAAAGGTGTGAGGTTGGTACCTTTTCTTCTTGATGGCCTGGACGATACCGAGAAATTTTTCCAGCCTGACCGGATTCATCCTAACCAGGGCGCGCAAATGCAGATGCTGGATAATGTCTGGAAAACCTTGAAACATCTGATCAAATAAAAATTAAAAACTGCTTATGAAATATCCTGCCCTGCTTCAGGCAGAAGAAGCACTCGCACAACTGGATCTGTATGACAGTATCATCGACGTGCGATCGCCGTCTGAATTCGCACTCGACCATATTCCGGGCGCGATCAACTGTCCTGTATTGGATGATACGCAGCGCGCAGAGGTCGGCACG
>JACCDW010456942.1_pt1 | contig 15920 bp, 21 predicted proteins | sample 7449781 | NCBI WGS metagenome assembly JACCDW01 (sample SAMN15323449, study PRJNA562643) | freshwater metagenome | isolation source: river surface water | place: USA:Blue River Watershed | collected 2017-08-18
ATGAAACGGCGGTGTAAGAGACCACCATTACGTGTAGCAATATACGTAGCTATATAAACCCCACCTGAAGCACGACCAAGAAGATAGTGCGTTGCTCGCGCTCAAGCTATCGGGTAGGTCGCTCGAATCTGTAAGTAATTACAGATCTAGATGGATGGTGATCCGTTCGCAAGAACGACAGGCTCCGGCTTACAGGGCGACTCTTCTTTATTTAATTGATTTCTTTGATCCTAAATACCAAGTCACACCAGCAACGACGTGCATTGAAGCCAATGCCACTGCAGTCTTTGAGTCATCTGAAGCGCTAAATGGGGCAGCAGCGGTCACAATGCCGAACACAAGACCAATCATCGGTGACTTAGATAGAAATCCTTGTGACTTCTTTCCAATGCGAGAGGCAATAAATGCAGCAACAACTAGTCCAAATAAAGTAGAAGCTACGACCATAGGTAGAGCGATTTCCTGAGATCCGCCCTGGTTGACAATCATTGTCGCATCAGCAGCTTTTGAAATTAGAAAAATAACTGAATTCACAACTGCAGCAACCACTGCATATCCTGAAATCTTACGCACGTTGAGTGATTGAGTCATGGATGTTCTCCTTATTGTTGAGTGGATGGTGTTCTTTCATGTGGATGGAGATTGCTTCAGATATTTCGATTAATACCTTCATCTGAGCTCTTGTCAGTACTTGGCTGAAACAATGGTTGATCTCTTCAGACTGCAAAGGGATAGCTTCTTCAGCTATTTTTCTTCCTTTTGCAGAGATTGAGACATCAAAGCAGCGAGAATCATCAGCGTTTCTACTCTTTTTAACTAAACCAGTCGCTTCCATTCTTGAAATCTGATGAGACATTCGACTGATTTCCCAGCCAAGTCCTTGTGCAAGCCGATTCAAGTTCACGCTTGGAGCCTTTAGTTCAGAGAGCGCGACAAGAACCACATATTCAGCTCCAGATATTCCAGAATGGATTGTGATTTGTCGGCCAAGATGAGGAAGGAGGCTTGTACCGATTTTATGGAATGCCCGCCAAGCTTTGGAGTCGAGCTCTTTCATTCCTTTTTGTGCCACATGCGAATTAAATCAGATATAGTTGATATGTCAAGTATTATACCAACTACCAAAGAGTAGGTACTTCGAGCTTTTATGGTCATCCTTACATTTTCATACCTCAAGGATATAAACTCTCTGAGTGCAGAAATTAGATCACTATTCACGTGCCCGAATTGGAATCACAACCACCTTCATTATTAATGGATCCACAGTTGGTTGTTTTCTTGCGAGAATTCCAGATTTCAAAAGCGAACTTAATATTTCGAATAGTGCTCTTGGTTTTGCCCTCTTGTGCATTCCATTGGGTGTTTTATTTGGGCTTGGTTTTTCTGGACGTGAATGCGCTAAGCGTGGAAGCGCAACAGTAATTTACTGGGCGACATATGCTCTAGCGATTTCACTCTTGTTTGTAGGACCTGTTGTTAACTTCCCCCTTCTCTGTATCGGTTTTGTCATTTTTGGTTCATGCCTTTCGACACAAGATGTTGCCATGAACTCACATGCAATTGTCTTGGAGCATGAAGCCAGCAGACGTTTTATGAGCACATTTCATGCCATGTTTTCAGTTGGCACTCTATCCGGTGGAGTGATTGGTGGCATTTTTGCTCAGCAACGAGTGGGGATAATGTTGCAGTGCATAATTATTGCAATTCTAATTGGCTTAGCAAACTTTACTGTTCGAAATATGTTCCTATCGACTGACCTGGATAAACATCTAAATGAAGGAAATAAAAGGGTCAATAAGCCAAAGATATTTTTAGTTATTGGGTTACTTGGAACATGTGCTGCAGTTGGAGAAGGAGCGGCTGGAGATTGGGGCGCTATCCTCGCTCGTGAAACCTTTGGCGCCACTCCATTCGTTTCAACTCTTCCTTTCATTTGTTTCTCAGCGGCAATGGTTATCGGCCGCTTATTCGGAGATCGTCTTGCTGTTAAATACGGACCGATGAGATTGATTTTTTTGAGTGGGTTAGTTGCAGGTGTCGGCCTAAGCGGTGGGTTGATTGTCGGAGGGGTGAGCGGTGTGATTTTTGGTTGGCTCGCGGCAGGTCTTGGTCTATCCACGGTCATCCCAATGCTGTTCTCCCAAGCTGGCGAAATCGCTAAAAGAAATTTTGCTGGAAAAATTGCGGCATCTGAAGCTGTAGCGATAGTTTCAGGAATTGCCTACTTTGGCTTTTTGATTGGTCCACCGATGTTGGGCCTACTTGGTGATGCAATCGGACTGCGCTGGGCAATGATGGTTCCAGCAGTGCTCGCTTTAATCATGGCCTTTATTTCTAAACCGATTTTAAACTCGAGATAAGACCTCGCGACAACTCTTCTCGCCGCATTAGTATTCATATATGAGTAAGCCGCTGATGATTCTCATTTCAGGTCCATATATGTCTGGCACAAATGGCGACGAAGATGCAATCGCAAGGAATCTGCAAGCGATGGAAGATTACGCTCTTCCTATCTTTAATAAGGGCCACATAGCTGTTGTAGGTGAATGGCTTTCCTGGCCAGTTATTCGCCAAGCAGGTGGAGACTCCCACACATCTGAGCAATTCACAAAGTATCAATATCCAGTTGCACACAGGCTTTTAGAGAAATGTGATGCAGTACTGCGCATCCCTGGCGAGTCTCGTGGCGCAGATCTTGAGATGGGCAAAGCTCGAGAAATGGGCAAAATTATTTTCGCAAGCCTTGCGGAGATTCCTAACCTCAGCACAAAGTAAAGAATGGCACTCACAATGAGAAATATTATGAATCAAAAGATTTTAAGAACTCTATCTTCTGTATTGCTGATTGCACTTGGTGTTTTTGCAATCATTGCTGGCGAAGCTGATGACTCACCAGGACTTCAGGGAATAGGGCTAATACTCATAATCTCAGGCTTCAATCATCAATATAGAGGCCGTAAGGCAAAATGACCCACAAAATATTTGATTTTCAGATGGCAAACCAACTAGACCCCATCTAAACTTTTGACATGTTGATGAGGGTAGTAAAGGTGCGATTGCTGGTTGCGCCTCTTGCTGCCTTAATCCTGATTTTTAGTGCGGGTGCTGCGGCGGCTCCTGAATGCCATATTGAGCCAACGGTAGCAACAATCAATCCTGCAGCAGTACACCAGAATCATTCAGCGATACCTCACGATCACTCACCTCAAGTGTCACGTTCCTCATTCGCAATGCCTCAGGAGGTAATTGGTTCACTAGGTGGCTCTCTCAGCAATGAAATATGTGTTGTCGTAGGGTTCATAGTCTTACTCTTGCTTCGTTTCTCACGCCTCTTGCGGGCAAATCTCAACGTGATGAAAATGTCCCCAACCAAATATCTTCTACCTACATTTTTTTCCAAGAATTTTGGCTATTTAAACTTAACGCATCTCAAGTTAGGGATTATCCGCATCTAATCCTTCTCTCGTCCATGAATTAACCACGAGAAAAGGAATTTAAATGTATAAAAAAATCATCGTTGCGCTCCTCTCATTTGGTGTCATTCTGGTTCCAAGTGGTGCTAGCGCTTCATCGCATGCGAAGTCATTACAAAATTTGGATATGAACGAAATTATGTTTGCCCAAATGATGATTCCACATCATAAGCAAGCTATTTCTATCTCAGAAACGGCTCTCAAGAAGAGTCAAAATCAGGAAATCTTGAAACTTTCAAGGCAGATAAAGAACTTGCAGAGTTCTGAGGTCTCTCAGCTGACCTATTGGCTGAAAGCGACAGATTCTTCGATGACCATGGATCACGACATGAAAATGTCTGGCATGTTGACCGTGAAGGAACTTGCTTCACTGAAACGTCTCACTGGAACTCAGTTCGATAGAACATTCCTGCAACTGATGATCAAACATCATCAGGGGGCGCTTGAGATGCTTGATCTGATTTCTGATTCGGAAAATATGGAGGCCAAGGCGCTAGCCAAGGCAATCAAGTCCGCACAAAGTAAAGAAATAACTTCCATGAAACAACTACTCAAAAAATTAAAATAAGGAGATTTTAAATGCGTAAATTTTTAGTAAGTCTCGGAACCGTAATTGGTCTAGTTGTAACCCCAAATATTGCTTTTGCTGATGCAGCAAAACCAGGCCAGAGCATGACACATATGAAAACTGGTGCTGGAATCGCTTCAACACTTGAAGCGGCAGGGGTCATTCTCTATGTACAAGGCGGGGCAACATCTGCTGTCATCGGTGACAATCTGAGCGCAGCAACAAGCCAAGTTGTTTTTCATATTCCAGTAACTGCAAACAAAGCTGGGGTTCAACATGTGGGAAGCAACATTATTTTCTTCAACACAGCAAATAATCAATTCCTCACTCTTAGCAATCCAGTTATTGATCTGGCAAAAGGTATTGTCACAGCTACTGTTCCTCAGGCAGGTAATGCAAAGGTTGATATTTTGACTATTACTAATGCATCAACAGCAAAGCCGAAGGTCACAAACGATAAGAAGGCAAAGCAGCGCACAACTGCCTACACAGGAACCACCTTGGTGCTTGCGCCAGGAGTAGCTGCAACGATCTCATCAGTCCTAGGTTTGCCAGATGGTTCGTTGCCAGATGGCTTGGCTTTTGGAACGGCTGATGTCACTTTGTACTCAGCAATCAAGGCAAAGAAATAATCGCCCTAGGGTTCTTTACGGAGATCCAATGACTCAAGAACATGAAATGAACCGTAGGGCGCTGCTCTCCGGAGCATGTGCCCTAATTGCCCTAAGTGGCCTGGCGGCTTTTCCTGCATCAGCAAGTGCTGAAATACGAAAGTTAGGAAATGGTCGTATATCGGTAAAACTGAAGAGCATCCCAGAACTCGCCGAGGTGGGTGGATCCGTTGGGGTTGGCAATGTAAAAGGAAAGCCAGTTGCGATTACTCGTACTGGCACTTCTACATACATAGCTTTCTCCCTCAATTGCCCGCATCAAGGTGTGAAAGTTTCACGGGATGAAAACGGTTGGATCTGTGATGCACACGGTTCCAAATTCGAGGCCGACGGTGATTTGGTTTTAGGACCAGCCACAACACGTCTTCCTCGCGTACCGATGAAGATCTCAAAGGGTGTAGCGACAATCGGTTAATCCCGATTCTCTTGATTACCTGAGTTAATAGAATTGGGCCTGGGAGTAAATCTCTCAGGCCCAATTTTGTTGATAACCAGTTTAAATTTCATTAGGCTTTTCTTATGGCAGATAAGTTTGAGATGGGCCATGGCCACGCCAATGCAATTGTTGCGGTCTTTCGAGCTAAGAAAGGTCTCTAGTTTTGGCAACAAGAGAGCAAAAGCTTTACGAGATGCCGGTGGCCGATGTTTACCTTCATTATGTTAATAAGGTAGAACGCAAAGATCGCACTGAAGCCGAACTCGTTAAGGTAATTACATGGCTCACTGGTTTTGACTCAAAGACCCTCAAGAGCCACCTCAAGAGGCAGACCACGTTTAAGGATTTCTTTAAGGCAGCCAAGATTCACCCTCATGCCAAGCTCATTACGGGCTCTATTTGCGGTGTGAAGATTGCAGAGATAGAAGATCCGCTCATGAAGAAGATTCGCTACATGGACAAGTTAGTTGATGAACTCGCCAAGGGGCGTCCTATCGAGAAGATACTTCGATAGGAATCCAGAACTCCATCTCCATATCCACTTCTGGCCCTTCAGATTTAGGCGAATAGAACTCGATGTGTGGGCTCATGCGCATCTGATAACCAGAGTTGGGTAGCCACTCTTGATATGCGTAGACATTAGATTCTTGAAGATTATCGAGAGAGCCACGATGGGTGAAGATCGCCCAGAGCCCCGAAGGAATGGAAAGCTCGATAAATCCAGGTGGGCAAATAAAGTCAGCATTGGTCGAGAATCCAGCTACATACTTCGTAAAGCCATCTTCCTCACCGAGCATCACACCATATGCAAATCCAGGAGAATTATTCTCAATGTGGTCTGCCTTTTCGGTGAGTAGCTGCCAGACCGCTGGAATCTTTGCCATTCCGTCATACTCATCGTGAAGCGCATTCTTGAACTTTGTGACGATCCCAGTCACTCTAAATGGCTGCAGAGTTTCAATTCGTAGAGAAGGATTCTCTCTCATGTTCGGTTTCTACAATCTGCTTTCAGATGGATTTCAGCGCTGCAAAATAACGTTCTTTGACTTCTGGATTATTTGAAGTAAATGGAATCACTTCAAAGCTTCCACTCCCCCATGCAGGTGGATTGGCAGTCTTGAGTAGCGCCCAGGCAGCTTGTTTTGCAGCGCCATCGGCAACATATTCTCCAGCTGCAGGTAGATGGATTTCTTTTCCAAATATTTCAGTTGCTATCTGCTGAACAGCAAGGTTCTTTGATGCCCCACCGATGAGAAGAATTCGGTTTGTAGAAACTCCAAGATCTTCAAAGCTATGTGCAGCGTAGGCGATTCCGCAGAGAACGCCTTCTATTGATGCGCGCGCGAGATTTGCAGCGGTGAAGTTCTTATGGGTGAGGCCGAGAATTTGTCCTTGTGCATCTGGCTTGTTAGGAGTTCGCTCGCCATCAAAATGGGGGAGGAAGGTGATGCCATCGGCGCCAGGTGCTGCTTCTAGTGCAATCTTGCTAAATTCATCGAAAGATATGCCAAGGATTTTTGCAACCGAATCAAAGACTTTCGCTGCATTAAGTGTGCAGGCAAGCGGTAAGAAATTACCGGTGGTATCTGCAAAACCAGCGACTTCACCCGACGGATCATGTGTGGATGTACTTGCAACGGCAAAAGCAGTGCCACTCGTCCCGAGTGAGATAACGAGATCTCCTAAGGTTGCCCCAACACCGAGAGCGCCAGAGGCGTTATCTCCAGCCCCTGCAGAGATTCTCAACTTACCGTTATCGAAACCAAACTCATTCGGTGCGGTAATCCTTGGCAGGTAAACATCAGTATGACCAAGAGATGCTTTTACGATTTCATCAACGTAAGAATTGGTCTTCGAATCAAAGTATCCAGTTCCAGATGCATCTGATCTATCCGTGAAGATATCTTCAATTGAAGTGCTGCCAGATAACTTCCACGAAAGCCAATCATGTGGCAGAGCGATGGCTCTTACCTTCTTTGCATTCTCTGGTTCGTTATCTCGTAACCAACGAACCTTTGAAGCGGTAAATGAAGCAACAAGTTTTGATCCTGTGAGATTGTGAATATCTGAAAACTCACTATTGAGTTGAGCTGCGGTGCCACTTGAACGATTGTCATTCCAAAGAAGTGCAGGTCGAATCACCTGACCGGCCTCATCTAGAACAACCATTCCGTGTTGCTGACCTGCGATGCCAATCGCATCAATGCCAGCAAGACCTCCGACATCTTCAATCACGGCCTGGAGAGCGACCCACCACGATTGTGGGTCGACCTCCGTGCCATCTGGATGCGGGCGAGATGCCGAAGCTAGAAGTTCTCCAGATTCAGCATCTCGAACCACAATCTTGACTGATTGCGTCGAAGAATCAACACCAGCAACTTTTGGCATTGATTACTTCACAAATCCCATGAGGTGTTCAATCGCCAATTGGTCAAGAATTTCATAACCATATCCGCGCTTTCCAGCCTCATCTGCATTGAATGAATCCTTCGCCAAGTCACGCCAAGTTTCTCCGGCCGCAAGTGTTGGAACTTCGAGTTCGTGAATATTTGAATTCTTCATCGCCTCGATTACGCGTGGATCCTTACGGAATGATGTTGCGCGCTCCTTAAGTGCAAGGTACATACGCATATTCGATGTTGCAGACGCCCATACTCCTGAATCTGCATCTGTGCGTACCGGCTTGTAATCGAAGTGCTTAGGTCCGGCATAACCGTATCGCTCAAGGAGATCGACTAAGAAGAACGCGCTCTTGACATCACCGTGGCCAAATACGAAGTCTTGATCGTACTTAGGTCCGCGCTGTCCATTAAGGTCAATGTGGAAGAGCTTCTTCTGCCATAGCGCCTGTGCGATTCCATGAACAAAGTTCAAGTTAGCCATCTGCTCATGTCCGACCTCTGGGTTCAAACCAACCAACTCTGGGTGATCTAATTCTGAGATAAATCCGAGTGCGTGACCAATTGTTGGAAGGAAGATATCTCCACGTGGCTCATTTGGCTTTGGCTCAATTGCAAACTTAATGTTGTAGCCATTATCAAGAACATACTGTCCGAGAATATTGAAGCCTTCCTTGTAGCGCTCTAGCGCTACGTAAGCATCTTTTGAGCTCTCAGACTCTGCACCTTCGCGTCCACCCCAACATACGTAAGTCTCAGCGCCAAGTTCGATAGCAAGATCTATGTTGCGCATTACTTTTCGAATTGCAAAGCGGCGAATATCGCGATCATTGCTGGTGAGGGCACCATCTTTGAAGACAGGATGGCTGAATAGGTTTGTTGTTGCCATCGGCACTTTCATGCCTGTTTCAGCAAGTGCCTTCTTAAAGCGATCGATATGTCCTTGACGAGTTGCATCATCAGATCCAAATGGAAAGAGGTCGTCATCGTGGAAGGTAACTCCATATGCGCCACGAGCAGCTAGCTCTTTAACTGTGCGAACTGGGTCAATTGCCTCGCGAGTGGGATCTCCAAAGGGATCTCGCGCCTGCCAACCAACAGTCCATAGACCGAAAGTAAATTTATCCGCCGGGGTTGGATTGAACGACATGAGCTACTCGTTTCTCTTAGGTTTTATCTTTTGGGTTTTCTGGTTGGGTTATCTGGTTGATTCCCGAACAATGAGTTCGGGAGGGAAAACAAGACTACGAACCGGGCCACCGTTCATGAGATCACGAAGGAGCTCTGCTGAAGAAGCTCCTACGTGAACAGGATTGCAGTGGATAGTCGATAGCTTTGGATTAGTGAACTCTCCGGCCGGTGAATTGTCATAACTCACCACCGAAATATCTTTTGGAACTTTCTTGCCTAATCTGGCTAGGTTTTGAAGCACTCCTACCGCCATCAGATCGCTCGAAACAAAGACGCCATCGAGATCAGGTGTTCGCTTCAAGAGTTCTTCAATCGCGGTGTATCCGCCGCGCATTGTGTATCCACCAGAGACGATATGTCGCTCTTCCAGTTTTACTCCAAGAGCAGCCAAGCCTTTTCGGAATCCTTCGACCCGATCCTGAGAAGATGAGATCTCTGCACTTCCAGAAATGATGCCGATCTTCTTGCATTTTCCATCTATTAGCACCTCGGCAGCGATTTCACCTGCGGCAATGTCGTTTCCGTTCACGCAAGAGACTTTGCTTGGTTGGTATGGCTCTCCCAATACGACAACTGGAATATTATTTTTCTGAAGCAACAACGGAATTCTGTCTTCCTGGGTTGTGCCCAAGAAAATTGCTCCATCTACGTGATTGCTTAACAAGTACTGCGGCAAACTTTTTGCATGGTCGCCGAGGTTGATGAGAAATGTCAGTTGATGATTTGTTGCCTCAAGGACTGAATGGATGCCTTCGAGTACTTGACCCCATGCACCGTTCATAAAGATATCTTCGAAATTTTCACGGAAGACGATTGCAACGTTCTGAGTCTTGCCGCCAGCGAGCGCCCTGGCTGCCAAATTTGTTCTGTAACCAGTCTTAGATATCGCCTTTGTTACGCGATCAACAATTTCTTCATCTACCCCTGGTACTTGTCGGACAACACGGGAGACGGTTGCTCGTGAAACATTCGCCTTTGCGGCCACATCCTCTAGGGTCACGCGTTTCTGGGTTTCCTTTTTCATAGTCACCCTCACCTTTCCGATGTATGCGGATTGAGCCTAATGACATCTTAAATCCGCTAGCGCTGGCTGAACCTTAAATCCCTTTTTGATAGAAATCAATAGAGCGCTCTATTGATTTCTATTCCATTCTTAATAAGAATAGGCCTCGCGCCAGGGGCTCCCATTGGCTGCGTCCATATATCGAAAGGCTCTTCCATGTCGCTTAACGAGAAGAAAGTTCAAGATCGACCATGGGAGAACGTCTCGCTCACACATGAAGAGCGCGCAGAGTTATTGATGGCAGCCATGACTCTAGAAGAGAAAGTCGGTCAACTTGGAAGTATCTGGGATGGCTTTAACGCAATCCCGGAAGATGGCACAGGTTCTGATGCAGATAACGTTCCGGTAATCGTTGAAGTTTCAAAGATGTTGAGCTGGGAAGACACTACTAAGCATGGTCTTGGACACTTCACTCGCCTTTATGGAACAAAGCCAATCTCTGCAAAAGATGGAATCGCGCGTGTTATTGAATTTCAGGAACGCCTCATCAATGAAACCCGTCTAGGTATCCCGGCAACTGTCCATGAAGAGTGCCTGACTGGTTTTACTTCGATGGGTGCAACATCTTTCCCAACACCTCTTGGCTTAGCTGCAACTTTTAACGAAGAAACGATTGAAGCTGTCAGTGATGTCATCGGCCGTGATATGCGCGCTGTCGGTGTTCACCATGGCCTCTCCCCTGTTCTTGATTTAGTACGCGACTATCGTTGGGGCAGAGTCGAAGAGACAATGGGTGAAGATCCATATCTCTCTGCAGTTGCCGGATCTGCATACGTCCGTGGACTTGAGAAGAACGGAATCGTTGCAACCCTTAAGCACTTTGCCGGACATTCATCACCACGTGTTGCGCGTAATCACGGTCCGGTTTCAATGGGCTGGCGCGAGATGTATGACTTCATGTTGCCACCTTTTGAAATTGCAATCCGTGAAGGAAAAGTTGGTTCAGTAATGAACTCCTACACAGATGTCGATGGCATTCCTTGTGCATCGAGCGTTCAGATGCTCACGACTGTATTGCACGATGAACTTGGCTTTGATGGCGTTGTCGTAGCTGATTATTGGGCGGTTAGCTTCTTAGAGCATATGCACCGCGTCGCTGGAAGCAAGGAAGATGCGGCAGTTTTGGCACTCAAGGCTGGAATTGACGTTGAACTTCCTGCACGACGTTGCTACGGCGATGACTTGGTAAATGCAGTCAAGAGTGGCAGATTGGAAGAATTCTATGTAGACCGCTCTTGCCGTCGAGTCCTTATTCAGAAATCACGTCAAGGTCTACTCGATGCTGATTGGACTCCACAGAAAGATATTTCAGCAAATCCAGAGAGTGTTGATCTTGATTCAGCAGGGAACCGCCTTGTTGCCTTAAAGGCAGCTCGTGAATCTGTAATCCTGTTGGAGAATAAAGATTCTTTCCTTCCGCTAACAAATAAAAATATGAAGGTTGCACTCGTCGGCCCATGTGGTGATGATGGTGCGGCATTTCTTGGATGCTATTCATTTGCGAACCACATCATGGCTCAATATGAAGGTTTAGGACTCGGCATAGAAGTTCCTACTCTGAAAACAGCACTTCAAGATCTGATGCCCGCTGCAGAGATCAACTTCGTTGAAGGTGTACCGGTAAAAGATTTTAATACCTCTGGAATTCCAACTGCTCGCAAAGCAGTCGACAACGCAGATGTCGCAATCATTGTTGTTGGTGACCGTGCCGGTTTATTCGGACGTGGAACTTCAGGTGAAGGCAACGATGTCGCTGACTTGAAGTTGCCAGGTGCACAAGCAGAATTACTTGAAGAATGTCTGCAATCTAATGTCCCCGTAGTAATCGTCTCCGTCTCTGGTCGCCCATATGCATTGGGAGATTTTGCAGGTCGCGCAAAAGCAATCATCCAAGCATTTATGCCAGGTGAAGAGGGTGGTACAGCAATCGCGGAGGTAATCACTGGAGTAATCAATCCAAGTGGTCGCCTTCCAGTTGAAATTCCTTCTACTAAATCTGGTCAACCTTCAACATACCTACAGCCAAAGTACGGCACACCTGGACTTGGTATGAGCACAGTGGATTCAATTCCTTTATACACATTTGGGCATGGACTCTCTTTCACCAGCTTTGAGTATTCAAATATGATGATTAGTGCAACTACTGTGCCAACTCAAGGCTCATTTGAAGTTGAAGTCACCCTAAAGAACACCGGACAACGCGATGGCATTGAGTTGGCTCAGCTATATTTCGATGACCCTGTTGCTGAGGTCGCACGTCCAGTCGTTCAGTTACTTGGCTTTGCTCGAGTGCACTTGAAGGCCGGAGAAAGCAAGAAGATTACCTTCTCTGTCAGCACTGATCGACTTGCCTATACAGGAATTGACTACAAGAAGATTGTTGATGCTGGCACTATTCATTTATCTGTAGGAAGCTCACGTTCGAACTTCCACTTTACGAAATCGATAGAGCTAATAGGCAAGACCTACTTTGTTCCATTTGACCGCGTTATGCGCACTCCTGTAACCATTCAATAAGGTTTTCCCTCAAGTAAGATTTCGACATGTCTCAATACCTTATTTACTTCAATCAGCAGTGGGTCGGTGATCATCCTGAGGAGTGGTTCATTCCACGCGGTCCACTTGCTCGCGCAGTCGTTTCAGAGATGAAAGAGGCAGGTGTTCTCGTCTTTGCTGGCGGGTTAGAGGAAGAGATTGAATCTGCAATTGGCTTCGATGATGCCGGCAATGCGAGTGGACCAATAACTGCATCTGGAGAATTCCTTGGTGGAATGACAATCATCAACGTCTCCAGTGACGAGGAGGCGAGGAAGTGGGGCGCCAAGGTTGCTATAGCTTGCGGTTGGCCACAGGAAGTTCGTAAGTTCAAGGATTAATCTCTTACTTATTCGACTGCGCGAGTAATCTTTAGAATATTCATAGAGATATTATTGAGACGCTTTTCAGAGAGAATAATTAAGGCTATTCATGAATGATTCCCTCATGAGAATCAAGCTTCTACTGCCCGCTTTACTTTTCGCTACAACTTTAACTGGATGCGGTGTTCAGGATTTGGCTAGGCAGGCAGCAGATGCGACCGCTTGTTCTGCTCTAAATTCAACAATTAATACAATCGCTAATAACTATCAATCAGGAATCATCGATTCAAACTTGGTTTCGACTCTAGATTCGCTAGTTGGCGAACCAGCGCGAGCGCTGCTTTCCAGCGGATTGGCTGAAGATCTCAAGTCGCTTACAAACGCACTTCAGACCACAAATTCTGCCGAAGCGACGAAGAAAGAACTAAAGAGAGTTACAGACTCGATTTCCAAGCGGTGCGCCGAGGTCTCTTCTGGTCAGTAGCCAGATTAACCACCGTTAAACTTGGCCAAGAGCGGTGCGAAAACTCCTCTCAACAAATGGGCAATTTCATCGAGAGGTTACGATGTCAAAGAAGAGTGCTCTTCGGGTATTTCTCGATAACGAATCGAGCAGTGGCATTCTCATTTTGATTGCCTCAGTACTTGGTCTTGCTGTCGCTAATTCGCCACTTTCAGAGAGTTACTTTAATGCCCTCAAGGTCAACTTTGATTTAGGTGCCGGCATTTTTGCTATTTCACTTACAGTTCAGAAAGTCATCAATTACATCTTGATGACAATCTTCTTCTTCGTCGTAGGGCTAGAGATTAAGCGCGAACTCACATCTGGACATTTAGCTTCACTTAAGAAAGCGTTGATGCCATTTATCGCAGCTCTAGGAGGAATGGCAGTACCTGCACTGATTTATCTTGCTATCGCTGGCAGAACAGAAGCCGGAGGTTGGGGCGTTCCTGTTGCCACGGATATCGCTCTCGCTGTCGGATTATTGGCGATGATTGGAACTGGCGCACCAGAATCTTTGAGATCGTTCTTATTAGCTTTAGCCGTAATCGACGATATCGGTGCAATTCTGATTATTGCTTTTGTTTATTCGACTGGTATTGCGTATTCATGGTTGCTTGCTACAGTGATTGTGATTGTATGGATACTTTTGATGAAAAGAGTTGGGGTTGTATCAACTTCTGTCTATGTCATCGCTGGAGTATTTCTCTGGTTTACTCTCTACAAGACAGGCGTTCATCCAACACTTGCTGGCGTCATCCTTGGTTTACTGACACCGAATATTGCGCGCGACAAAAATGGTTCAGTAATTGAATGGCTCGAGCACAAGTTACATCCAATGAGCTCATTTATTGTTGTCCCGCTCTTTGCATTTGCCAATACTGGTGTAAAAATCACAACCGAGACACTTGAATCTGCTGCAACATCTCTTGTCGCGTGGGGAATATTCTTTGGATTAGTCCTTGGAAAGCCGATTGGAATCCTCGCTTCATCACTTGGCGCACGTAAGTTAAAGCTGGTTGAACTACCAAAAGGCGCGAATATTCGACTCTTGGGAGCAACGGGGAGTGCTGCAGGTATCGGCTTCACTGTCTCAATTTTTATCGCTCAGCTTGCCTTCAGTGATCCTGCAATTCAAGACCTTGCCGTGCTTGCGGTAATCGTTGCATCTATTGTCAGTGCAGCAATAGCGGCGCTGATCTTTAAGGTTAGTAAGTCTTAGTTCTTACTGAGCCATAATTGCGTCATGAACGTACTGCGCTAAACCTCTGACGCGGCCATCGTAGTAAGCCTTAAATCGATGGTCTTCGATATACATCACCGCTAAGTTTTTCTGCATTTCAACTGAACAGTCATAGAACCACTTTGAGATTGCAGCGCGATGAGCCACCACCGCTGCCTGCGCTTGCTCTGAAGTGACCGCATAGCCATTACCAAAGGAGATGACGAACATCTCGGTCGCAGCTTCTTGATCAACCTTTGCCGCTGCAAAATCATCTTTGGTGTACTCAGAGGTTCGATTCGTTGATTGCTTATAGGCATCGGTATCTCCCCAACGCTCTTTCGCCTCATCTTCGAATTCGTTTAACATCATTAACTCTTAGTTGAAGTAGGTGATGATTGCGCCTGCAATTGTCAGATTAATTGCATCATTTGCAGTTTCGATAATCCATACCTTGAGTGACTCTCCGCCGAAGAGACGGTGTGAAAGAGATGCACACGCTGCAATACCTACACCAAGCGCTGCGCCAACCAAGGCACCATCAAGAACTGCAAAGTCTGGGTTTCCGGCCTTCAAAGATGTGACAAGAACGGCCACGGTGAGAGTCTGAAAGATCAATCCGATAATTGTTCCGCCGAAAAGTAGGGCTGGCTTGTTCTGCTGGCGATTGAGTTCACCTGAGTTGATACCTCTTGCTTTCATCCAGATTGGATAGAAAGTCTTTGGACCAAACCAGATGGCTCCGCTGATAAATGAAACTACAAATGCAATGAGCACTCCGACAATGTTGAGATCTGAAATAGTCATGGATAAAGCCTACTTCACGCTTCATTCAAAATGGTTTAGCATCAACTCTATGAGTGAGAGAAAAGTGCGTTCCGAGATATTTGATACGGGAAATCCTAAGATTAAATCTGCACGCATCATCATCGATGCTGCTCCTGCGGCCATCTTTTCAATCCTGGCAAACCCCAAGCGTCACCGCGATTTCGATGGCAGTCAGACAATCACCTCAAATATCAGCGGCCCTGATCGCCTCACGCTTGGCTCTAAGTTCGGAATGAAGATGCATCTTGGGATTGATTACCGAATCCTCAATACTGTCATGGAGTATGAAGAGAACGCACTCATTGCTTGGAGACATCTTGGAAGATGGCGTTGGCGCTATCAATTAAAGGATCTTGGCAATGGTCGTACCGAGGTCACAGAAAGCTTTGATGGAACTTTCGCTCCAGGGCTAGCTCAACTCTGGCTTAATTTCCGTAAGGCATATCCATGGACTCAAAAGGCAGTGGCAAAATCTCTCGTTCGTTTGAAAGAGGTAGCCGAGAGTGAGTAAGGCTGAAGTCACTGCTCATTTGAAGAAGTTCGATAAACCCCAGAGAGATGCTCTGCAAGCGGTGCGCGAGACTATTGCTGAAGTATTACCCGATGCGGAAGAAGTCATAAAGTACGGAATTCCCACCTTTACCGTAAATGGCAAAGGAGTCTTCGGTTATGACGGGTTTAAAAAACACAACAGTCTCTTTCCCTACAG
>JACCDW011120780.1_pt1 | contig 15918 bp, 24 predicted proteins | sample 7449781 | NCBI WGS metagenome assembly JACCDW01 (sample SAMN15323449, study PRJNA562643) | freshwater metagenome | isolation source: river surface water | place: USA:Blue River Watershed | collected 2017-08-18
TAAAGAACTCTAAAGCTTTAGCTATCTCATACCATCTTGACTTGAACATCTTTTTTGTTTGTTCTTTATAAGCCCTTAGCTTATGTTGATCACTAGAAAGAAGGGTGCCCATATCTAAAGATTGTTTCATTAAATCATTAATTGTTTTGTATAAGAAATTAGGCAACTCGAAGTCGCCTGATTCATTAATAAAACTTTCCCAATTACTCATGACTACATCGGCATTCCGTTTTGTGGAACTGGTACTACTGACCTTCTTGGTTGATATCCACCTCTAGCTCCAGATCCACCTCTGTTGGCCATACCAAATCCTGTTGCTGCTAAAGCTCCACCAACTACTCTTTTTCCTGTTTTCATGTTTGCTGCATTAACTGCTCTTTGTGCAGCATAAAATGAACCTATTGCAGCACTTCCGCCACCACGAGGTGCATTTCTAACTGCAGCTTGTGCAGCTCTTACTCCAGCATTTACCGTTTGTCCACGCATTAACCTATTAGTTGCACCACCAATAGATGCTACGCCTCTGCCAAATACTCCAGGCATATTAGTACTGCCTCATTCCAGTTGGTCTTCCAGAAGTTCTGTCTAAACCTGATTTTCTTCTTCTCATTAGTGCTCCAGCACCAACCACTGCTCCTGCTGCAGCTGCACCTTTTCTATAAGGATGACTGCCGATACTGCTTCTTACAGCTGAACCAAGTCCAGTAGCTGATAAATTATTTGTAAAATTTCTATAACCTGTACTTACGGCTTTTGGTATCATAGGCATAACGCACCTCCAACATCTTAAATATAATAGTAATTACATTTCTTTTGTTAAAACTTCTTTTTTCTCTGGCTTTATTATAGTTGTCTTAACTTTTCCATCTTTAAAGTCTATATCAAATATACTTCCCCTTGGGGTAGATTTATCAATTATTAGTTTTGCTATAGGATCTTCAATCTTTTCTCTTCTTATTTGAGACAAACCTCTAGCACCTTTTACAGAGTCAATACCTTCACCTATCAAAAGGTCTATAATTTCATCTGTGTACTTTATAGAATAACCTTTTTTATTCAACTTTTCGCCAACAACAGACATTTCTATTTGAGCTATCTTCTTGCAGTCGTCTTCTGATAGATAATTAAATATAATAGTTTTATCTATTCTGTTTAAAAACTCTGGTTTAAAGTGCTTTTTAATCGCATCGTTTGTGTTTCTTTCAATAACTTCTCTATTTGGAGTTTCTTTGGTTGTAGTTTTGTATCCTACATTTTTAGTAAATCCTGCTCCTCCAGCAAGAAGGTTTGATGTAGTTTTATCATTTCCTAAGTTAGTTGTCATAATAATGATTGTATTTCTAAAATCAACAACTTCTCCCTTAGCGTCTGTTAAGACTCCATCATCAAACACTCTTAAAAAAGTATTCCACAAATCTGGATGAGCTTTTTCTACCTCGTCTAAAAGAACTACTGTATTTGGATTCTTTTTTACCGTATTAACTAACTGGCCACCTTCTTCATGACCAACGTATCCAGGAGGGGATCCAATTAATTTTTGGTTTTCATGTTTATGTTGAAATTCTCCACAATCAATTCTGACCATTGGATTTTCGCTACCAAATAAATACTTATGCAAGGCATTTGCTAAGTGAGTCTTTCCTACGCCTGATGAACCTGCAAATAAAAATACGCCTATTGGTCTATTTTCGTCATTCAACCCTGCCTGAGATCTTCTCAATGCATCAACTATTGAGGCAACAGCTTTTTCTTGTCCTATTATACTATTTTGCAAATATGGGTGAAGGCCCAGAAATTTTTGTTTTGTTATTGGCTTTATCTTTGCTGGCTTGGGTTTTTTTTCAGTTTCTGGAAAAGGTAAATCATTTTCATCAATTTTTGGAAATTTTCTTTTAAAGTTTTTAATGGTATCCAAAAAAGCTTTTGAAGTTAAATCGTCTTCATCATCTTCATCAAATAAAAATGGATCTGTAGCCTTTGTAGCATCGTATGCCATATTAATCCAGCCATCTAAATCAAGACCTGGGTTTAGCATCACGCAACCAGCGTACATTGCATTAATACATTTTTCAGCTGCTTTTCTAGACATCATACGTAAGGCATCTGAAATTTCGCTTTTAAGATTAAAAATAAAATAATCTATTACGGTTTTTTTAAACTTATCAAATTCAATCTTGTTCTCTATACCACTAGAGTTTGATAAAAAGCTTTGGACCTCTTCTGGGTCCAGCACTTTGAACTTGACGTACGTTGCAAGTTCTGGAAAATAAATTTGGTATAGTTTCATCGCATACCTCTGGTTTTTAAGTAATAGTAACTTAAAAATAAAAATAATGCTTAAACAGTGTGTATCTGGATACGTTAGTATTATTAAGCTAACTTACTTGTGATAGAGGGCTGTATACACTACAGGATAGAGCTCCTGTATATAGAGTATACACCCCTATCACAACTTCACAACACAAATTATTCGGAAATATCTTCTATTGAAGGATGTGGCTCAATACAGGGACCGCAGAAAGCCCAGTATCGTATTAAATCTCCGGGAGTGTTAATTCTGTTTTTTAACAGTTTAATTGCTCTAATATAGTCGGGGTTGTACTCAATTCTTTTTGACACGTTGCCAATCTTTCTATTTTGTGCTATTATCTTGCCCTACAAGTATACACGAAAGAAAGAACCAGTGCACACTATTAGTGAAAAGCAAAAGCACTTGCGTAAATTGTATAATTTTCTAGAAGAAGTATCTAAAGAAATTCTAGGTTCTGATTATCAATCACGCATTGAGTTGATTAATGTCCGAAAAGCAACTATCCTTAAGATAAGAGAAGTGCAGAATGAAATTTCTCTTTTAACAAAGAAAGAAGTTACCAACCAAAATGGATGAATCCAAACAGCTTGAGTTAGCAATAGCTCAAATAGAAAGACAATTCGGAAGTGGATCCGTAATGAGATTGGGTTCATCTGAATTTGAACCCTGGCCAGCTGTAGCAACAGGCGCACTATCGTTAGATAGAGTGCTTGGCATTGGTGGTTTACCACGTGGCCGTGTAGTTGAAATCTACGGTCCAGAATCATCTGGTAAGTCTACATTGGCTTTGTCTGTTGTGGCACAGGCTCAAAAGCAAGGTTTACGCTGTGCTTACGTTGATGCTGAACATGCACTTGACCCAGTTTATATGCAAGCAGTTGGAATTAATTTAGATGATCTACTACTCGCCCAGCCAGACTACGGCGAACAAGCATTAGAGATAGTAGACAAGCTCATCAGAACTGGTGAACTTGGAGTTATTGTTATTGACTCAGTAGCATCACTTATTCCAAAGGCAGAGCTAGAAGGTGAGATGGAATCCCAGCAAATGGGTCTACAAGCTCGCATGATGGCTAAGGCAATGAGAAAGTTAGTAGGACTAGCTAATCAACATAAAACACTTCTTATATTTATTAATCAACTTAGAAATAAGATTGGTGTAATGTTTGGAAATCCAGAGACTACTCCTGGTGGTATGGCATTGAAATATGCTGCATCAGTACGTATTGATATTCGCAAGAAAGAAGATATCAAAGACAAGTCTGGTAATCCAATTGGAATTACATCCAAAGCCAAGATTATTAAGAACAAGATGGCACCCCCAATGAAGATAACAGAGTTTAATATTTATTACGGAAAAGGAATTGATGAGTATGGATGTGTATTTGATGTGGCAGTGGACGAAGGAGTCTTTACGCAAAAAGGTGCGTGGATTTATTACAATGGTGAGCTCTTTTCGCAAGGGCGAGAAAACGCAATAAACAATCTAAAAGATAACTTAGAAACATTCGAAGAGATCAAAGCTAAGATTGCAAATGCAGCAAAATAAGATAAACATTGAACCATGTCCTGATTGCCCAGTGCCTACTAATTTTATTATTAAACCTGGTATGTCAGGAGATAAGAAATGTCTCTACGTAGATTGTAGAGAATGCGGAGATAAATGGACGGAGATATTAGAAGATGAATGAAGACGAATTCAATAAGTTTTACGATGCGTACAAACAATACGCAGAAGACAACAAAAAAGAAAATAATAACGTATTTGATTTTGAGAAAGCTCAGAAAGCCGATAAAAGAATTAGCGATCTGAAAAGCGATGAATCAATTGGGTTTAAGTTTAAGCTTAGTTTTGGGCTAAAGCCTTCTGATAGTTTTGTAGACAAGATGGACGCTCGTCTAGATCGTGTACAGAAAGCTTTAGATGATTTACGAGGTGAATTGTACTTATACCCAGATTTTTAAGTTACTATAAAGACATGATTAAGAAGTCGGGATACAAGTTGTTGTAGTGCCTCAAACCGCGCGCAATTTTTTCCCGGCTTTTTATTTTTTTTAAAATACACTACCACACAGGGGATTAAACAATATGGACTTTTTTCTTGATCTTATAAAGAAGATACTAGAGTCAGATAACACTGATCTCCAAGACGGTATATTCAACTATGACTTGTCAGGACACTTACAGGATTCAGTCTTGGCTGCGTATACAGAAGAAGACGGCCAGATGACTCTAGCCGTCTTCTCCACTGAACAGTGGGCTATGGTTAATGACATCTGTGCTTTGACTGGTGATGACCAAGAAGATGTGGTCAGATCACTAGCTGCAGAGCTACCAAATGTATTTACCTTTGACCCTCGTGAGTTTGGTTAAATATAAATTGGTTTAGAATAATTAGACTGTAAAGCGTCTAATCCGTATCCATCGTACAATAAACAACCTACAACTTCTAGCGCAAGTCTATTTGACATCTGTGCTGGAAGTTTTGTTTTTACGTACTCATTAATCTGAGCCCCCGCCAAATGAATACCATCTTGATTTGTATAGAAGTTATATAGACGACTAGTCTTATATAGACTCTTATAGATGGGTTCTCTGAATGGATTGTCTATCAAGACTACACAGTCAAATTCAAAGCCATGTTTCTCATATAGATCTGATACCATTCGACATTCGTTTTCATATCCTATGAATGTCATTTTATTATACGGTTTCTGACATTGCTTGTAGAGGACTCTAGATAGCTTGGTTGTGATCTTCTTATTGTATTCTTTTGTATTGTCTGTAGAGAACAATAATAATCTGTGGTCAGCTGACAGTTGGCCTATCAAGGAGCTATTGATTCTCCAAGGGGCTTTTGTTCTGAATAGCTTCTCTGATCCTACTAGGATGTGATTTGGCATTGATGGGGTGGTCATTTTATTTATGGTCTTTCTTATCAGTAGTCGTAACCGTAGTTATCCATGTCGAAGTCGTAGTCATTGTAGGCAGGTCTGAACATGTCGTACTCTGACTTAGTGTACTCTTCTAGGAACTCAGTCTCTTCGTATGTATCAAGCATGTAGTCTTCTGGATTTGTATTAGCCATGATGGTTTTACTTTCTATGATTGTTTTGTTCGCCGGCCTTGTCACCGGATTGTGAGACAAGCTATCAGGGTATTTTGTGATATGACAACCTCTGTAGGGAAATATTTTTGGATTTTTTTTGGAAGTCTACTAAAGGTATATAGAGATATACACAGATATAAAACTATAGGGTCTAAAAATGGGGGAAAATTTATGAGTGGGTAATAGTGAATAGGTATATCGTCAGTAAAGTTTAACGAGCCCACCGGGGGATACCCCCCCTCTACTTATTCTTTTTTTATGGGTAGCTTGATAGCTATCTATTGCACACCAAAGTGGTATGCAATCAAAAGGGAAAGGAGATGCCATGGGGTCCTTCGGGACCAACAGCATTAACACACCACACATCAGCAATATCCAGTTCAATAGCCTCATGGAGGTTATGGACGCATGTCAGCACGGACGCTTCGTGCACATGGGTTGTGGATACTACATCATTGACAGGCAAGGTAACGACGTTATCATTGGCTTCGATGGTACACGTACTACAGCACCAGTGCACCAAGAAGGTCGTACTGATATGGGTATGTACTACAGTATTCGTAGCATGCTATTGTCTACCTCTATGGGCGACCAAATGGGTAACATGCGCAGCAAATATGATACTGATAAGTGGATAGAGGAGGCCCGTAGAAAGGGCCATATTCTATTCACCAATGGTGCATACGTAGTTATCTATCTTAATGGATCCGTTATCTGGGTTCATACAGATGGATTTGCTGGGCCGACTAACAACACATATGCAGTACGTCATGGCTACGTATTTGTCGAATATTTCGATAAGTATTCTAGCTGGAAATACCTGCAAAATATGGGCTTGTATAGTCTGGCCAAGGAACTGGAAAACTGGTAACAGTTCCTTATGGAAAAGGGAGCCCCTGCTGCACTATGTGTGGCAGGGGTTTTCCCTTTATGGGTAGCCTTCGGGTTGCCAAGTCGTATGTCATTCCGGCATGCGCTCGTTCACCCTTGTGAAAGGAGGTGAAATGAACCAAATCAAGGCGTTCCTCCAGGAACACCGGATTGCGGTCCTTGTGATCGTTCTTCTGGTGACTCCTGCAGTGAGCTGGACCTGGGTGGTCGTTAAGATCATTCTGGGTCTGGTCAACTGGCTGGGCGTTCTGATTGTCGCAGCGTTTTTCGCTGGCCGGGCAATCAGGAAGCACTTCTGAGTGATTCGCTAATTGAATTGGATTCGGGGCCATATCTTTGGCCTGGCAACAGAAGATCTAGTAGGCGAAAAAAAAGAAGCCGAACGATCACAGGTAAAGAAAGCGGGCGTCTCGTATGCGTCCGTTTTTCTTTTATGGATAGAACCAAGGCTACTGAGGTAGCAATGAGGGGGGTCACCTCGTTAAAAACGGCCAAGTCGTGCACCATCCGGTGTGCGCTCATTACACTTTTGTGAAAGGAGGTGAAATGAAACACAAGGAAGCCCTCCACAGGCTTGCATGGAAATCGACTACGGTCGTTGACCTTGCACGCTTGGGGTTGTTCATCCTGTCATTTGCTTCGGCATTTGCAGGAAAGAGCAACTGGAGCTGGTCATTTCTTGGTTTGTTCGGTGCTTTGCATGCGTATTCGTACGTCATGACAAGCATCAGAACTGGCCAGTGGTGAGCAGAGTGCATCCTGAGTAAGACTCGGGGCAGTAGTGACGCCTGGCAACAGAAAAATCACTGAAAGAGACACACCATGCATCCAGTATGGTGTTTTTCTTTTGTGGGTAGCCACTAGGTCTTTGACCTTTGGCTGCCAAGCCGTGCACCGCCCCGGTGTGCGCCTTTAACCATGGGTGAAACCATGGAGAAAGGAGGGATCAAGGTGCAAGCTTTGGTTCTTCTCGTGCTCCTGCTCGTAGCTACGGCTAAGGGCCCAGCTCCAGAGTCAGTGGATAATATCCCTGAACACTGGGACTGGTGCCTTTGGTGTCGGGCCATGGGTCTTGGAGCAGAGGTGGTAGAAGGTGGCACCAGCCCCTACTACCCCTCCGTCACTCATGGAGAATGGTGTGAAAATTGTCAGAAATGGCGATATCACACTTACTCCGAGTGGCGCTACTACGCAATGTAGTAGAAAAGAAAGCCTCAGGGTGCGTTCCTGAGGTTTTTCTTTTATGGGTAGTTCTCAGGTATGGAAGCCTGAGCCCTGTGCACGGAGGTAACAACGTGGCATACAAGAAGGAGCCAGTACCACTGCCGTTTGTGCAGCCGGTTCACTGGCGCTTCAAGGAGCTGAGCTTCGAGGAAACTCGTCGCCATTGGAGGAAGTTCAACAACTCCAAGCCTAAGCGAGCAAAGTAGCTTAGGAGCTCTTGACCAAGGATCCACCATCCTATACATATTATTATAATTGGTGATTGAGGTTTCCCCGAAAGGGGTTTCCTCTTTATGGGTATCTCTCAGATCTCAGATCTGTGAGGTATCAAGTCGTGCACCATCCGGTGTGCGCCTTTAGCCATGGGTGAAACCATGGGGAAAGGGTGGTATAAAGTGAAAGCTTTCTACTACTTCCTCCTTCACAGGACGCACCTTGAGTGCTACCTGGAGAAGCCGAGGCCTTGTACTAAGTGTAGAGCTTTGCTCTTGCTTGTACGAGTGACCTACGTCTTCTTCATGGCAGACACTCGTGTGTGCGTAGAGTGCGGGACCAATGTCACTTTCAAGCAGGCTGTGCTTGCTGAATTTGTCAACGGTCGCGTATTCGACTGTGGTGGACAAACAATTGGACACGAAGTTAGCCACACTTCTTGCTGATTGTTGAAGCTGTGAATCAGCTAGGCACTCATGCCTGGAAACATAAAATGAGAGAGATTACTCCTTCGGGAGTTTTCTCTTTATGGATAGATCTTAGGTATGGAAGCCTAAGCCTGAACAGAGGAGAAATCCATGTCATTACCGGAAGATGTTGTAGCTGACATCAAATCAGCAATGGCAAAGTTGACCAATGCAATCAACGCAAAGACTGTCGCAGACCAGCAATGGGGAGAATGGGACTTGGTGTTAGATCAATTGGCCGGTTTGCTGAACGACTAGACTATAAAGAGATACCTGGGGTAAGTTCCCAGGTTTTTCTTTTGTGGATAGATCTAAGACTTGGTAGGTCATCTATCTAGAAAGGAGGAAGTACCTTGAACAAGTATTTCATTCGTGCAATCTTGATCATTGCTGCGTTGTTTACAATGCGTGCGTGTATCGAGGAGCAGGAGAGCTTTTCTTGTGACGGTGCCACCGTTGTTGTCCAGCAGGGCGATGACGTGTGGGGCTTGATCGAAAAGCACTGTACCGGAAATCTTGAATCAGCAAGGAGTCACATTGTGACGTCCATTGGTGGTACAAGCATTCGCCCGGGACAGGTTATTGTCATGTCTGACAAATAATCTCCACTAGCCACATGTGCTCACACCAGTCAGGGGTGTGTAATAAATACTCTGTCAAGAGAGACCCAGGGCAATCCTCTGGGTTTTCTCTTTATGGGTAGACTAAGAATCCCTTGGTTGGGATCACCCAAGAAAGGAATGGCAATGTATACACTGCCAAGCTCCATTCATGCAACGAGGATAGGGCGTTATCCAGAGTCTGAGTATGACTCACAGGGACGCCTTGCACCAGTAACATGGGTATGTAACTGTGGTTACCGTTTTCCGACCGAAGTGTTGGAATACGAAGATGACGACGATTACTACGTCCCTGTTTCTGATGAAGCAAAGACACAGTTCTTAGCTGAGCACGTTGCGTGTACTGCAAAATGCTACAAGTGTGGTGTAACGCCTGTGGACCGTTATGGTTACTGGTGTGCATCTTGCGAAGAAGCAGCAGGATACTGATATTTCTCAGTATGGACCATCCCAGGTTTAAGTACCTGGAAGAAGAGAAAGACTCCGAAAGGAGTTTTTCTTTTATGGGTAGTTTGTAGATCTCACCAGAGATCGGCTGTCCAACAGCGTGGTTGTCTTTTGAAAGGGGCAAACAATGGTTACAAAAGAGCGGTTGCAAAAGCAGCTTGTAGAGGCGAAAGAAACTCTGAACAGGTTGAAAGCAAAGGGAAATGTTGGAAGCGAGACTTCACAAAAGTTTCGTAAAGACAGCATTGCCTACTTGGAAAATCTCGTCAAAGAGATTGAAAAAGAAATTGCAGAGCTCGATTACGTAGATCGAGCACGTTTCATGGCCATCAACGACTTCTTCTAGTCGTTACTAAACAAAACAAATAAGAAAGACCCATCGGTCGTCCACGCGGACTGGTGGGTCTTTTCTTTGTGGGTAGTCTGACAGCTGCCAAGTCCTACACAACCGTGTGGGCATTAGAACATGGAGGTAAAACATGTTCATCCCGCAGGAGATCATCATTACGATGATTAACATCATGCTCGATAACACGAGCGAAGGACGTGCATACGTCAAGCACTGGACATTCTGGGGCTACGACGTCATGGATATCTACGCAGAAGTTATCAATCGCATCATGGGCATGCTCGAGAACATTGAGCACCACGATGCCGTGGGCAATGAGAAGTCCTACGAGGAACAGTACCAGAAGCTGGAGAAGTACCTTAAGGACTTCTTTGCAGAAGGTGCAAACTACACTCAGTTTGCCTAACTAGGCTACAGAGCATCAGAGGATTCACCATCCTATAAATATTATTACAATTGGTGATTAAGAAGACTCCTTCGGGAGTTTTCTTTTTATGGGTAGACCCTAGGCATGATAGTCTAGGCCCTAGTGACTGGAGGAAGTCATGAAACCATATATCCCAACTAAAGAGGAAGAGGAGAAGTTGAATGCTGACAAAAAGCGTATCAACAACGTAATCTATGCCCTTAGTCGATATGCACAATTTGGTACTTTCCGAGGTGCCAAAGGTGAGCTTTCTTTAAGCAAAGAGAAGACCGACAGTCTTTATCTTTTGCTTTTGATGACTCACGACAAATTGAAGAACTTGAAATAGTTTTATTCAATGATCAAGGACTTGTCATCCTATACATATTTTTACAATTGACAAAGAAGAAGACTCCTTAGGGAGTTTTCTTTTTATGGGTAGATCCTAGACTTGGTTGTCTAGGCCCGAACAAAGGAGAAATCCATGTCATCAACCGAAACCAACAAGAAAGGTGGCAAAATGAAGAAGTTTATTTTCTTTACATGCCAATTCGCCTATCTTACCTTAACGGTAAACGAAGATGGAGATATCGTAAAGATGTTCTGGTTCCAACCAGGTACATCTTCACGTCGACTTGAACTCACCAATCCAAAGATTATGATCGATGGTGGTGCGTTTGACGGACCATATCTTCCATTTAGCGAGATGCACTGGGACTTGGGTGGCAGTTTTCGAATTGCTGCACAAGACATCTTTCCGTTTAACATCAGGCCAAAGTATATTCCTACTTGTAAAGAGTGTGGAATCTTTCCTGTATTTGAACACATTGGATACTGGACAAACGGTAAAAAGTTTAGTCAAGGATTCAATGCTAAATGTTCTTCTTGCGAAGGACTTGAAGATGAGCCCGCACCCTTTGTTTCTCAGGCATTCGATATCGGTCGAGCCATGAAAGATGCTATTGACAAAATTGTTGACAGCATTGGCGATGACGAAGACTTTGTCTAAGAAACAATAAAAAAGAATTACCCCTGGGGAGAAATCCCTGGGGGTTTTCTTTTTATGGGTATAACTAAAGTCTCTTGGTTGAGACTACCCGAAAGGAAACTATGGGCCGGAACAAGGTTCAATGGTGCGGATGCATGCAGGTGCGTTCTTGGCGAGATGGGGTCGCAGACCTCTTCAGTCGTGAACTTGTGGATGGAAAGCGTCGTGGTGAATTCTACGAATTGCTCGAAGTTCGCAGCATTGCTGAGTTCAAAGATGAGTTGTCAGACATCTCTTGGGGTGTTGGACGAATCATTGGAGGATTCCTCAAGAAGGCATACGTGCGTGTTCCAGGAGACGGAATCCACTACCACAAGGTTGTGGCTCGAGTCGAAGAATACGGATGCATGCGCAGCAAGCGCTTCCTCGTAGAAGGCAAGTGCCCAAACAGCTAATTCAAGCTGGTGACATTCCCGAGTTTAAGTACTTGGAAGAAGGAGATTACCCCCTGATGGGGGTTTTCTCTTTATGGGTAAATCTTAGGCTACAGAGCTTAAGCCCTAGTGACTGGAGGAAGTCATGAAACCAAAAGCTGTCCTTGTGGACATCGACGGCACTCTTGTGAGTGTCACACCAAACTGGTCAATGGAGCGTGATGATCAGTGGGTTGAAGAAACGCTTCAGGCAGAACCATTGGATGGAGGTATAGCTATGCTTAAAGCCTTTAAGATGATGGGATATACGCTTGTGTTTGTTACTGCAAGAGGGCAAAGTTGTAAGGCAAATACTTGGAAGAAGTTTCGGGAAATTGGCATTGATGACATGGTTGATTCCATGTGGCATCGGCCTAATAAGTGGAATGGAATTAGTAGCAGAAAGTACAAGGAGCACATGATTATTATGCTTATGAAAAAGTATGATTTGAAATGGGCTATGGAAGATGAAGAGCCCAACCAAGAGATGATGAGAAGCCTTGGTTTGAATGTAATTGATGCAAAGAGATGGTGGTAAAACTAAATATTAAACTACTTTCTCCAGCAATAGAAAAGCCTCTAAGACTATATCTTAGGGGTTTTTTTATTATGGGTATACCTAAGGCCTCAAGGCAGTTGCCCCAAGAATCAGAAGAGTCACGGAGGAAAAACGTGAACAGCAACAACAACGACATGAGGATGGAAATCCTCAGTCATGAGACGGCAAGGTCTGAAAAGATCAAGTTCCGTTCTCGGGAAGCAAGGGAGGCGTACATCAAGTCGCTTCCTAACAAAAAGAACATCAGGATCAGACGATCCTGGGAGTGGAGAATAACCATCGTCGACGAAGGATTCGTTAACGAAAAGGTGTTCTTCACCGTTCACGGACCTGCAATCTACGAGAAGACGTTCATCGTTTTCATCGGACACAAGTTCACTCACAACAGCTAAAACAAAAAGCTGCAAGACATGCCCACCCTCTGGGAGGTGGAAGAAGAAGGAAGCCCCGAAAGGGGTTTTCTTTTTATGGGTAGTAATTAGGTCACCAGACCTGACCCAAACCACGGAGGTAAAACGTGGAAGCATCAAGGGGCGCAGTAACCTCAGCTGCACAAATCAGAAAGATGGAGTTCTACAAAGAACTTCGTCGCATCATCAGAGGATCAATCATGAAAACATGGTTGGGCCTCCTGCTCACTGATGGAGTTGTTACCGCAAAAGTAACTTCAATCCTCAGAGAGTTCGTCCCTACAAACCTGGAAGTTCCAACAACTTTCCTCAACGAGACAAAAGAGCTCGCTGACATCCTGTACTTTGGTAAAAAGGATGAGCAAGCCTGCTACATCGTTGGAGCATGCTCTGGCTACTTCCACCCACTCGTCCTTGACGGACCTGATGGACTTGACCGAATTCAGCTCGATGCGTTCATGCGTGGAGTTGAAGATGGTTCAAACGAGTGGACCTACGACAACATCAGCAGCGAAGAAATTCAAGACTGCTAGTTGACCTGATTAGCAGGTAGACAAAAAGCCAAGTCTTTAAAAAGGCTGAGGAATGCCGTGCAGCCAGCACGGTTTTTCCTTTGTGGGTAGTCTTTTAGCTTTTAGCGAAGACGTGCAGGTCAAGATGTAATTTACCCTCGGTTGGTGCATGGCTAGAAACGAATGCATGAGAACCTGGTATGGGTCCAGACTTACATATCCAATGTAAGTAAAAGCATCCACAAGTTGGAGAAGAGCCCCTGAAAACGGTTGAAGTGACTTACCGTACTTAAGTTAAAATAGTCACCCCTACATGTCAACTTGGAGGTTGTCATGAAGAAAACCCTGTACGTCAACACGCCGCCAAAGGTCAACAATCGAGAGGATGGAACTCAGTTCTACACCGTTCTCGTGGGTGTTGTCGACTCGCTCCTCAAGGAGAAGACCGGCAAGACAAAGGCTGAGGTACCGTCATTGACGCTGACAATGGAAGTCTTCCCCGAAAAGGTGGAGATCTACACCAAGGCGTTCAAGGCATGTGAGAAGAAGAACAACAAGTTGGTTCTTCTCGCAGAAGACGTGACCATCACGGAGATGAAGCCAAACATCTACACCTCTAACGGTGTGGTGGTGAATGGCTTGCAAGCTTCGTGCTGGGGTACCGGCGAAACTCAGCTGACGATTCAGAACGGCAAGTTCTCAATCTCAGCAGAGCTCGCTGAACTCATGGGAGAGCTGGACGACGACGACGACATCTAGTCGTTTGTTCTGACTCTCAAAAGGAAGAACTCCTTGGATCTTGACATCCGGGAGTTTTTTCTTTATGGGTAGTCACAAGGCTGCCAAGTCCTACGTCATCCGGACGTGGGCAGAACATGGAGGTAAACCATGTCCGGTTTCAACGAAACCAACGTCCCATCCACCCACTACCCGTCTTTTGACGGACCCAACCCATTTCCAATAAGAAAGGAAGCCGAGCCCATGAAGCTCTCAATCAAACACAAAGATGGACAGATTTACGAATATGATCTGTCACTGCTGGCCATGCCAATTGAACACCTGTCCAACATGGACATTGTTTTGGCATACATTAAGGCCTACCAGGCAAAGAAAGTGCTGAACAGCAATATGAACCAGCTGGTCAATAGCTTTGACCTTGGTTACCAAGCACCAAAATGGGAAACATTCATTGATGTTGACGATCAGGTGTTGGATGCAATCAACTTCATTGAAAAGTTCATGGAACATGATTGGTCAGCTAGCAATGGTCATGCACCGGGATATGCGCATTCAACCAGATTCCTTACTCCAAAGATCAACGGAGAAACTGGAGAAGGTTCTGTAGAAATGACAGAAATGCTGGTCAGAGAAATGGGCAGCAATGATGGTGACGAAACCAAGAAGCACAGAATGATGTTTGAATTCAGAACATACACCGCTTCAACATCTGGTGCCCACTATCAAAAGAGATGGCCATATGGAATGATGGTGACACGAACTGACGATGGACTCAGAATTATGTGGGTAAAGCTTCGTGGCAAGAAGGGACACAAGTTTGTGTTTGGAAGCTCTTATGAAACGATGGCTAATAAGAAGCTTGTTCCTGGAGTCTCTGGTCATCGTCGCCAAAATGTTCAGGTAATTCAAGAATTAATTAATGTGTACTTTGCCAAGAACACAAAGATTGAAGATTGGTTGCCAATTGCCAAGTACATGGAATGTGAAGATCAGTATGAGAACCATGTAATGGGCGGATTGTTGTATCCATTCAGAATTAGCCAAAGCATGATCTATTGGATTGGTGGAGAAACATCAGTCAAGAAGATCTTGAACAAGGCATACCAGCACCATCATGGTGTTACAAAGAACATCTTTGGTGGAATTAATAACATCAACACTATGAAGGAGTTGCGTGCAGCAATTGCTTTGATGCAGGTGGTGCGTGGATTCAATCCTCAAGTTCTTGAGAAGTTGGATCTTCGTGAAGTAACAAGAGTGTTCTCAAACAACTTGCCTGATTTCAAGAATGAATTGAAGGCATTCTTTAAGCACTTCGGATGCCGTGAAGAATTTCTTTTGGCCATGTTTGGACGTGATATGAGCACAGAAATGTTCCTGAGTGATCATTCCTTTGAGGCGGCTGATGCTGTGCGCATCTTCAAGTACATTAAGGGTCGTAATCATCGAGTTGCAATTAAGAATCACATTGCTCGCACTAAGATGAGCCCTGGTCAAATTCATGATTTCATCAACGCAGAGTTCCAAAAGATTCGCACTGCAAACAAAGAGATTGCTAAGAGCAATTTCTGGAAGAAGTTTGGAGCTTTTGATGGCAAGTTGATCAGAGAAGACATCCAGGTAGTCGTTCCAAAGATGACTCACGATTTGGTTGAATGGGGAGCTACCCAAAACAACTGCATCGGTTCTTATGCAGATCGTGTCTACAACAGTCAAACCATGATTATTGGTTTTAAAGACGATGAAGGCAATTGGATTGGCCATGCAGAAATTCGCAATGACATGACCTTGACCCAGTTGCTTGGCAAGCACAACCAACCTCTTGCGCCTGATTATGGTTGGCCAATTATTAATTTCATCAAGCATGAGCTTGAAGTGACTGTTGGCCATTATTGGGGAGAGTAACATGAATAACAACAACAGAAAGGAGACAGAAATGTCTTACAACAAAAAGAAAAGCCGTCGTACATGGAAGTACAGCGGCTACAAGCAATGCAGTGAATGCTGCAAACATGGATATGACGGTTTCCATTATGACACATGGACATCAACACATCCTCACAAGATAACACTGTGTCATGCTTGCTATGAGTACATCTACAAGTATGACTGCAAAGAGCAGCCAACACCATGCTGCCCGTGGTACCACAAGCCATCATTGTTTGACGAAATCGGTGAGTAAAAATTATGAGATGGACAA
>JACCDW010474976.1_pt1 | contig 15917 bp, 16 predicted proteins | sample 7449781 | NCBI WGS metagenome assembly JACCDW01 (sample SAMN15323449, study PRJNA562643) | freshwater metagenome | isolation source: river surface water | place: USA:Blue River Watershed | collected 2017-08-18
GATCAGGGGAATGTATGAATATTGGCGAAATGTGATGGAGGATTGATCATGGTTGACATGCAAACTTGGTTTGGCATTCAGCAACTGTATGCCGATTACGCCACTGCCGTAGACAGCGGTCAATGGAATTTATGGCCAGAATTTTTCACAGATCAATGCGTTTACAAACTCCAGCCACGTGAAAACCACGAGCGCGGTTTTCCTTTGGCAACCTTGTCTTTAACCAGCAAAGGCATGCTGAAAGACCGTGTGTACGGCATTAGCGAAACCATCTTTCACGACCCCTACTATCAGCGACATGTGGTGGGGGCGCCCATGGTTCGAAAAGTTGAAGCAGGGCGAATTTACAGTGAAGCCAATTACGCTGTGTTTCGAACCAAGCTCGACAAAGAAAGCACAGTTTTCAATGTGGGCCGTTACCTTGACATCATTGTGAGCACTGACGAAGGCCTTAAGTTTGCCGAACGTTTGTGCATTTACGACAGTGAGATGATTCCCAATTCTGTGATTTACCCCATCTAACTATGAACAACTGGATTGACGTGGCCGCCGAGGCCGATTTGTTTGAAGGCGCTGGCATTGCCGTCACACCTCAAAATCACGACATCGCCATTTTCAAAGTTGACGATGGTATTTTTGCCATCAACAACGACTGCAGCCATGGCAACGCCAAGCTGTGCGACGGTTTTGTGGAAGGCAACTTTGTTGAATGTCCGTTTCATCAAGCGCTGTTTGATGTGCGAGATGGTTCAGTGCAGTGTGGTCCAGCTTCAGAGGCGGTGAAGTCTTGGCCCGTAAAGATTGAAAATGGCAGGATCTTTTTACAAATTACGGCGTAGAGCAATCTCTACCAATTAGGGTTATCGAGGGTATGCAGGCCATTTTTTGATTTCATAATATTGTTAACAATCTTTAAATTGACATATGTTAAAAATCAAATCTGAAGTCACCGGAACCGTTTGGAAAGTCTTGGTCAATGCAGGGCAAAGTGTGCAAGCTGATGAAGTTCTTGTCATCGTGGAGTCCATGAAGATGGAGATTCCAATCGCTGCAGAGCGCGCGGGCCAAGTGGTTGAAGTCTTTGTGACAGAAGGAGACTCTGTTGCAGAAGATCAAGTTGTGATTCAGTTGGCGTAAACGATGTTTGCTAAAGATCTGCCAGAAGACGCCTACAGCGCAGCCGAAAGTACGGTGGCATTCAGATTGTTTGCAGACCAAGACATACCAACTCTAACGGTTCCTGAGCAAATAGCAGCCAAATTGGGCGACCGTATTTTGTCTGCTTTGATGCCGGCAGGCAGTCGAATTGGTGAGGTAGAGCTCAGCGAAGAATTCAAAGTGAGCCGGGGTCCTATTCGGGACGCGCTCAGAATCTTGGAGCGGGAGGGCTTGGTGACTTTGCTGCCCAGGCGAGGCGCTATTGTGACTGCACTGTCTGTATCTGAGCTCGATGAATTGATGGAAATACGGGCTGGTTTGTTTGAGGTCGTGATTCGAAGAATTGGTAGCAAACCACCTGCGGAATGGCTCCAAATATTATCTGCAGGTACAACGCGACTTGAAATGTTAGCGGACGATCCGCTAGGTGGTGATGAATACGCCGAAACCACCTACAGACTCATTATTTTGTGCGCCCGTTTGGCTGGCAATCAAAAGCTGCACCGATTGCTCACAGGCTTGTCGTTGCAAACACTTCGTTACAGCAAATTAGGTTTGGCCACAGTGGAGCGTCGAAAACGTTCAGCCAGTTTATGGCGGAAGGCTTTGGATGCTCAAATTATTGGAGATGTGGAAAGTTTGGTTTCCTTGGCGCGAACTCGCATCTATGAATCGAGTCAAGAATCAACACGACAAATGAAGGCTCTTTTGACAATTAATGCAGGAAATTTGAAATGAGCAATTCCAATGTAACTGAGGCCACTGGCCCTTTGCGCGGTCTGCTCGTGATTGAAATTTGCTCCACCATAGCAGGACCAGCATGTACTCGTTTGATGGGCGATTTTGGTGCGGATGTGATCAAGATTGAACCACCAGAAGGCGATCCAGTCAGGCAGATGGGGCAGCATGTTGCTGATGTATCTCTTTATGCGGCATCACTTCTTCGAAATAAAAAATCAGTGGTGTTGGATTTGAAAAATCCTGAAGATTTACTTGTCGCCAAAACCATGATTGAACGTGCTGACATATTGGTTGAGAACAATCGGCCAGGTGTCATGGAACGCCTTGGTCTGGGCTATGACGAACTTTCAAAAACCAATCCAGGTCTGGTCATGGTTCGTATCAGCGGCTTTGGTCAAACTGGGCCTTATGCCCCCCGACCCGGCTATGGTGCCATCTGTGAAGCAGTAGGTGGCGTTCGTCACATGACTGGCGACCCCGATCGCCCACCCGCTCGCGTGGCATTGGCCACGACAGACTACTTGACTTCTACCTATGCAGCATTTGGTGCGTTGGCAGCGCTACGAGAAAAAGATAAAACTGGATTGGGTCAAGTGGTGGATGTCGCTCTGTACGAGACGGCATTTACCCAAATGGAGCCAATCGTGCCCGCTTACGAAAAGCACGGCACCGTTCCCAAAAGAGAGGGGCCCAATTTGCCACGCATGGCACCTAATAGTTTGTACCCTACAAAGGACGACAGCTACATCTTGATTGCAGCCAATAGCAACCCAACCTGTGAGCGACTAATGCAAGCGATGGGGCGACTAGATCTGATGCAATTACCAGAATTCGCAAGTATCCGTGCAAGAGGTGAGCACGCCAATGCGCGAGCACTGGATCAAATCATTGCTGAATGGACACGACAGCATTTGTGCACAGACTTGGCCAACATACTTGAGGCAGTGGGTGTACCAAATACACGCGTTTACACCATCGCCGATATTTACCAAGATCCTCACTTTTTAGAGCGAAATATGTTGGTGAAGGTGCCACATCCAAAAATTGGACACACCACACAAATGGGCGTGGTACCCCGCCTCTCACGTACACCAGGTTCTATCCGTCATACGGGACACGAACTGGGGCAGGACACCACAGATGTATTGGCGACATTTAAGCAATCTAACTGATTCAAACGGAGACAAACCATGAACCTGAAACGACGTGAATTTGCATTGGCGATGACTCTCGGCAGTATGGGACTACCAGTGTCAGCGCAGAACAGTACTTGGAAACCAACAGATCGTATTACTTACGTGCTGGGCGTGACGCCAGGTGGTTCTGTCGATATATATGCCCGCGGTATCCAAGATGCGCTGACCCAGCTGAATTTGATTCAGGGTCAAACCATGTTGATCGACTATAAACCTGGTGGTGCAGGCATCATTTCTTTGCAGCAATTGCAACGCAATGCAGGTAATGCGCATTGGCTAGGTACTTTTCATACCAGTACCATGGTTGCCATTGCGGCTGGCATGTTGAAAGCAGATTTAAAAGACTATCCGCCAATCGCGATGATGGTTGAGGAAACGCAAATGGTGGCCGTCCGTGCAGACTCAAATATCAAAACCGGAATTGAGTTGATAGCGGCTTTGAGAAAGGATGCCACTGCGCTCAAAATTGGAGTGGCGCCCGCTCTTGGTTCTGGTACACATTTGTCCATCGCGAAACCTTTGAAGGTCGCCGGTGTCGACATTAAAAATTTAACCATTGCCCCTTTTAAAGCCTCAAGTGAAACAATGGGATCTTTGCTTGGAGGTCACATAGACGTCATCTCAGCTACTGCGCCAGTCATCATGCCGCAGGTGGCAGCAGGCAAAGTACGTGTTTTGGCCAGTGCCTCGCCAACACGTGGAATAGGTTCTTTGTCGCAAGTACCTACTTGGCGCGAGCAGGGTATCGCAGCCGATTTTGTGACCTATAACGGGCTGCTATTGCCGCCCAATATGTCTGCTGCGCAAATTGCATTCTGGGAAGACGCTCTGCGTAAAGTCTCGCAACATCCTGCATGGTTGGCTCTGGTCGAGAAAAATGGCGGAAGACCTGTCTACAGAGATCACACTGAGTCCATGAAATACATGTTGTCGGAACAAAAATCGATCAATGATTTGGTACTAGATTTAGGATTGGCCTCAAAGTGAGCAAAATTCAGCATCCCATTCGTTTCTCTCCTGAAGGGGAATGGCAAGAAGAATTAAGAGAGCTAGAAAGTCGCAGAAATCAAGCTCTTGCCATGGGCGGTGCCCAAGCGCTGGCCAAATTGCACAGTGCTGGTCGAATGGATGTTCGGCAGAGAATACAAAGCCTATTGGATGCGCATACGTTTCAAGAAATGGGTTGTATTGCGGGTAAGGGTCATCAAGACAAAGACGGCCAGTTTGTTCAATTAGAACCCACCAATACTGTGACGGGTACAGGTCGAGTAAATGGTCGAAAAGTGGCTATTCATGCAGACGATTTCAGTATTCGCGCTGGCTCGTCAGAGGCCACCGTCGCAGAAAAATGGATTTACATCGAACGCTATGCGCACCAAATGCACATCCCTTTGGTGCGCTTGGTTGACTCTGCAGGTGGCAGTGTCAAGTTGTTAATGCAGCTAGGTGGAACCAAAATTCCTGGTTATCCCACATGGCCAGCCAATGAGTTGCTTAAAACCGTCCCAGTGGTTGGTGTTGCCTTAGGATCTTGTGTAGGTTTGGGGGCCATCAAAGTGGTCTCATCGCATTTCTCAGTGTTGGTCAATGACCAGGCCCAAGTGATGGCTGCAGGTCCTCATGTGGTTCGTCAAGCCTATGGGGTTGAAATCGACAAAAATGATTTAGGTGGGCATAAGGTTCAGCGAAAAAATGCGGTAGTGCACAACGAGGCAAAAGATGAAGCCGATGCCTTAATGCAGGTACAAAAATTTTTATCCTACATGCCCCGTAGCATCCACCATTTGGCACCGGTGACTTCTTGTACTGATTCGCCTAGTCGCGCAGATGATTGGTTGAAAGATGCCATTCCAAAAGATCGCCGCCAAATTTTCGATCCACGAAAAATTTTAAAGAGCGTATTTGATTTGGACTCTGTCTTTGAAATTGGCCGTTACCAAGGTGGATCTGTGATCACTGCTTTGGCTAGGCTCAATGGTTACCCTGTAGGTGTCATCATCAATGACCCTAAAGTTCAAGGTGGCGCTATGACGGTGCAAGCAGCGTACAAAATGGAGCGACACGTCAAGATGTGCAGTCAGTTTGGCTTGCCAATTGTAAATCTGGTAGATCAACCAGGTAATGCCACTGGTTTAGAAGCGGAGTTAGCTGGCACACTGCTCGGTGCAACGCGCGTGGGTCAAGCTGTTCATGATTGCGAATCACCATGGGTTTCAATCATTATTCGTCGTTGCTTTGGAATGGCAGGCGGTATGCATGCACCTAAGTACGGTGAAGCCTTGAATCACCGCTATGCATGGCCTTCGGCACGCTGGGGTTCGATTCCCATCGAAGGCGGTGTGATGGCAGCTCACAAAACTGAAATTGAATCTTCGGATGATCCTCAAGCAAAACGTCTCGAATTAGAGAAGTTTTATCTGAATATGACGTCCCCTTTTAAGACGGCAGAAAAATTTGGAATCCTTGACATCATCGATCCAAGAGAGTCGAGAGCCATTCTTTGTGAATGGATAGAGGACGCATGGGAACTGGTCAAAATAAAGCGGTTAATTCACTTGCCCAGCCAGCCCAAGCCTTTGGCGTGAAGGCTTTGAACATAGGGTCGATCGTTGGTTTCAGTGGCACCCGTTGATTCTGGGTAGCTTCCTGTTGGGTCTTGCTTCACGACCCCTACTATCAGCGACAAGTGGTGGTGGGCGCCCATTGCTAGACAAGCCTCACCATTTGGGCTTGCGTTTTTCAAGAAAGGCTTGAACACCTTCCAACGCGGAGGCATCCATCATGTTGCAAGCCATGGTTTGAGTTGCATTCTCATAGGCTTGTGCCATTCCAGTTTCAAGTTGTTTGTAAAAAAGCGCTTTGCCCATGGCCAAAGCAACCTGAGGTTTGGAAACTATTTTGCTGACAAGTGATTCAACCGCAATGTCAAGATCGTCGGCCTCTGCGACTTTGTTGATCAGACCTTTGCTCAACGCTTCGGTTGCATTAATAAAGTCGCCTGTGACAAGCATTTCAAAGGCGGCTTTTCGGGATAAATTACGTGACAGTGCCACACTGGGCGTTGCGCAAAATAAGCCCAAATTGACGCCGCTGACTGCGAATTTAGAATCACTGGAGGCAACTGCCAAATCACATTGGGCCACCAATTGACAACCCGCTGCAGTGGCAATGCCTTGTACTTTGGCAATGACGGGTACTTGAAGCTTTTGCAAACTCATCATCATTTGCCCGCACTTTGCAAACAAGTTTTGGTAATAGGCCAGGGATGGTTCTGCGCGCATTTCTCTGAGGTCATGCCCTGCACAAAAAGCTTTGCCTATAGCTGAAATGATCACGACACGTACTTTGCTGCATTTAGAAAGCGCGTCAATTTCTTGTTGCAATGCAATGAGCAAAGACTCGCTCAACGCATTGAATGCATTGGGGCGGTTGAGTGTGAGGGTGGTGACGCCACGCTCATCGTCATTTCGCAAAACCAATGGCATGTCATTTTCAGTCATGAATTTTTCCTTGAATTATTGAAGCGATGGCTTCGCGCGCGCTCGCAATTGAAACTTTTGAATCTTGCCTGTGGAGGTTTTGGGAATCTCTTCAAATCGAATGTCACGGGGTACTTTGTAGCCGGCCAACAGAGATTTGCAGTGTGAAATAAGTTCTTCTTGCGTTACCAGAGCGCCAGGTTTAACTTCTACAAATGCCAAGGGCGTTTCACCCCATTTGGCATCGGGCTTTGCCACAACAGCACAGGCCATGACGGCTGGGTGTCGATACAAGGCATCTTCAACCTCCAGTGAACTGATGTTTTCACCACCGGAGATGATGATGTCCTTGCTGCGATCTTTGATCTTGACATATCGATCGGGCTCCATGACGGCTAAATCACCCGTATGAAACCATCCACCCGCAAATGCTTCTTGGGTTGCTCGCGCATTTTTGAGGTAACCCTTCATGACAATGTTGCCCTTGAACATGATTTCCCCCATGGTGTTGCCATCGGCGGGGCATTCCTGCATGGTTTCTGGATCTAGAACTGTCATGCCTTCTTGAAGAGGGTAACGAACGCCTTGTCTGCCATTGAGCCGGGTTTGCTCGGACAAACTTTCTGCTGCCCAATCAGATCGCTTGGCCGCAACACTGGCAGGCCCATAGACCTCCGTTAAGCCATACACGTGCGTGATTTCAAAGCCTATGTTGGCCATGCCTTCAATCATGGCGGCGGGTGGCGCAGCACCGGCAACCATGCCCCGTACTTTTTGCGAAATGCCTGCACGCATTTCCTCAGAGGCGTTGTAAATCAGGCTGTGAACAATGGGTGCTGCACAATAGTGGTCGACTTTGTGGCTCCGCATGGCATCTAAAATCGGTTTGGCCTCTACCTTGCGCAGGCAAACATGCGTTCCAGCTTGCATGGCAATGGTCCATGGGAAACACCAACCATTGCAATGGAACATGGGCAGCGTCCATAAATAAATTGGAAAGTGCGGCATGGTCCATGTGGCCACATTGCTCACAGCGTTCAAATATGCGCCGCGGTGGTGTGTGACCACCCCCTTGGGGTCGCCTGTGGTACCGCTGGTATAGCTCACAGCAATGGCATCCCATTCATCTTCAGGACCTTGCAAAGTGGCAATAGGTGCATGGTTGTCAATCCATGCTTCGTATTCGAAGTGACCCAAAGTTTCTCCAGGTCCTGTGTATTCGCTGTCGCAAACATCAATGACCACGATTTCCTTGCCGTGCTCAGTTTTTAAAATTGCAAGCGCATCTCGAATAACGCTTGAAAACTCACGGTCGGTTAAAAGTACACGACATTCACAGTGGTTCAATTGCCACGCAATCAAGGCTGCGTCTAGACGCGTATTCAAAGTGTTGAGCACTGCATTCAAAGCGGGTACTGCATAGTGCGCTTCAACCATTTCGGGGGTGTTGGGAAGCATGGCGCTGACGGTTGTACCTCGTCCAATGCCCAAGCTTTTCAAAGCAGCCGCTAAGCGCGCAGAACGCTGTCTTGTTTGAGCCCATGTATAACGCCTGCTACCGTGAATCACAGAAGGTAGATCACCAAAAATTTCTGCACTTCTCTCAATAAAACTAACGGGCGACAAGGGCGTGTAATTGGCAGGATTTTTGTCTAAGTCTTGATCAAAAATGTTGGTCATGGATCATCCTCTGGGGGAATTAACGAGTGGCGACGTTGAGGGCTTGATCAATGTCCCACAAAATGTCGTCAATGTGTTCAAGCCCGACTGAAATTCGAATCATGTCTGGACCTACGCCAGCGGCCAATTGTTGGGCTTCATCGAGTTGACGGTGCGTGGTGCTGGCAGGGTGGCTGATCAGGGTTCGCGTATCTCCAATGTTCACCAGGTGACTCATGAATTTGGCAGACTCGATGAACTTTACGCCCTGGTCTAAGCCGCCCTTAACGCCAAACGCCAGAAGCCCTGAAGCGCCTCGCATTTGTTTTTTCATCAAAGCGTGTTGCGGATGGTCGTCAAGTCCAGGGTAGTTGACCCAAGCAATTCGAGCATCATGTTTTAAAAACTGTGCGACGGCCATGGCGTTGGCGCAATGTCTCTCCATTCGCAAGGGCAAGGTTTCTACACCTTGCAAAATTTGCCACGCATTGGTTGCACTGAGTGAAGCGCCATAAACGCGCAAATTTTCCATGCGGCATCTCATGGTGAATCCAAAGTCGCCGAACGTTTCATAAAACTTAACACCGTGGTAGCCAAGTGAAGGCTCGGTCATGCCTGGAAATTTGCCGTTGTCCCAGGGAAACTTGCCACTTTCCACAATGACGCCGCCTAAGGTGGTGCCATGGCCTGCCAAGTATTTTGTGGCAGAGTGAACCACGATGTCTGCGCCATGCGCAATCGGGTTGCATAGAAATGGGCTTGGCACTGTGTTGTCAATGATCAATGGCAAGCCATGTGCATGCGCAACTTCGGCAATGGCTGCTATGTCCAAAACCAACATGCTTGGGTTGCCGAGGCTCTCTGCGTAAAAGGCACGTGTATTGGGCTGGACAGCTGCGGCAAATGCATCTGCAGAACTGCCATCGACAAATGTGCAGGAGATGCCAAACTTTCTTAAATTGACTGACAGCAAAGTGACAGAACCACCGTAAAGCGCACCTGCAGCGACCACATGGTCACCTGCTTGCAAAAGTGTCATCAAGGCCATTGATTCTGCGGCCATGCCCGATGCAGACGCCACAGCAGCTCGACCGCCTTCAAGGGCAGCGACGCGCTCTTCCAAAACAGCCACGGTAGGATTGCTTAGCCGCGAATAAATATTGCCAAAGGTTTGAAGGTTGAAAAGTGATGCGGCATGATCTGCGCTGTCAAACACAAAACTGCTGGTTTGGTAGATGGGCAGGGCGCGTGCGCCAGTGGCTGCATCCGGAATTTGGCCTGCATGAATGGCCAAGGTTTCGGGTTTGAAGAGATGGTCGCTCATGAGCCGTGCCTAAGTGGGTCTTTTTGCTGAAATGATGCCTGTATTGACCCCAACCCAGTTGAGACCGCCAAAAAGACGCGCATGTTCAATTTTGACGCAGCGGTTGGTGACTGATTGAAGTCCGGCCATTCGAACCATAGCGTCTGCTTGCGCGTTTTCAACGCCTAATTGTTGCCAGAAACACTGCGCGCCTATTTGAAGCGCTTCTTGGGCAAAGGGTAAAACATCTTCTGTTTTTCTAAAGACATCAACAATGTCAACTTGCACCGGTATGTCCAGCAGGCTGGCATAGCACTTTTCATTCAGGATGCTTTCGCCTGGCGAATTGACGGTTTCAGCGTACCTTGGATTGACTGGAATGATGGTGTAGCCATGAGCTTGCATGTACTTAGCAGCAAAAAAACTGGGGCGATTCCATTGCGCAGATAAACCGACGACTGCGATGGTTTTGGCTGATCGCAAAATACGTCTCAGCTGGCTGATGTCATTGTCCATTCATACGTTCCTCAACATAGAAGCATGGTGCTCATGGCTGGCAATTTCAGAGTAGTGAAGACAGTTTAGCCTCGGTTTGCGCTGGGTGCATTCAAATTGTGCAGTTTGAGGGTGCTAGCGCGATAATACGGCCATGCCTTACACAGAGCCTTCAAGGCCCTCCATCGTCCTTTGTACCCTAAACGCGAAGTACATTCATGCCTCTTTGGGCTTGCGCTACCTCATGGCCAACATGGCGCGTCATGGAAGTAAGGATCTAGCTGACCGAACTGCCTTGCTCGAGTTCACACTCGCCAAGCCCTTACCCGACATGGTTTCTCAGTTGCTTGGCACTTTAGGTGACCCGCTTCGTGGAGATGTACAAATCATTGGTTTTGGCGTCTACATCTGGAACGTGGTTCAAACAACTGAGTTGATTCGTCTTTTAAAAGCGCAGCGCCCAAGTCTCAAAATTGTGTTGGGTGGGCCCGAAGTTAGCCACGAAACAGATCAACAAGAAATTGTGCAAATTTCAGATCACGTCATCACAGGGTGGGGTGATGTGAGTTTTCCCAAACTCTGCATGCAATTGGTTAATGGCCCCCAGCCCTTGATGAAAGTGATCCAGGGTGAGCAGCCACCGCTAAACCAAATAGAGTTGCCTTATCAGCACTTTTCGGACGCTGATCTGGCCAACCGATTGCTGTATGTTGAGGCATCCAGAGGTTGTCCGTTTAAATGTGAATTTTGCTTAAGTTCACTTGACAAAACAGCTTGGGCTTTCGAATTGGCACCATTTTTGAATGAGCTTCAAACCCTCTATCAACGCGGTGCCCGAAACTTTAAATTTGTAGACCGCACGTTCAATTTGAAAATTGAAGCATCTGTGCAAATTCTTCAGTTCTTTTTAAACAGGCTGACCGAACCTGATGCAGAAGGTTTGTTGGTTCACTTTGAAGTCATTCCGGATCACTTGCCAGACAAGCTCAAGGCACTCATTGCGAAATATCCGCCAGGGGTGTTGCAATTTGAGGTTGGCATTCAAAGCTTCAATGAAACAGTTCAAAAACTCATTTCCAGGCGTCAAGACAATGTTCAAACCGAAGCCAATTTGAGATGGCTGATCAGCGAGTCCAATGCCCATTTGCACACGGATTTGATCTTTGGATTACCCGGTGAAACCTTAGATAGTTTTGCAGCTGGCTTTGATCGACTGTTGGCCATTGGCCCGCAAGAAATTCAACTTGGCATATTGAAGCGATTGCGCGGAACACCCATCGCAAGGCACACCGAGGCGTTTGAAATGATCTATGACGATCAGCCGCCGTATGTGGTTCGCCAAACCAAAGACTTGGATGCCGAAACATTGCAGCGCTTTACGCGAATGGCCAAATACTGGGATTTGGTGGCCAACTCAGGGCGCTTCAAATTAAGCTTGCCATTGTTGCTAAAGCCTGCATCACCCCAAAACTCTTCGTTTTGGTCATTCATGAATTTTGCAGATGAGCTTTGGCAGCGCACTTCAAAAACCTATGGTTTAACGCCTGAAGCACTTGTAGATGCTGTGTTCATGCACTTAACTGAAACCCGGAGTCTGCCAGTTGAAGAGGTCAGAACTTGCTTGCTTCAAGATTATGTGGCAAGCGGTGCCAGGGCTCGGCCTATGTGTTTGGCCCAAGAACGTCTGCCTTTGGGGGGCCATGTCGCCAATCTAAATATTGCAGACGCTAACGTTGCGACGGCTCAAAAATTACGTGGCAGGCAAGATCGTCACGGTTCCAATTTGAATGGATGAATTTTGACGATCTAAGTGCGTGTCGATTTTTTCATCGCACGGCTTAGCAAAATAACTGGAATTAAGCCGACCAAGACCAAGGCCAAGCTGGGCAGAGCTGCTTCGCCCAGCCTCTCGTCTCTGGCCAATTGATAAGCCATGACCGCCAATGTGTCTGTATTGAACGGTCGCAAAACCAAAGTGGCTGGCAGTTCTTTCATGACATCGACAAACACCAACAATGCGGCTGCAAAAATAGAGCGTTTTAACAAGGGCGTATGAACTCGGGTGAGCAGCTTAAAGCCTGAAACTCCCAACATGCGCGAAGAATCGTCCAAGCTCACTGGAATGCGCGCATAGCCACTTTGCACCGATTGAAGTGCAACAGCGCAAAATCTAACCAAGTACGCCCAAATGAGTCCGAGGGTGGTTGCCGTTAGCCAAAAACCAATCTGCGAATTTGGCCAGTAAGATTGCAGCCAAGTGACGGGTAGTAGCAGACCGACCACCACGACTGCGCCGGGAATTGCATAGCCCAAACCCACCAAGATGGTAGCGGCGCGCGAGAAAGCATCAGGCTTGTTTCTTGAATTGAAACTCAATGCCAAGGCCGCAATCACGGCCAAGAAGGAAGTCACAAGCCCCAATTGCAAACTGTTGAATGACCAATTGAAGAAGCGGTCCCAAGGAATGTCGATGTCAGATGCAATCAATGGTTTCAGCATCAGAAGTACCGGCAGCGCAAAACCTAAAAACAAGGGGAGGGTGCACCAGGCCATCAAGGCCAGTCCCTTCACACCCTTGACTAAAGTCGGTTGCGCATCGGAAGAAGATGAAACGCCCGCACGCATGCTGCTAAATCGCATACGGGCTTGCGCTATTTTTTCAAGTTGCAACAACAACAAGACCGTACCAAGCAACAGTGTGGCCAACTGTGCTGCGGCGATGCGGTTGTCCATGATCAGCCACGCTTTGTAAATGCCAGCGGTGAAGGTTTGGATACCGAAATAACTTGACACGCCAAAGTCTGCCAAGGTTTCCATCAGGGCCAGTGCAATGCCTGCCGCAACAGCAGGGCGTGCTAAGGGAATGGCAACTTCCATGATGCGCCTGTGCAAAGGCGCGCCCAGCATGCGGGCGGCTTCCATCAATTGGGAGGCACGCTCACTCAGGGCAGTTCTGGCAAGCAAATAAACGTAGGGGTAAAGTGCCAAAGAGAAAACCAGGATGGCGCCGCCCAAACTTCGAATTTCGGGCAATACCCGTCCCTCTGCGCCCGTCTGCAGACGGATGAAGTTTTGCAAAGGGCCACTGAACTGCAAAAAATCTGTGTAGGCATAAGCAACCACATAGGCAGGAATGGCCATGGGAAGTAACAGCGCCCATTCAAAAAAACTGTGGCCAGGAAACTTAAACAAGGTGACCGCTGCTGCCGTGCTGGTGCCTAAAACGGTGACCCCTGCAGCCACGCCCAAACACAACAACAGGCTGGTGACGGCATAGTCTGGCAAGACGGTTTGTGCCATCTCTTGCAGCACCTGGGACGATGTTGCATTCCATTCCAGCCATGACAAGATCAAAGCCACCACGGGAAGGCAGATGACCAAAGCAATCAGGCTAAAAAGAACCGAACGAATTCGGGGTGCAAACATGAGCAAATTCCAATGAGTGTTCAGTACAGCAACACGAGCGTTCAGAAGTACCAACCTGAGAATTGTAAGGATGTTGTTCAAGGGGTGACTTTTAGACGGTCTGGCATTCCTTACAATGGGCACTATGTTTTTGACCCTTCAACAAGTTGATGTGCGCTACCCTGGCCAGCAGACGTCGGCGGTCAAGTGTGTGTCCCTAAGTCTTAAGGCTGGTCAAATTGGGGTGCTCATTGGCCCATCGGGCTGTGGCAAAACCAGTTTGTTGCGCGCCATTGCGGGCTTAGAGCCTGTGTCTGCTGGGCTCATTCAATTGTCTGACCGCATTGTGAGCCAGCCTGGCACTACGGCGGCCCCTGAAAATCGCCGCATGGGCATGGTTTTTCAAGATTACGCTTTGTTTCCGCACCTTAGCGTGGCGGGCAACATTGCATTTGGTTTGCATGGTCAAAGTGCCTCGGCCAAAGCGCAGCGCATTGAAGAGGTTTTGCAATTGGTGGGTCTGTCCGAGGTGCAAAACCGTTATCCCCACGAGCTTTCTGGGGGGCAGCAACAAAGGGTGGCGTTGGCACGTGCCCTGGCACCTAAACCTGAGTTGCTTTTATTGGACGAGCCTTTTTCAAACTTGGACGTCGACCTGCGTGAAAGGCTTGCGCTAGAAATTAGGGCTATTTTGAAGGCCGCCAATGCCACAGCTCTTTTTGTCACGCATGACCAAATGGAGGCTTTTGCCATTGGTGATGTTATTGGTGTCATTCAAGATGGCCACTTGGCCCAGTGGGACGATGCTTATCACTTGTATCACCGGCCTGCGTCACGCTTTGTGGCTGAGTTTATTGGGCACGGTGTATTTATTCCGGGTCGTCGCTCAGTGGCAAATGGCCGTGTCGAGGTGCAAACGGTTTTGGGCTTGTTAAGCGATGAAATAGACACCACAGATTCAACTTTGTCCCAAACAAGCGGTGACACCGTCAATTGCGATGTGCTGTTGCGAGCAGATGACATCGTTCACGATGACCATGCAAGTGTCAAAGCAGAAATTGTCAGGAAGGCGTTTCGCGGCTCCGAGTTCTTGTACACCTTGCGTCTGCAGTCTGGCGATATTGTTTTGGCCCATGTGCCCAGCCACCACGATCACAAGCTAGGAGAGTGGATTGGCATCAGGGCTGAGGTAGACCACGTGGTTACTTTTGTCTAAAAAAACTCAATCGCAAATGCGAATCATTCTTATTTGATGTAGAATTTGCTCATTCAAGCACTCGTTAGGGTCTTCATGAGCATTCAATCAATCAATTCTGGGTATTTAAAGTGTGCGGTCTTCATGTGCCTGTTGGCCATGGCGGTTTTTGCAATGCCGGGCCATGCACAGGCTCAAACGCAAAACCAGACGGCACCCGCGTCCATCAACATTTATTCGGCACGTCACTACCCAACAGACGAGGCTTTGTACAGCGATTTCACAAAAAGCACAGGCATCAAAATAAACCGTGTCGATGCAGACGATGCTGGGGTACTGACCAGGTTAAAGGCTGAAGGGGCAGCGTCTCCTGCTGACGTGATTTTGCTGGTCGATGCGGCCAGATTATGGCGCGCCGAAGTAGATGGTTTGTTCATGCCCATCAAGTCAAAAGTCTTAGAGGCAGCAATTCCAGAAAACCTAAGGGCCAAGCGCTCTGACAACGGCGGCATTGCATGGTTTGGTTTGTCGACACGTGCCCGCGTGATTGTTTATGACAAAGTCAAAGTTAAAAGTTCAGAGGTCGACACTTACGAGAAATTGGCCAATTCACAGTTCAAAGGCAAGTTGTGTATTCGTTCGGGCTCACATCCTTACAACCTCAGTTTGTTTGGCGCCATGACAGAGCACTTGGGGCCGCAACAAACTGAGAATTGGTTGAAGGGTTTGGTGGCAAATTTTGCACGCAACCCAGCGGGTGGCGATACAGATCAAATTAAAGGGGTTGCTTCAGGTGAGTGTGCGGTGGCCGTAACCAACACCTACTACTTGGCTCGCCTGATGCGCTCGAGCAACCCATCGGACAAAGCCTTGGTGGAAAAAATAGGGGTCGTTTTTCCCAATCAATCGAGTTGGGGAACACATCTGAACATTGCCGGTGGTGCTGTTGCCAAAAATTCAAAAAACACAGAATACGCAGTCAAATTTTTAGAATACTTGGCTAGCGCATCGGCTCAAAACCACTTTGCCAATGGCAACAATGAATGGCCGGCAGCCAAGGGCATGAGCTTTGACAATACGGCCCTTAAAGCCATGTCTGGCGGCAGTTTTAAAAGTGAGGTGCTGCCCATCAGTGCGGTAGGCATGAACCAAATCAAGGTCCAACAAATGTTGGACCGTGTTGGATTTAAGTAGGATTCCGCTGATTAGGTTTGAAACCCTTCAAGCACATTGACAGTGTTAATTCCGAAGTCTGCCACGGCGTAGCCACCCTCCAAAGTAAACAA
>JACCDW011409973.1_pt1 | contig 15917 bp, 23 predicted proteins | sample 7449781 | NCBI WGS metagenome assembly JACCDW01 (sample SAMN15323449, study PRJNA562643) | freshwater metagenome | isolation source: river surface water | place: USA:Blue River Watershed | collected 2017-08-18
AGAAGGCTTCCAAGAAGCAGGCCGAGGAGCCCAAGCCCGCTGTGCGCAGCGACAGCGAGACCGAGGAGACGCCCAAGCCCAAGGCTAAGAAGGCTTCCAAGAAGCAGGCCGAGGAGCCCAAGCCCGTTACTGTGGAGGAGTTCCTGCCCAAGGACGATGTCCCCAAGAAGCACGCCCGCAAGGCTCCTGCCGAGCCTGCCAAGAACTACGAGGAGGGATACGAGATGATGGGCGAGGATGGCACCATGCACGTTGTCAAGCTGATGAAGAACAACGTCAAGCGCTGGGTTCACGTTCACTAAAATACGAAATTATCGTAAAATTAAAAAGAAAAACAAAAAACGCGTAGAAAAACCACACAGGATGTGGTTTTAAAACTTTACGCGGGGAAGCCAATCAGCTGGAAACCAGCGCCTAGACCAACACCCTGGCGAACCGAGGGGGCAATGGCGGGGGCAACCAGATCAAGGACGGCGAATATGGCGGCTGCAACGAGGCCAAGGGTTACGACATCGCTAACAGACATGCTCTTCGAGGGAAGGATGGCGGCAACGATACCAACAACCAGACCCTCAAGGGCATACTTTACGAGGCGGGTGATCAGCTCCTGGGTATCAAACGAGTAATCCATTATTTGCTATATTATTGTTAGAATTTTTTGTTTTGTGCGGATCCCTATTTAAGATAAAGGCTATAGGCATCTATATACAACTTCTAAGGATGACTGATACGAACCCTAACGTTATCTACACCCGTGATGTCGATTATCTTGATGAGGACAAGCCTATCCGCGGGCAGAACTATGTCTGTCTGTCTTTCATTTCGCCCGAGGATGTCCTAGCCAACAAGGATGTCTTCTACATGGGCCGGTTCCTCCAGCGTTTTTCAAAGGACATGGGCACCCTTTTCAATGCGCTCAAGACCAAGTATCCTGGCGATGAGGATATGCTGAATGGTATTCGTGAGGCTAACCAGTACGTGTTTGATGAAACTGATCTTCAGGATCAGTACCGTTTCTTCAAGGATGTTAACAGTGCCGACCTAGAGAAGGAGTTCCACGAGAAGAACGATTTCAAGACCTCTATCCGTGGCATCAAGGTGCGCGGTGTCTTTGATACCCTGAAGGAGGCACAGAACCGTGCCGATTTCCTCAAGAAGGGCGGTGACAAGTTTGACATCTTCGTTGGCCAGGTTGGTGTTTGGTGCCCCTGGTCACCCAATCCCCATGATATGGAGGATGTCCAGTATGCCGAGGCACAGCTCAACACCCTTATGTCGAAGTACAAGGATAACGTTACCCAGAAGGATATCTTCTTCGAGCAGCGCAAGAACGAGAAGATCGAGCATGCCCGTGTGAAGCTGGAGAAGGCCAAACTAGAGAACCAGAGCGAGGCTATGGCACAGCTTGAGGATAGCGATCCCTGGATGAAGCGCAAGGACGAGGCATCATCATCTGATGTTCCTGCGCCTGCTATTGAGGAAAACAATTCCGCACCCTCAGAGTAGAGGATACCACAACAAGTAACGTATGAAAGCAATAGCAGTTTTTATACTATTCTTGGGAATGTTTCTGGTAGTACAGGGCTACTATTCAGAGAAGTACAAGTGCCAGGGCGAGGTAACAAAAGTAAAGGTTGTTCCACGTACAGTGTATGAGGAGCAGCTGAACCCTAGCGAGAGCGTAACCAAACAGTTCAAGAGCATGTTTGAAGATGTTACAGAGTTTCCTGCGGGTCCAACCTAAATAATGCTCTGTATATCTTTTTTTCTATTTTTGTAAAAAAAACAAAAATCACACCCTATATATAGAAATATGCCCCGTAAAGCTGCTGCTAAGAAGGTTATGGCCTATTGTGTCAAGTGCAAGGAGAAGCGCGAGATGAAGGATCCCAAGGAGGCCACCTCTGCAAATGGTCGGAAGATGCTAAAGGGTAGCTGCCCTGTTTGCGGTACCAAGATGAACGTGTTCATCAAGGGCTAAACAACCAAAAAAATAGATTGGTTATTGGTAACAGATACTGGTATGTCAGCCACAAAGAAGGGTGTTACAAATGATATCCCAACATTGACACACTCCTTTCTAACCTCCGTCTTGGATCACGCGTGCAATGATGCCCGTGCCCCATACCATGCTGCTAAGGCTAGGTTCGAGGAATGGAAACTAGCCCATTCGGATAATCACGCAAAGGATCAGGAAGCAGATGAAAAGTACATCATAAACTATGCTAATCCTCGTTCCGAATACGAGCATGCGTACTCGGAATGGATCAAAGCGCGGGATGATGTTATCATGCGCATGAAGAGCACGAACGTGATCGGGGAGCAGGAGAAGCTAATGTCGGAACTTCTGAGGATACCATTCCCTGATATACTTCGTTCGCCTATACCCGATGTTTACACCAAATACAATATCGGTGTAAACGCATAAATATGTGAGCACTTAATAGGGCATCAATCATACCAGTATTGTTTTTATGGAATTTAGATACAGGTTAATTATATTTCTGGTGTGTTTTTCGTTAGGCATACTATATGTCTACATGGTAACACCGCACAGGAGGGCAATTGTAAAGTATCCTACACCTTTCAATGCTGGAAAGATCGTGTACAAGGACGAGCAGGATGGCACGTGTTACAAGTACAAGGCGCAGCAGACCGATTGTCCTGTAAAGGGTGCTGTCCCGCAACCATTTACAACCATGCCTACTAGTAACGCTAGCGTGTAGCACATATTATGTACCATAATTGTAAGTGATACACATGAGGCCCATTGAGCTTCTTTTCGATCGTCTGCTTCATACTGATGGCGGACAAGCATTTGTTTCTGCGATACTAGGTTTCGGTCTAGCAGCGCTGTTCCAGCGTGCCTGCAAGGGCGGGAGCTGTATCATCATAAAGGCGCCCCCTATGGACGAGGTTATAAAGAACACATACACTATCGATGGTGACTGTTTCAGGTATGTTCCTGTTCCCACTAAATGCGTTGAGAGCAAGGATTAAAAAAGGGAGATGGAGGTTAGGAGACAATGTCTATGAGTACCCCGGTTGCCAACCTGCCAAGGGTTGACAGCAGCAACCCGCCGCCAGTAAATACCGATCCAACCGTTACCGATGTTCTTGAGGAGATGGAGCGCGAGGTTGCCGCAGCGCAGCATCCATCGGCGCCTGTACAGAAGCCACAAATGCCACAAATGCCACAGCAACCCTCATTATACGCATACGCAGGCCAGCAGATGATGCCGCCCCCTCCAATTTACATGAAGGGGATGGGTGCCCCGTGGATAGACAAGGGCCGTCTACAGACCGCTGTAGTTGCTACCGTGATTGCTATGCTGCTTCTACTACCAAAGCTGCCCAACATATACGAACGTTTCTCGCGGATTGCCTTCCTAGAGCCATGGGAGACCTATGTGCGTGCTGCCCTTCTAGCACTTGTGCTCTACCTTGTTATGGTAAGGCTTAACATCTAAAGCCTAAAACTCAAATTACTTGATCGGTGCTAGCATATCTGTTTTGTTTTTGTCAAATCCTGGCATAGTCTTGTCAAGGCCCTGAGCTCCTATCACCTGTTCGCCATAGATACCATCAAACCCGATCATTTCGGTGCTCATCATGCGCTCATTCACCACATTTGTCTGGGCATCTACAAGGTTCTGGGGGGTACCATAATCAAGGGGGCGGCTCTTCCTTACGGCTACCGATGACAGTGTGGATGAGACAAGTTTCCGGTAGTTCATCTTAGAGAACCATATTAGAACTGCCAGGCCTAGCAGGGCGCCAAATATGGCATCAATGAACAGTATGCTGGCGACCACAAACAGGCCTACCACGATCTGGTTGTTCCTATCGTACATTAGATCAAGGTGCTTGCCAGGGGGAAGCACAAGGACAAACCCAACAACAGCTATACCAATAATACGCAGGAGATCTTCGTACATGTACCCTATCACTTACTTTTACAGCACAAAAAATGACGCCTGTGCTATCTTGAATGTTACTATAAAAGATGCCGGTAACATATCTGACATCAAGGGGGTATGGATTTGTTAAGGACGACGACCCAGATCTTGTAGAGGAGTTAAGGCGTAGGCTTACGGTAAAGCCCTATGTAAACCCTAATTCACCAGGGTATAGTTCCCCAAATGACTTTGCTGTCTATTGCGAGAGTAGCAAGAAGATATACATCCCGAAGGCGTACGGATTAAAGCACTTTGGTGTCCCCACACACGACAGTCTCACAGATGGCGACGAAGCACACGGACTTGTGTTCAATGGAACCCTTAGGCATGAGCAGGAAGCCCCTGTTGCAAGTTTCCTAGAAGCATCAGGAGATCCGTTGCGGCGTGGTGGTATTATCTCGATGCGCTGTGCGAGTGGAAAGACTTGTATGGCATTGTACATTGCTTGTCAATTAAAGAAGAAGACGATCGTGGTGTGCCACAAGAGTTTCCTTCTCAACCAGTGGCGTGAACGCATAGCACAGTTTGTACCAAATGCCCGTGTTGGTATTATCAAGCAGGACAAGGTGGTCACAAAGAATTGTGACATCATCCTTGCTAGTCTACAATCACTAGCTATGCGTGACTATGACAGTTCGATTTTCAGTGGCATCTATCTTACGATTATTGATGAGATCCATCACACATCGGCAGAGGTGTTTAGCCGTGCCCTTCCAAAGATTACTGCCCCGGTAATGCTAGGGCTCTCCGCAACCCTAAAGCGTACAGATGGCCTTTCCAAGGTGTTTGAATGGCACGTAGGAGCTCCGGTGTTTGTTTCAAAGAAGAAGGATACCTCTACAGACGTGCTCCTTCTTTCTTATAGTAGCCAAGATCCTGGATTTTCGGAAGAGATTAGGATGTGGAATGGAAAATTGAATGTCGCACAAATGATTAACCGGATATGTTCTTATCAGCCGCGTAACAAGTTTATTATCGATACGTTAGCAAAGATTATTGAGAAGGAGCCAAACAGAAGGACATTGATCCTTAGCGATAGGAGGGAGCACCTGAAAACCCTAGACAGAATGATTACAAACAGGGAACTCGGAAGTGTAGGATACTATGTTGGTGGCATGAAGGAGGAGGATCTAAAGGAGAGCGAGGGCAAGGATGTAATCCTTGGTACGTTTACGATGGCGTGTGTGGCAGACACAACGGTTGTAATTGATCCGATTTCTGGAAAGGAGCATTGCCTTTCCGATTTCGAGAAGTATTGTCAAAAGGACAACACGGTTAAGGAGCTTCCATACCTGGTGTCGATGTACTATAGCACAGGTAGCTTCTACATTTCCCACGCATACAGGTTCGGCTACTCTAACGAGAAGCCGTGTCTTAGGATCGTACACGATCTTGGGGAGATTACGGTCAGCACGGATCATAAGGTATGTACGCTTGATGGGTGGAAGCATGCTGGGGAGCTTACACTAGCAGACTATCTTATAACACCGCGCAGGATTGATATTAAGCCGTGCGACATGTCAAACATCCTTATTCCCGACGCATGGCTTGCGGGCTGTTTCCTCGGCCAACAGGTAACAATCTACAATCCTGCTCCCGATGTGATATACCAGATGAACATGATACTTGATAAATCACAAACCGCGCACGAGCTCTGTACCATGGTAATGTTACAAAAGAAGCAGCACGATACGGAGCTGTTCATTGGGCTAGACCTTATGTTCCTTCCCGATGAAAAGGTTTGCTCCCTAGTTGGAGGGCTGTTTGATAGCACGGGTGATGTAAATGGATGTATGGTATACTTCACCGTCTATTCTTCACGGCTTGCTAATCAGATTGGCACCTTACTCAGCAGGCTTCACATACGTTCAACCAGAACGCCTATTGTAAAGCCAGGTATTCCATATCAGGTAGAGGTAGCTATTGGTGACATCCTGCGTTTCTGCAACATTGTTGATGTGCGCGGATCAACAAAACGGTCTGAGCTTGACAGCCTGGCAACAATCATTCGCGAGTTTCCAGAGGTAACAGAAACCGACCTGCCGAAAACGGCATCCCCGCTTGTGCATCCGGTAAGGATATACAGCATCGAGAGTGTAGATCCGACATCTGTAAGGCTATGTGACATCGAGATCCCAATCCATCATAGCTTCCTAGCATCCGGTGTTGTTGTACACAACAGCGAGGGCATGGATATCCCGTCCCTGAATACATTAATCTTAGCGTCTCCTGTTTCATCTATCGAACAGTCTGTTGGACGTATCCAGAGGCAGAAGGAAGAGGATCGTACGATCACGCCTCTTGTAATAGATGTATGGGACCAGTTCTCGCTGTTTAGGGCTCAAGGACTAAAACGGCAGCAGTTCTACAAGAAGAGCAAATACAAGATCATTCAAGAAATCGAGTAAAATCCATATAAACACAACCAATGTCTATAGTCTTATCATCAGCATGCCGTTGTATTTTATAAAATTTCCCAACAAAAAGATACATATACCTGGTCTTTTTGAATTTTGGATGGGCTTTGGATCAACCGTCTTATCAAACGGTCCTATTATGTCTTTTATAGTTGATTATCTTTCTAAGAAGGAGGAGAAGACGCTGTTTATATGCCAGAAGGCGGATGGTCATTATGATATTCCTATAGAGATAGAAGCAATCGCAAATTACGAGGAAGCTCCTGTTATAGCTGCGGTTGTAGCAGGCGTGAAACAGGTGCCACGTTTCTTCTATTGCCCTGCCTCCGATGACTTCTTTATGCACGAGATATACGAGGTGTTTGGGCACCATCGTGTTCCATGGACGCATAGGAAGGATGTAATGTTTTGGAGAGGCGGTGTATCGGGCAGGGAGTGGCGTGTAAACATAGTAAAGGAATGCCTTGCCATTCCGCAGACAGATGTAAAGTTTGTGGACTGCTATTCACGCCCAGGGGAATGCAGCCCAACAGATACACCTGAAATGTTTGCTGACAAGGTAGATGTTACAGAGCATCTAAACTATAAGGCCCTTCTTTACATCGATGGAAACTCTAGTGCTAGCAATGTTACATGGATATTCGCATCCGGGGCAGTGCCGATTTTTGTGAACAAGCACGAGTTCTGGTTTAGGGATAAACTTGTTCCCTGGGTTCATTATGTCCCTGTAGAATGGGATCTTTCTGATCTGCGGGAGAAGATCCAATGGGTATGGGACAATGATGATAAGGCGCGCCATATAGCAGAGAATGCCTTAGAATTCTCACGTACAGTGTTATCGTGTGATAACCAGCGTGAATATATCAAGGATGAGATAGATAGGATAATTGCCGAGTACAAGCAGGGCAGGAGGTGATCATGGCTTAAACCTTTCTAGATTAGTTGATCTAGAGAGCAGAGCAAGAATGCGGCATGATCATCCCTATCTATTAAAGGACCCGTGGAACAATGTGAACCATCCTACTGGATATGCTATGTGGAATGGTTGGGGGTCTATAGCACACCATAGCGGCCCTATGTTTCGTTACATCCTTCATGCTGCTGCCTCACGGTCTGAGAAAACCGTGGTTATATCGTCGTGTAGCGACGATATCTTTACAATTCCAGATACTATTATCGAGCAGGCCAAGAAGGACAATGCTACCGTCATAGCTCCCGTGCTGTGTTCGTTTGGACCTACGATACGTAGGGAGTACATGTACATACCTGCGCACGACGAGTACTTTATTCACAACATGTATGACATATTTGCCCCCTATCGTGTTCCATGGGAGCAGAAGATCAACAAGGCTGTATGGCGCGGCGGCCTGTCAGGGGAGATGCTCCGCATCAATGCCGCCAAGTTCTGTGTAAACGTTCCTAACACCGACGTAAAGCTGATTGACAACTGGCCTCGCGACGAGTACAACCCGCAGAAGACACCAGAGCTCTTTGCTGATCGTATAGAGGCATACGACCAGTGTAGGTACAAGGCCGTTTTCTGGATCGATGGCAACTGTATCCCTAGCAATGTCCTTTGGGTTTTTGCTACCGGCAGCGTGCCTGTGATAATTAACGAGACCTACTTCTGGTTCAAGGACAAGATCAGGCCGTGGGTCCACTACGTGCCTGTTAGTGCCGACTTTTCAGATCTCGAGAAGAACGTTCGATGGATATTTGAGAATGATGATGAGGCGCGCAAGATCGCTAACAACGCACTAGAGTTTGCCCGCACGGAGCTTACCCCTGAGAAGCAGCAGGCGTATATCAATGAGGAGATAGACCGGCACATACGCGATAACAGTCTGCCTATCCCAAGTTACCCGCGCCCTGTGGAAAAGCTAATGCCCCTGCTGTCATTTGGGGGTATGGCTGCTAAGGAGCGCTATGTACGCAGGAGGGCAGCCATTCTGGTTGAGGCACTGCGTCGCTATTATGATGAGGCGACACGCAGTGATGAGCATATCACGACATTTGTTAGCACAGCAAAGGAGATCAATGTTTCTAGCTATCCCGAGGTGGATGGGATTATGAAGGAGGTGTTTGACCTGCTTAGGAGTGACTTCCCAGATCTTGTAGACCTACTACAGAATGAATAATCTTAGTATGATTGTAGAGATATCTTAGGCGTACCAAAATGGATACAATACAATGGATCGTGGTATTCCTTATCGTGCTCCTAATGGTAGCCCTTGTCCTTCCGGCAAGGTACTCGGCTGCACCAGCACATCATCTAAAGAAGAAACTTGAGGAGAAGGCTCAAGTAGAAAAGGAGGCAACCTGTGAGGTAATCGGCCCTTGCAAGAGGCCGTGCCGCTACACCAGCCTTAATGCCGAGAAGGGCAAGTATGATCATAGGGCTGATATTGATAGCCAGTTTGAGATAGCAAAACAGGATGTTCCAAATGACTATCCACTAAACAACATTGGTTGCTGCCCCTATGGCAAGCCCCTGTCGCGCGATCTCCCTGTAGCTGATGTTCCTATGTGTATGGCAAAATCATCGAAAGATATGCGACTACACTCCTAGATTGAATGAAAAAATGATTTAAAGAATACATGATATACTATATGTAACAACCATTACCAGAACCGGTAACGTTTTTATTTTTCCAAGATGTTTATACATTCAGGGATCATTTCTTTTTGCGACCGTGTTAGGTACAACATTAAGTCTTCGGAAACAAAGGATGTAATCCTGAATGATATGGAGCGAAAGTATAACATCCGCATCCTCCAGCGCCATTGGTTCAAGCTAGATGAGACAACTAGCCATCAGCTCCAGAAGGCCCCACACTGGGCATGCCTGCGTTCTAATGGAAATCCATACTACATGTTCTTTACCAGGTTTGATGATGTTAACATTATCTATTTCATCGACAAGAAGGTACAGCCTGGGTATGAGAAGCCTCGCATTATCCTTGGAAGGGGGCTTTTCAGTGATGACCTGTTTAATGACACGATCCTTGATGGGGAAATGGTACGCCGCACAGATACGCCAGGATGGATCTTTCTTGTGAATGATGTGATCTCGTATTGCGGGGAATTTCTGAACAGCGTGCCTCTTCCAAAGCGTATCTCCTATGCCTATGAACTCTTTGGAAAGAAACACAACCCAGATCCATTCCTAGACGTATGTACATTTTCTATCAAGAGGTATGTGGATCCGAGCGGATCCTCGGTGGAGGCCTTGATCAATCTGTCCAAAACACTGCCCTACACGAACCGTGGCCTGTACCTGTGGTGCCACAGCATGCGGTTAAAGCCAAAACTTTACAACTTCGATGATGGGCTTATCAAATCGGTACATCGCAAGGTAAAAGATTGTCCAGATTTCCGTGATCGACTACAGATGGATACAACATCGGATGGGGCGCACAGCAGCGAGGGAACGTCTGTATCACCAAATAAAAACAAAAACGAAATTATAGAAACGGAAAAAACAGAGCAGACATCAGAATTGTCACTCCCTCTAAAAATTGGAACATCGGATGTATCGACAAACGAGCGTACACTATGGCTCAGAAAGACCGAGACACCAGATATATTTGATATGTTTACTACGCAGCAGTGTAGTGACAAGGTGGGAACCGCATACGTTCAGTCCCTATCTATGAGCAAGAGACTAAGGGCAATCTTTAAGGACCTAACCGTGGCAGCGGGTGTTCCATTTGTGTGCTCATACAACCAACAGTTTGATAAATGGATGCCCGTTAAACAGGCTGTTCCTACCTAGGCTTTGGCATCCTGGCTAGTGTCCGTTCCAGATCGTTCTGCATTGTAGTCATTTCGACATTAGGAGCGTGATGGTACCTGATATAGTTTGTCCAGCTTCCATTCTCGTTTTTTTCACATATCCAAGACATACGATTGTTAATCTTTTGTGTATGTCTTAGAACCCTTACCACCGCGGAAATGTCTTGTGTAGATGGAAACAGGTGTGACGGGATATTCTCTTCATGAATAGCCGTTACATATAGGTTTCTATAGTACATCTCGTTTTTTAGGGTCTTTCTAATCCCTCTTTGTGCATCGTTTTCAACATCAAACGTGTAGCACATGTCACGATGGTAGTATTGTGCTTCTTCACCGGGATTATCCATATTGAAACAGTCAGGCGTCTTTGTCCATTTAGTATCTATCATGTACACCCCAGAAACATCCTTGAAGTATTCTGGGCAGCAGTAGATCTCTACAACATTTATCCCTTCCTCTTCTACAATGCTAGACAGCTGTGGTAGGGACGCCTGCATATTGCTTACTTTGATAGAAATACAATCATAGTTATTATATCATTTTTTTACCTTGTCCTTCTTTGAAAATATATTTATGGTTTTATCTAGCTGTTTTATTTGTAACCGATACGCATCTGCCATGTGTTTATTTTTAGCGGATACCATATTGGTATATTCGTTTCCACACTTTTTCATAATGCACATCAATGCCCCTTTGTTCTGATTTAGTTCTAGTAACTTTATAGATTTGTCTATTATATCTTTTGATCGTTTTAGCATTTCATTGATATCTTTTATCTTGTTCATAGATGCTTGTAGATCTGAAACATCCTTAACAAGTTTTTGTTCTTCATCAAGTATATTCTCGTATTCTTCACAATGTTTAGAAGCACATGTAACAAGATCCTTGTATTCCTTAGAGGCGACTACCTTTTTCAACGCATTTACAGTTTTATCCATTGATTCTATATTATTGATAACAAAAAGATGTTAAAAAAATGAAGCTATGTATGTACAATACATTATACCTACATCATGTCTGTAAAACAGGAACAGAAAGATCCCTTGCGGGATGAGGTCACACTTATGCTTGAAACCGTAGGACTATCCTCTGTCCAGGCAAAGGATATGGAGATTGGTATATTCAATTACACGATCGATTATGCTACTAGCAATAGTGTACCACTTACGTGGTCTTGTGAGCTTTTCAAGGATATATACATCTCGAAGGCCCGTTCTGTATACACAAATGTAAAATCCGATAGCTATGTGAAGAACGAAGAACTTATCAACCGTATCAGGAACAATGAGATGAAGCCTCACGATGTGCCCTTTCTGAAGGCCGAGGGCATGTACCCAGAGAAATGGCAGGCAATCCTAGAAAAGGAGGTAATGCTAAGCCAGTCTGCCTATGAGGACACGCAGGTCAGCATGGCGAGTGACATTACATGCGGCAAGTGTAAGAAGAACCGTATTACATACTACGAGTTACAGACCCGCAGTGCGGATGAGCCTATGACATGCTTCTACAGGTGCCTGACGTGTGGCAACAGGTGGAAGAACTAAAAATTACAAAAATTGTAAGTGACCATTTTTGTGTGGTATCTAAGGACGTAGGAGATGCCTTACTGCTACAAGACTTAGATCATTTATGTTCCAGTATTCGGCCTTACCATTTGGCATCGGTCTTTTGATCATGTATGGTAGCTTGTTCTCTTTAAGTTCTTCAAGGGCAATCGCCCGAAGGTTCATGTTCCTTTCAATGGTGTTCTTGGTTTCAACAAACGGGATCGCTCCCCTTGCCAGGTGTGTTGTTCTAAGACCAATGATCTGGTTAAACTCGTACTTAGTCATGATAGGAAGTGACTTGTAAGTAGATCGGTCGATGTTTTTGATGCGCTGGACATCGTCCTGGATGATAAGACTAGACTGGTTCATTCCTTTGTATCCCTCTATATTATTCTTTGTAAATTCTTTACATCATTTTTTGTTGTATTCCTACTGACCGGTCCTCCATGTCTCTCCACACGCATTGCAGCAGTAGAAGTACTTCATATCAACCGGATGGTATTTTACATAGGACACGTTAGGCCTATCCTTGGATCCTGTGCACCCCTTGTTTGGGCACACAATCGCCTGATCCTGTACGCGGGGAAGGGTCGGATCGTAACGGAGGAACCTGTTCTGGTGCTGCATGTATAACAGATCATCCTCCGAGTACATTGTCTTGCTGATGCGGATAGCATTGCCTGTGGTTGGAGGGATTTCCTTTTTGAAAGGGCAGTGCCGGCAATACTTTATGAGTGTAAAGTCTTCTGCCGATTTCATGTACAGCATGTTCTGGCATATTTCACAGAACTCCATCTTTGGTGCTGTCAACCTATATATATCTCTGATAACAATTGTATTAGCCTTCTTATACAGTTTTGGATCAATTTTTTACATAAGGGATGATACACCTTAGTATGTAAAAGCAAAATGTCTTTTCCAAAGAGGTATTCCCTAAAGGCCTATGTTATCCATGAGGAGGGTTTAAAGTTCCGAGAGGCAAACATGAACAACACCCTAAAACTGCTTCGTGCTGCTTGTGATGCAAACGGCGTGACATTTTGTCCAGTTATTGTTAAAAATCCAACTACGGATGCCCTACAGAAGGATATTAATGCCCTACAATCTAGGGTAAAATACGAAAAGATAAATGACCCTGAGTTTGATAACCGCATGCATATGCTCTCGATAGAGATGATATCAAACATAGAGAAGCACAAGGAGGCGTGGCGGCTTATAGCAGACGATACCGACTTAGATACAGCCTATATTGTTATCGAGGATGATGCCTTTGTTATGCCCGAGTTCTTACAAAACATCGATGATCTTCTTAAGAGGCTTCCATCCATGTTGTTTGAGGGAAGCCGCAAATTTGACATGTGTTTTCTAGGAACTACAAAGCAGGATAGTGTATCTGATGAAATCGGTTTAACAGATACAAGGGCAGTAGGAAAGATTATACCAACAAAGGAGAGCTATATTGTAACACCTCAAATCATACGCCGGCTTACGAATTCACTAGACACAATACGGTATACGATGCGCACCCACCTGTCCTGGTTTGTTCATACGAACCAGGATATACGGAGTGTCTATCTTTCAAAGCCAACATTCCTAGATGGAAGCAAGATAGGAATATGTACATCGACCATCCATCCAATGAACCCCCTTGTAATCAATAGGGAGTTTATGGATATGTGGAACCTACAAAACAAACTAGATATCCCTGTTTCGGAGGTACGTGCGATGTACAAGAAGATAGAGCATCTTCGTTCTCCTGATATTCAACACCTTTATGGTCGTCTGTTAGCCGAAAGGGGGCATTATATGGACGCAGAGGATGCCTTTCTGGAGGCTGTAAAGCTTGTACGCCTACAGCAGGGTATCGTAGGGGCAACCTCCCAGCTTGTGAACGACGCTATCAACAATTACAAGAACATACAGAAGGATATCCATGAGTACCGTAAGAAGCAATCCAAGTATGTAGAGCCGTCTATTTACTAATTTATGGCTGTAATCAATAAGAGCAAAAAAATTTGATTGTAAAACATTCACAAAAACAAGGTATAAAAAGAAGCTAACACTAAAAATGGCAGCCGATTATGAGCGAAATGCCGACGTCCATTGTCCCCCCAAGTACTGGATGGGGTACCCGCCAGATCCGACCCGAGCCCTGACCCTCGAGGAGATCCTTGCCCAGTTTCCCAGCGAGATGCCCACGTGGTTCCAGAAGTGGGATCATATCCTGTGCGAGGCAGGCGGATGCGATGATGTGGATTACGAGGCGCATGGTGACGCATCGGGACGAAACGAGACGCCTGCCTATTGGAACAAGATGGCTGAGACCCGCATGCGGTATGACCCTCGCGACGTGTTGGGCCCCTATGTCCAGCTCGCGTGTGGATGGGGGATGAGCCCCGTTGACATCGCTAGGTCACTTCTCGACAAGTCCAATTCTGACACGGTAACTGTCTACACGTATGACACCGGCGAGCGGTATGCCTACGGCTGGAGTACGGAGGCCTATCCATTTCGTGTTTGTATCACGCCTGATATGATCCGGGACATCCACGCTGGAAGGCTGAAAAGGCACGAGTTACGTTATGTTCGCCACGATGAGGTGCCAAACCTTTCGGGTACAATGCCGTCAACATATGAAAAAGGCGAGTTCTTGTCAGACGAATGGCTCCATAGGCTGATCGATATGAAACAGATTTTCTGGGCCAATGGCCACGTTATGACAGCCATAGATTACCAACACAAGGACAAACAGCTATTTGATTTGGATGACAGGTCGCTTTGCTACACGTGGCTTGTCTGAATACAAAGTTAGATCATGAAAATGTTTCCTATACAAAATTTTTAGAGCCTTCTTGTAGATATATAATATGTCAACCCTAAATGGTCTTAACAGACTGTATAGCGAATATGATATGGCTGTAAATTCTCAAACCGTGTCTGATAGCGGTTCTATCAGCCTAAGCGAGAAAGAATCACGCAACGAGCTTTCTGAAATACTAGAAAAGATACGCCTAAGTAAATCGGCTACACCTGTAACTCTACCAAAGGGTTCGAGTTCTAAAGATAGAACCTCTACACCGGAAGAGGAACGCGAACAGCAGCGTGTTCTTAGAAAGATCCAGCATGAAACAGAAAAGGCAAGCAACAACATACTTTTACACGTAAAATACCTAAGCAGTCCTTTACGCATTTATCTAAAATGTATGTTCATGATGATGCCAGATCAGGACAAGATAGCACACCTCCAATCTCTTAGGTTATCAGATCGCGTAAAGCATGATCTGCTTTCAGAATGGAGTGCGAAGGACACATTTGGTCTAAAGATACTGGTAAAGATGTACCGCTTGTACCAGAACGTATTCCCATTATTAAAGAACCATGAAGATTTTATGCGGTATTTTAAGCCTAATTATGGCGAAGGATTTGAAATGCGCAAGAATACCATCTATTACATGTACAACAATGTTATGAACCCAGGTACAGCTTATCACCCTAATGGTGTTGTAAATCTGGAACACGAGGTTCATATGTGGTTAACATCCTTCCTACAGGAAGATAAGGACAATATAGAGGAGGTAGGTTTCGAGATAAGCGATTTTCATGAGGCCCTTATATTTAAGGTGGCATTCGATTTTAATATCTATGCCTCTATTGTTTTTAAGAAGGCTCTATCCTTCAAGTACAAGAATGGTAATCATATGGTAGAGGAGAAGAAGGATCCTGAAGAGCTTGTAAAAACCATATACAACATGCTTAATAGTCATCCTGTTGCGAAGATTATTGCAGAGCAGATGATGTATTGGCTAACAACTGATGATGATATGACAAATGCCCCACGTGCTATTAGAGGTGGTAAGAGGTCATCGGCACGTAAAACGAAAAACCGCATATAAAAAAATGAATGTAAGATAGAATAGATTGTGCTATTGTAAGAGATAATGATTATACCGATCCGATGCTTTACTTGTGGCAAGGTGATTGCCGATAAGTATGATTATTATGTAACAGAGATGAAAAAGCTATCTGGAAATAATGGTTCAACGGAGGCTTCCATATCTAAAAAGAAGAAGGGTGATCAATCAGGTGTACAAAATTTCGATGAGATCCGTACTGCTCCAATCCTTGATAAGCTAGGTCTTACACGCTACTGCTGTCGCCGTCATATGATTGCCCATGTAGATCTGATCGAGATTATCTAA
>JACCDW010916677.1_pt1 | contig 15916 bp, 21 predicted proteins | sample 7449781 | NCBI WGS metagenome assembly JACCDW01 (sample SAMN15323449, study PRJNA562643) | freshwater metagenome | isolation source: river surface water | place: USA:Blue River Watershed | collected 2017-08-18
TTTCATCAACATAATCTGCTGATCTTTGGTCAGCAGTTAAGATTTGCTTGATTTCAAGTCTATTTAAGACTGCATCAACAACAGTTTTTGAAAAGTTAAGTCTAAAATCGCTGCCCTCATAGCGAAATAACTTAAACCAGCGCTGATTAGCAAAGATTTCAGCATTTACGCCTTCATAATATGCTTCAGCTTGCTTGTAACCATCACGCTTGGTGATGATTTGTTCGAGGGCTATTCTAACGTCTCTCATTTTATCTCCTTAGATAGTTTAATTGTCTTGCAAGTACCTTTGGTGCCTTATTGTCTAGGAAATAAAGGATACCTGATACAACTGCGTCTAGAACGTCATCATGTGAAACCTTTGGAAAGGAGTACATCTGTTCTTCTAGGGCTGGGAAGTGGTTTGTGTGTCTTACCAATCCCTGTTGGTAGTAGTTCAAAGCTTTACCAGCACGTATCTGCTTAGACACTGATTGCTTTATAGATCTATATTTAACAGGAATATGGCTAAATACGTCCTGCCATAGATCACCACCTTGGTTAGTTTCAACATATATAACGCCTGGGTCATATATATCTACGAGTGCTTCCACTCTATCTGCTAGTTCAGACGGAGAAACTTTCAGCTGAAAAGCTTCTCTTACATAAATGTAGTCATCTTCACCTCTGCTCAATACAGCTATACCTGTATAGTCAGAAACTTTATTCTTTGTTACCGCTGGGTCGATGGAAATAATTGTATTTCCATACCACTCAATATCATCAATAATAACATCTTCATAGGTCCAGAACTGCCCATCTGTATTAACTGGCTTATTCATATAGTTCTTAGCAAAGTCACGCAGGTGACGTTGGCTTTGAAGCCACTCTAGAGACCACTTCTCAGGCCATACGGAGCGTTCTGAGCCATCATCAGCGGTCATGATAGCTGGATAGTAGTGTACGTCTACGTTCTGGTCTGTAATCCACTGTAGCTCCTGGCTATTATCACCCTGAGCATGCTTTCTAAACTGATCCATCATAGAGTTAGGCATAGTAGTTGTGCCAATAATAATCATACGAGCATAGATATTCATAGGAGCAATATCATCAAATACGGTATTCATCTGACGGCCAGCTTGATATTCAGAATAGTTCTTTTCACCTTTCTCAATATCATCAAGAATAATGAGATCAGGACGCTGACCAAATACTTTCTTACCAAGAGAGTTGGTATCAATACCATTAGCGTCAAATATAAAGCCATTCGCCTGAATAATTCTCCAAGCATTTGATGCGAGGGAGCGTCCAGTGCTTCCGACAATTTTACTCGTACAAAAGTCTGGGAAATCCTGTCGTAGATACTCATTTGTCTCCAATTCATTCTTAAATGTAAGCAAGTGCGTCTCAGCCTGAGAAGCAGCATCTGAGAAAGCAGCTACGAATTTAACATGTCCATGTGCTGCCGCCCACATAGGTAAAATTAGAAATATCCATGTAGACTTTCCACATTCACGAGGTGCAATAAATGCATCTCTATTCTGCTTAGGCTGATCAGGCTTGGTGATCCATGTCTTGCCATATTCAGATAGATCCCAATGGAATTCTGAAAGTGTTAGCTCTCCATTTGCATTCTTAAGATGATCTGGAAGATATAGCAAAGCAAAGAGCATAGGATCATATTTAGTTAGTTCCCGCCTGCCTTCAGAAAATGTCAGCAGTTTAGGATTAATGTCTTCCATGTACTTTTGTATGCTATTCATATTTACTGTCCAAATTCTTTTCGTACTTAAGAATAAAATTAAAAAATTTAATTGTCAATGTGGGTGGTCTCTAATGTATGCTTAATAGATTCATTTCTCATCTTGGCCTCATTTAATATATCAATGATAGCTAAATCTTGGCCATCTTTAGAACGATTCTCATTAATGTTAGTAGACTTACCTTCAATTAAGTTAATAGTCTGAATAGCCTTATGTATAGCATTAGATAGTTTGTTTATATCTTCTGATAATAGATCATCTTCATATAGCTTCTCTATAGATCTGTCTAATACTGCCTGTGCCGCCAGTATCTTCTCTTTATCCTTATAGAAAATGTCTAATGATTTAGCCATAACTGCTAATGTATTAGCTGTAGGCATATCTATATTTCTTTGTACATAGAACTTCTTAGCTGTATGATATGACTTAGGATATCCTAATAGTCTCATAGCTGGACCAATACCCATTTCATTAGCCGTCTCTATAAATTCCGCCACTTGTTCTTCAGTAAATGTTGGATATCCCATTATATTCTCCTAATTGTCGACATATCTATATATGGATATGTCTTTATGTATATATTTTGCTCTTGACACGCATCTATTTGATGATGTAATTATATATACCAATACTACTTCTTCTTAGTTCTTCTTGCTACTGTCTTCTTAGGCTTAACTGCCTTAGATACCTTTAGCTTACCTGTTCTAATATCAGACTCTTTTTGAGCCTTTGCCTTAGCTTTGGTCTTATTAATAACCATTTGAGCGTATCTTCTGGTTAATTCCTGCTTCCTTGCAAAGTCATTAACGTTCATTACTTCTTCTTCTTTTCTGAGCTAATTGGTGTTTTAACTCCATTGATTATTCTGATTATTTGACCTACTGCACTACCTACGTCCCCGCCTCTTTTGATCTTAGGGCTCTTGCTCTTAGGAGCTAATGGATCTTTAGTAGCCTTCTTCTTGGTTACTCCACCTTTTTTAGCTGGAGACCCTTTTGGTCTTGGAGCCTTGGTTGTCTTCTTTACTGCCATTTCTTTTCTCCTTCTTCTTAGGTTTCCACTGGTGATCTATTTCTCTACGGATCCCATGTCTATTGACATCAATTATTCTTGCCATTATCTCTTTTTCTTCTTCTTTACCTTACCTACGCCTACGCCTTTAGCCTTAATCGCTGGTCTTGTTATTGCTGTATTTCTAGGTCCCTCTTTAAATGATGATTGTCGACCTCTACTTGCTACTCCACCTACTTTAGGACCCTCAATATCTTGTCTAACCTTAGCCTGTAGATCATACTTATAGTCTTTTAGCTGTGACTTTTGGCCTTGTTTTATATTAGCTCTAGCTCCTGGATTAATTGTAAGTCTCTTAGTATTCCCGCCCACAATCTTAATAATCTTTAATCCCTTTTTTCTAGCCATTATTTCTTCTTCTTTCTGGCTGCACTCTGACGAGAATTAAAAGTTTGTTTATTTCTTTTCTCAGTAGCTGCAACTGTTCTAAAGTCTTTACGATAATCTCTTGTGCCTAATACTGATGAAGGGGCAGGAGCTACTTTTCTATATTTACCAATACCTTGATCTGGAGCTCTTTCTCCAGTTGAAACTAAGGATTTAGCTTTTTTAGATCTGACCTGTGTAGATTTAATTCTAGCTTCGCTTGCTGGTACCAATCTTGCTTTCTTTCCTTTACCTTTAAGTTCTTTAACGCCTTGATAAGCTTTTGTTCTTGCCTGAGATGCTTCATTTGCTCTTTGCTGCTTTAACTTTGTTATTCTATTAGGTGATATTGATCCTGTTTTGTTTGGTCTGTATAGGTTTAGAATGCTTTTAACACCCTTAATAGACTTTGGATTCTTAACACCAGCCTCAGCTGCTCCGCCTTGAGCCTTTGGCTCATATTCTTTGTATACCACTTTAGTTGCAGGCTTCTTCACTGCTTTCTTCTTTACGCCAACATTCTTGGCTTTCTGTCCTTTGACCGCCATTATTTTTTCACCTTTAATTTCTTGTAACGAATTCTTCCAGTCTTATCTCTGGTGATTGAAGCACCTTTTGGATCATTCCAAGTATATTTTTTTCCAGCCTTACTAACCACTGGCTTTATTGTTTTAGCTTTATTTGCAGCTGTAACTAAGTTTACTTGGCTCTGTGTTTGTGTTACTTTATTTTTAAATTTAGACATTGACTGTGGTGATGACAGTCTTTTAAGCTTTGTCTTTGATCCTTTAATTGCCATCTTGATTCTCCTTGTGTAGCTGATCAAGAAAAGTTTTTAGATTGCCTGCCGCCGTGAATCCGAAACTTAATTCCTGTGTGTCAACATCGTCGTATATTTCTATCGTCATAGATAATACTCCTGATGGATGATAGAAAACATCTTTGGCATAAGGAAAGAGTCTGAGTCCGTTATCTTTGTCTGTCAATGTGTCTCTCAAATCCATGTTGGGCCTATCACTATATAACAATTGTACCATCTTGTCAGTTAAAAGATAAACCCCTCTAGGATTCGGCTAGAGGGGCTCTATCAGGGCGTAACAAACGGTATAATTACATTTGTTTGGCAACAAATGTAGTATAAGTATATTATAGTTTAGGTGCCTTGTCAATACCTGTTCTTTTATTTCTTACTTCATTAATTGTAAGTTCTGGGATAGATGGATACCACCAGCCATTACCATGTCTTTCTCTCTGCCGCTTTTCATATCCTGTTAACCAGGCATCAATTACAGCATCTAATTCTTCTTGACTTAGATCTATAATATATGAGAGCTTATGGGCTTTCCAGAATGCTTTTAGGACATAGTTTTCTTTGCCAGTCTTACCTGTGGTATCTAGACTATTCTTGTACTTGCCCCGCTTTGTTCCACTATCGCTTCTTGGCATTGTATTTCCTTTGTGCAATTAAAGTCTTTGCTCTCCAGCATGGACGGCAATAGATCTGATGTTTGTCAGGACTGGTAGACTTCTTACCAAACTGGCTTATAGGCTTTTCTAAGCCACATTCTCTACAGACCTTACTGCTAACTATGACAGTGGCCTTTGCATCCCTCATAGCGGCTGTGTAGGCCTTGTAATAGGCACTCTGGCAGACCTTACAGTAGTACATGTAACCATCTCCACGACCTGTGCTGTTTTTATTAAACTCTGAGTATGGTTTCTCAGTCTGACATTTAGAGCAGTTTCTCATTGTGTTCAACCCATCCAATCTTATCACCAGGATTCTTCTCTGGCTCTAGCCAGCTCTTGATTAAACGCTGCGAGTTCTGCATTGTCAATATCATATCGTCCAGATGGGCGATGGCCTCGTCCACTGTCTTGATAGCTTCGTCCAGCGGGTGCGGGGCGGTGATGTCTTTCTTCATTGCTAGTCCTTTCAAACATAGTAAATATTTCATCAAAAGAAATATCATTATTAATAGCTGAAGGTTCATCAGCTTTTACTTCAGTAATTAGATTTAAGGATTCTTTAGAATCCTTCTTCTTTACATTGTTAACTTCATTGTTATATTCATTGTTAGTTGATCTCTGTGAGCAGGGGGTGTACTCACAGCTATTATCCCATCTATGCTGTATGAGCAGATACCCCTTCTCAATAAGCACCTTCTTCGCTCTGACTATAGTCGCTGTGCTTAGACCTGTCTCTCTGCTTAGGGTGGCATTTGATGGGAATGCTGGCTCTTGTTTTTTCCAGTTATAATGATAAGATATAGCTAAAGCTAATAATCTTTGTGGCGCTGTTAAATCAGATGCAAATATAGCATCTCTGTAGCCATGATAATCCATTTGTTACACCTTTCTCGTGTAACCTAAGTATATAATACTATACTTTATAAGTCAAGATATGACTTTGTCTATTTTTTCCTCTAGCCTTGTGATCTGGTCTTTGATAGATGACCCATGATTAGGCTTAAGTTCAATTAAATAATGTTTGACCAGGGCTTTTATTCTAAATTCCAGCCCAACAATCAATGTTAGAATAGATGTAATTAAAGCTATTACTTCTGTAGGTGTCATGAATTTCCCTTTGTCTGTACTAGACGATACTTGTAACCGTCTTGGATTCCATTAGGACCTAGGTATGGAGCTGACATAGTTATCTTCCATTCCCCGCCGCCTTCATACATAAGGGCTCCAGTTGAATCAAGGATATTCTTGATTACTCCGTCCAATTGCATTTTAGTTCTTGACTGAATAAATACAGCACCAAGATCAGATCCTGTTACTGTTGTTGCACCACCCAAAGCTAAGTCAGATGTCATAGACAAAGTAATTCTTTGTGGAATTGTTGTATAGTTCTTAGTGGTAACTGTCTGATCAAATGAGGTTACAGTTGTGTAGCCATAGTAATCAGCAGCAAATGGGAACTTGCGGGTGGTGTTAAATTTCATTAAATAGTTCTCCAGTCAACTTTGCGGTTCCACTGGAATACTTTACCAGTTCTGACGGAACGTGTCTTGTTAAATGATAAACCACGAGAAGCCAATACAGCTAAAGGTGCCATAAATGGTGCATCAAAGTTTAAATTAAAGTTCTGTGCTGACTCTCCAGCACCTGCAGATGTTACAGCTATCTGGCTGTAGACCATCTCTTCATTGTCCATCATATAGGCAGCCTGGTATGATGTCATCTTATCTAAGATAATAAGATCATTAGGATTCTCTACATCAATCTCATTACGTCCGATATAGATTTCAACTATGTCTTGTGCTCTCTTAATTAAAGCTATATCGACAGTCTTATTTGTGTGCTCTAGTACTTTATTAACGGTAGTAAACATTGCCTCTTTGTATCCTTCCTAATTCCTTAACTCTTATTGTGTGTGTTGTTGTAAAATCTAATTTACCTGTCCCGCTCAACTTAAGCTGAAGAACATAATCTCCAACTTGGTCAAACAATGAGCGTGTTGTTGGCCAGTTAAATACAATCTTACCAGCGCCTTTGCCGTTTGTGTTTAATGATGATCCTGTTAAATCAACAATATCATTATTAGTTCCCACCATTACTACTTCTATATCTGTATAAGCAGAAAGATCATATGCTTCTCCGTCTTGCTTATTCACCTGAATAGATAATGGTCTGGCAGGAATTTGGTCTTTCCAGTATTGACTAATCATTTGATTACATCCTCTCTTAGGTATAGTACAGCATCTTCATGCATTATGTAAAGAACAACTTGATCTACGTCATAGCTTGTTACCTTAACGTTTTGTGGCATGAATGCTGTGGTTGTGTATGGCTCTGGGTAATATGCCTTTGTAACATCAGTTATTCTGGCTTGAGCATACATTGGTAATGATAACTGTAGTCTGTTAGGTACAGTTCCAATTTCAGGAGTTGTTGCATTTGCAACCATTGCCTCTGCATATACAACTCTGTCTTTATCTGCAGTTACTGTAGGGTTTACCATCTCTGCATCTACGGTAATTGCTAGTGGTCTTTGTGGAATTACACCGTACAGTTCCTTCTCTGATAGCCAGATTAATCCACGGCTTGTCATATCTAGGCAACGAACCTGCATTGTTGGGTTAGTGTAACCCCACTCAGGCTTGTAGCTTAGGAATGCGTCTCCAGCTGTACCAGTATCTCTAGATCTTCTTCTTCCAGATCTTGTAACTGCTTTTCTAGATGTTCTAACAGCACCTGATGCAGTTGAATAAACTGTAATCTTTTGTGCTGCATTTCCATAATAAACTAAACTACCAGTTACATTTTCTCCATTCATTGACCAGTGTGATTGAAATGCTGTAGGTGTAGGAAGATATTGTGTTCTTTGTCTATATTCAGCAGCAGTTACTTCATCAATAGTTCCATCAGCAACAGCCTTATTAATCCAGTAAGGAGTAATAAGTTCTACTATTTCAAACTCATCTTGTTCTTTTATCCACTCTGTTAGATTTACAAATATCTTTCCGCCAACCTGTGTTCCATTTAAAACATCTCCAGGCCTGACAGCAATTGTTGTTGCATAATTAATATATGGGTTTTGTGTATTTACCAGACCAGCACGGTATGCTGAAGCAAATGTTGTTATGGCTCTACCTGCCTTTATGTTTGCAAGAGGCACTCCTATGTAGAATGGGTTCTTGCTGCTGAACATAAATTCATCACCAATTGCCAATCCATTTGGCTTTTCTTGAACAGCAACCCAGCGTCTGTCAAGTCCACCATAATCTCTTTCATCTCTATTATAAAATTCTACTTCTTCTACCTTAATATATGAAGGCTCATCTGTTAATCCAGTTAAAGTGTTTAAGACTCTGTGGCGGTTATTCTTATACAAGTCTGTATAGATACCGTTATCATATCCATCAGGAATATCTTCTGCTGTAGGATTTGTAATAGTCCATGTATCTACATCTGTTCTAACTCTTGACCAAGGATCTCCAAGTCCATCTGGTGAGAATGCTTCTCCAGTGTCAACTAATTCTGATACTGGCTCATATTTATCAATGATATTCAAATCAATAGCAAGCTGAGGGTTAGTAATAAATAACGACATACCCTTATCCACAGCTCTTCTTATTGACTTCAAGAATGCCTGGAATGTTTCGCTTTCTCTCAAATCAAAGTATTGATCAACAACTTCATTTCTTGAGTATGCATCAAGCTCAGCGCTTTCGTTTGGATAGTTTCTGAAACAAATCATGTCGAAGCTATCTAGATCTATAATATCTTTCTCAAGATCAATATAACGACGGCGGTCAAATTCATCACGGAATCCTTCTGAGCGTCCATTAATTGTTCCATGTTCTAATGGGTTCTTGTAGGACTCTTCCTTTACCACACGGCTTGTGTAGAATCCTTGTACATCTACTGGGAAAACGTCCCAGTCATAAAGTCTTTGTACTCCGTCTTCCCATGTTGAAATCGGGAAGAAAGTGTCTCTATCGTTGCCATCTGTAGGTACTCTATCATTATCAAATTGTGTATATCTAGCTCCAGTATTTGATTGATATTGATATCTATATGAAGTAGACAGTGGATCCTGACCAGGTGTAAATGTAGACCAGAAGTAAAGCATAAGAGCACGAGCCTTATTACCCTTAACTACAGGTGTAGCTGTTGTTATAGAAGCTGTCATTACTTCTGCCTTGATAGGCTCAGACTGCTGATAAGCAATAAAGTTTAATCCAATATTGTCACGGCTAACAATTGGACCTGGATCATATGACCATACAGATGTCTGGAAGTCTGAACCTAATTCTCCTGTAGGATCATTAAAGCCCATTACATATGGTCTTACGTATGCATAACCATTGCTTCCAGGCACAGCTGATGTGATTCCAAGAATCTGTCTATCTAGAATACCATCAATCCAAATCTGTGTTCTTTCTTCTGCTAAGTCATACTGATAAACAATATGGTGCCATTCTCCGTCATCAATTCTCTTGTTTGACAATAGGTATCCAGTTGATAAATCACCAAGATCCTTTAATGTGGATGGATAAGGAATCTTTTCCGCTCTACCAATCTGTACAAATGCATCCATTCCATAAAGTTTACCGTTATATAAACCAATAGTTGAAATTCTTCTTTGATAGCCTATAAAGCTTTCCCATCTTCCTAAAGCAATAATCTGATTTGCCTTTGTTGTCTTGATTGTAAACTCAAGGCTGAAAGGCTTAAAGATGTCTACTGAGTTAGACTTATCAAATGGGAACTGAATGTTGTCTACTCTAACTGCTGCACGTTGCTTAGGATCAAAGTATCCCTTTGAAAGCATTGGTGTAGGTGTAGATAAAGGATTACCAGACGGAGCATATTCTCTCTTGGTTGCTGGTGCCTGTATCGTATTGCCATTTTCGTCTAGATAAATTGTTCCAGGCTCATCAAATATATATGCTGGTAATTCATCTGTAAGGAATCCACCTGATCTAATTGTTATGTCTGCTGTAACATCATTAAAGAAGTGTAGGTTAGACTTCTTAACACCCGCAAGTCCAGTAGAATTTAAATCTTCTCTATTGATTACAGAATGCTGTTTAAATAATCTTACATAATATGGGTCATCCTCTAGCTGGAAATAAGCTGGTGGTAGAGGCATAAACGCTCTAACTGTTAATGTTTCAGCAAATACTCTTGCACCCTTAATAGTTACAATTCCTGGCATTACCAATGTTGCGTCTTGAGCAATAAGAGGATTTCCAGTCACGCCTCCTGGTGTTACAATTATTGGATTGACCATTAATGCTGAAGCAGTCATGGTGTCAGATGAATTAAATTCACCAATATTATATTGAGGCATATGGAATACACCAGAAGCCGTAAATGGTTCTGATCCATAGTTAACATTTAGGTTTACAGTTGCACCAAAGTTTGGAAGTTGGAATACAGCAAATGCTTCCATATGATTAGCAAAGTTTACAGGCTTTTCCATATTTGCAGATGCTGTCATAGGTGATGCATTTACTATACATCCAGTACCAGTCAGATTTGTAGGCATTACAAATGTAGATGTTGCTGTCCAATCCATTTCATTGGCTACCTTTTGGAATACTTCTAGCGCATCCTGTGCTGAGAAAGCTGTGTTAAATACAGCAAACTCATCAATTGTTAGGTTTCTAGATAATGTAGCAGGTGCGCTACCAGGAGCACCAGCAATTGCAAACTGTCCTGAATCTGTTAAGCTAATTGATGTAGAACTATTGCTTGCTCTCTCAACACCGTCTACATAAAGTTTGAGTGTATTTCCATTCTTAACACCAACAAACATGTGGTAATTGCTATCAGCAAATGATACTGATGTTGTTGCATCTTGGCTTGTTGTGCCATTCTGCAATCTAAGGCGGATAGTTCCATTAGCTAATTGCTGGAAGAATATACCATTACCCCAAGCTCCACCACCTGCTGCTGCACCACCAAGACCAGCTACAGCTGTAATTGATCCAGTTTTTGCATACATTACAATTGTCTGATTACCCTCGGTTGTAAATGTCCCAGTTGGGGCAGTCCATGATCCAGTAAATTGTGTATCTCTATTTGTAAATGTATAAGCCTTATAGTTAGGGCTGGTTACATTCTGGGTAAAGTTAGTTCCTTGCTGAGTTAATGTACATGAAACAGAACCTGAGTTTATAGGTGCTCCAGTTCCTTCATCCATCTTAAAGTAAAATTCTGGTGAGTTGTTAAGAATATATGTATTTAATGCATTGTTTCTTGAGAATACAGGCATAGGCATTCCTGCTGAAGCCTGAACTGTAGGTTGTCCATATGTCCAGATATTAGCAATTTCTGTTGAAGTAATATTTGATGCTGTTCCTACGTAGAATTGTGAAATATAAATCTGCTCTGTATTTGTAGCATTTGAACCACCAAATGTAACACGGTTAAGGTTAGCCATGTCTTGGTTAACAGTTACAGTTCCAATAGATGTTCCCTCTACCCACATCTGTAATGTAGTTCCAGACTTACGTGCAGCTACATAATGCCAGTTGCCGTCTGTGTAATCTGTTGCTGCTTGAATTGCGTGGTTTGTATTACTTACACGTAAGTTAGTATTTAAATATCCATCTGGATTCCAGTACATAGTAAATGAATCATCTCCTGTACCAGATACCTGTAATACTTGTGCATGTTCTAACGATGTTCTCTTTGTCCAAAAACCAACTGAGAAATCTCCATCTGTAAATTCTGTAGATAATGGGGCTGTTGAAAGACCATATACTTGCTCATCAATAGTAGCAAGAGTTCTTAATGCACCGCTGCCTTGGATACCAGATGTAATTTGGCAATTTGAATTACCAGTAAACACCCAACCAGTACTTCCACCAGTTCCATAGTTAGTAATTGCTTTAGCTTCATCAAATTTGTACCATTGCTCTAGAGTCAAGGTTCCCATATATGTGTTTAAAAGACTCTGAATACTAATTGTGCTGGCGTAATGATCACCAAAAGTTGAAGACGCAGTCATAGGTGCTGCAGCATAATTAATTACAGTTACGCTTGAAGGCATTGGGAATGCCGCAGATACTGTTAAAACATCTGCTGATGCATATACTGCAGATCCAGCCACATAGTTTGCATTGATTTCTGAGGATGTTAATTCACGGTCATATATTGCAAATTCATCTAAATTTCCCTTAAAGAATTCTGAAGTTGTAGTTGAATATCCAACCGTCTTTGTTCCAGTTAAATCATCCCAATCAAGAGCGCTTGTTGTAATTGAGTTATTTGATGCAACCAAAGATCCATCAACATATATTTTCATTGATGTTGTGTTGATTGTGGCTACTGCATGGTGCCATTTATTATCGTTATAGCTGACACCAGCTGGAGTAACTATATTATAAAATGGAGCTGATCCAGCATCCAAGTAAAGTTCTAATCTTCCATAAAATGCGGAATTGCCTACACCTGTTCCAAATATTCTAAAGCCCATTCCTCCTTCTGGAACTCCAGCGTTTGGTGTATCTATTCTAAAGAAATGTCCTGAAAAGTCTGATGTGTATCCAGTTGTTGGTGACTTAAACCATACTTCAACTGTAAATGATCTATCGTCTAATAAAGAGTATGATGGAAAGTTTGATAATTGATATCCAGAAGAACCATTAAGGTATATGGATCTGCCGTCTACAGATGAATCATTATTTAATGAAGGAGTGCCAGTGGCAGTTAATGAACAAGACAAAGAACCTGAGTTAACAGGTGTTCCTGCTGTTTCATTAAACTTGAACCAAATCTTTGGGTTCAAACTAGATATCTGATCAATGTAAGATGCCATAAAAATAGGCTGCTGGCGTTAAGCCGCAGCCCGTACTCCAATTCTAAATGATTCTGGGTTAACTGATGAAATGCTGTTTCCGCCTACTGAAATTACAGGAGTAAGAGAGAAACGGGAAACAATTGGTGAGACAATGACGCAATCGGAGATATTCTCAACAACTGCAATTGCCTCCACTACTTCAGCGCCTGCTGTTAGTGGTCCCGTTTCTACTCTTACATCCATTAGCGATTACCTTACGCTACTGTGATACGCACAATACCAGTGCTATCCCATGTGATTGTAAAGTTACCATTGGTTGATGACTGGTCTGAACCGAAGTCAACGTATCCAATGAGAGCCTTAGCTCCTGCAGAAGCGCCTGAATCATCATAAACTACAGCATAACGTGCTGTAATTGTTGAAGATGACCATGTGACATCTGCTGCATCAAGAATGATGACGTTATTTGTGCCATCGTATGTGACTGTCTTTGAAGACAAAGTTGAGCCACCAGTTGTATAACCTGTACCTGTTACTTCGTATGATGAAACATCATCAAAGTAATCATGTGTATCTTGGTTAGGTGTGTAAGATGAAGATAGGAGAGCTACCTTGATGGTATCTGAATCCCAATCTACTTCTTTGTTAAGAGACTTTACGAGGAAGTTACCGTATAATTTGCTTGGCATTTATAGGACCTCCTTACGCTGATGTCTTCTCAATAATTGCAAAGCCTTCAGCTCTTGCAACATCAAATGCACGACGTGCACGGACCTTGAGAAGGACACCATCTGTATCAAATTTAGCATCTTTAGACACCATTGACTCAATACCAGCACGAACACCGTTGATCATAAGATCTGTGTTACCTACGATAAGGAGTGGGTTTCCTGAAGGAGTAGCAGAAGCTGCTGCACCTGTCATTGCACCTGTTGAGACTGTTAATGGGTACCCAAATAATGTACCTGTTGTAGTTCCTAGTGGATCTGTGAGAATTGGGCGATTGTTGTTATCAACCAATCCACGAAGAGTAGCTAGAAGCTGTGGGTGAATGATGAATGCTGTCTTTGATGGATCAAAGTATGCAGACTGTTCAATCTTTGAAAGTGCTTGGTTAAGATCATCAAATGTAACTGCTCCAGCTGTCTGGATTAGGTTAGCTCCTGCTGATCCTGGTGAAACTGCACGGTAGATAGATGTGTATGGTGCTGCATCTGTTCCTGCTGCTGCAGCTGTTACACCTAAGCAAGCGTTGTCAAACTTCTTTGCCCAGTTGGTTGCCCACTGAGTCTTGTATGTGTTAAGAACATCAAGGAATGAATCGTTTAGATCTTCTTCTGAGATGTGCATGATCTTTGCCCACTTACGAGCTGTTAGGGTGATGTCATCAACTGTTACGTCTGACTCACCAATTGTTGCGCCTTCTGCGTATACGTTTGGAGCATCACCAACAAAGCGTGGAACACGCTTTACTGATGTTGACATTGGCTCACGACGTGCAAGCTTTTCAATTGCAGAGTTCTGCAATGAAGCCTGTACGACAGCTGAGCTGTGCTCTTCAACGATATAACCGTTAGCGACTGTTAATTCTGTACGTGCCATTTTGGTTTTATCCTTTTCTTGTTAGTTAGATTTTTTGCTTGAGATTAATATATTCGTCCGAATATTATTAGATTCGCAAGCCTAAACGTCCATCTAGCTTGCATAGTCTAATTATATCAGTTTATTAGTTCCCAAGCACGTATTTTGCTTGTAATTCTGATGCTGATACAGCAGCTTCAACTGATGAAGAAACTCCTGCATCTGCCCTACCGCCTACTATCTTCTTTGGATCAAATAGCTCTGGGAAGTCTTGTCTAAGAGCTTCCAATTGCATATCCAGACCATTGATTTCAAAGTCGTCGGTTAATTCAATTTCTGATGTCTTAATATACTTTAGTAATTTGTCAGCATTTGGAACACCATTTTCTAGTAAAGATTTAATTATCTTATCATTCTTAAGCTTAGTCTGAATAAGATTAGCCTTCTCTCTAGTCTGTGCTATTTCCAATTCTGCCGCCTCTTTTTCCATTCTAAAGCGCTTTGCATCATTCTTTGCACGATCCAATGCAGCCAAAACTGCTACTGGGTCTTTGATCTCTGTAGATGTACCTTCTACGAGTTCTGTGTTTTCCATTTTTTCTCCTAATCGTCCAATTAAGGATTAATCAACAGAGCCTGATTCTTCGCCGAGTGCGTAGGCTCTTTCTGCGGCCTGATTTTTCAGGGCGTAGTTATATGAATTTACTACCTCAGATGTTGGTACTGGTGGAGCTCCAAGCTGTGCTTGTGATTCTTCAACAATAGCATCTGCGATTTCTGGATCATAGCCAGCCTCAAGAAGGATCTGACGGAGACCAACTCCAACAGACTTCTTGCGAACAGCAATGTCCCAATTGTCTAATGAGTCTACTGACTCAGCGTTTTCCCATTTAACTTCAACTTCATTTGAAAGACCTTCAATCTTAAACATGAACTTAAATAGATCTCTCCATGTTGAACCAAATGAAAGCTGGCGATTAAGCACCTTCTTAAATAGTGGTGCTTCTGCTACACGTAGTGCCTGGCCTGATGGCAAGGTTGCTCCACGCATAAAGTAGTGGTTAGGTGTGCTTGTGATTGATGCCATTGCATTTACATACTCAATTACTGGGTTAGTAAATAGCGCTGCATCAGCTGCTGGGAACTGTCCAACAGATGAGACACCTTGTAAGTACCATAGTTCTCCTGGACCATTCTGTAATGATGCTAGATTCTCTCTGGCTGTATCATCATCTGAGAAGTCCTGGAATTCGCTTGCATTGCCACCTGCAGCTAGAGCATAGCGCTGTGGAGCACCCTGGTAGTCTACAGTTAACATATGTGTTGAAACAAGCTTATTAATAGCATCTTGTGGACCAAATGCATCAGCATGTTCTGGTCTTCCAAATGGCTTATGTGTTCTGAAGTGGAACACAGGAATTTCGCCCCATGGATTAGGAATTACTTCAGTTGAAGTCATGTTCATCTGATGTGAAACTAAATCAATATCTCCATAGCCTACATATTTCTCAATGCGGTCTGGATAATACATGTTTAATTTAAGAATCTTCTGATTGTCAGTTGTGACCTGCCATAACTTAGCAGCAAATTCCTTCTTGCGTGGGTTCTCTTGGCTATAGACAATACATGTTGTCATAGGTGAGTTATAGTCAATGCTTACTGTTCCGTCCTCATCTGGCCAAACAATTGCATATGAATCACCATAAATAAGTGCATTACGGTGGATTTCATTGATATCTAGCTTGATATCTGTTTGCTCCCAGATTTCATCAACATAATCTGCTGATCTTTGGTCAGCAGTTAAGATTTGCTTGATTTCAAGTCTATTTAAGACTGCATCAACAACAGTTTTTGAAAAGTTAAGTCTAAAATCGCTGCCCTCATAGCGAAA
>JACCDW010347906.1_pt1 | contig 15913 bp, 18 predicted proteins | sample 7449781 | NCBI WGS metagenome assembly JACCDW01 (sample SAMN15323449, study PRJNA562643) | freshwater metagenome | isolation source: river surface water | place: USA:Blue River Watershed | collected 2017-08-18
CCGCACCTGTTGCGTCCACAAGAGGTCCCCCAGAATTACCAGGGTTAATCGCCGCATCTGTCTGCAAGGCATTAATAAATGAATTCTCACTCTCATTTTCACCTGCGGTTACTGCGCGATCTTTAGCGCTAATAATTCCAACGGTGACTGTGCCAGAAAGACCAAGAGGAGATCCAATTGCAAGTACTGAATCACCCACAGCGACTTTGTCACTATCCCCAAATTGTAGGGCTGTGAGAGCTCGATCTGAAATTCTTAAAACCGCCAAGTCATAAGAAGCATCTCGACCAATCACTGTGGCTTCGAAGGTGCGACTGTCTTGAAGGCGAACCTTGATAGTTCCTCCATTGGTGACGGCGGATGCAATCACATGGTTGTTTGTGAGGATGTAACCATCGCTGGCAATTACAAAACCTGAACCTGTTGAACCTCCGTCAACATCTTTTGATTCAATTGAAACCACGGATGGGAGCACACGCTTTGCAATACCTGCAACGGAGTTAGCTGGTCGCTCAATGGTTGAGGTAGAGAGAGAAATTCGAGTTGAATGTCCAAAGAGCGAGCCGCTTGATGAAGCACCGAATGCGCCTGCAACGACACCAACGAAAATTGCCCATGCAATTGCACTGCGGAGCGAAACAGTTCTCACTCGAGATGTTGGAGCGCTCCACCATGGACCTTGTGAACCAAAGTAACTCATCTGTGTTTTCCTTATAGCTTGACTGCGAGCAATAATCCATCGCCCACTGGAATAAGTGATGTGGACCAAGCTTCATCGGCTTTGAGCATCTTCCCCGCTTCACGAAGTGCAACAGTCTTTGGATCTCGCTGTGCTGGGTCTGAAACTTTTCCTCCACCAAAGAAGTTGTCGATCACTAGCACTCCACCACTTCGCAGAATTCTCTGGGCTTCGGAGATTGCATAAACAAGATCTTCAGGGTTGTGGCGATAGATGACTAGGTCGTATGCGCGATCTGTCAGTTTTGTCATCACTTCCATAACCGGATTTGTGATTAATCTAAATCTAGCGGCAGCGATATCAGCGTCTGCAAATGCCATGCGGGCAATGGATGAATGTTCCATCTCATCATCAATCGAGGTGAGAGTTCCTGAGGAGAGCATTCCCTCGAGGAGCCAGAGTGAGCCCACTCCTGAACCTGTTCCTACTTCAACGACTGATTGTGCTTTGAGAAGTTGGGCGAGAAAACTCATATGTGCACCTGCGCCAGGAGTTGTATCGCGTGTTCCGATTTCGACTCCGCGAGCGCGAGCTGCAAGCTTTACCGCATCCTCTGCAATAAAGCCTTCGGCGTAGGAGTGCGGGTCTGTAATCATGAGAGAGACACTATCCAATCAACGAGCAATCTCACGCCAAATCCAGTTCCACCTTTAGGGTTTTCGCCAGAATCTGCCTCGCTTCTTGCTGTTCCAGCAATATCAAGGTGAACCCACTTGCGATCGCCCACAAAGTGCTCCAAATAGAGAGCGGCTGTGACAGAACCTGCTGAGTAATTGCCTTTATCTGCCGCATGGTTCAGATCAGCAATATCGGATTCAAGGGAATCGGCATAATCATCAACGAGAGGCATATGCCACACGCGCTCTCCCGAAGACTCTCCCACTGCCATCAACTGCTCAGCCAATTTCTTATCGCGTGTATACATCGCTGCATACTGACGGCCAAGTCCTAGCGTTGCAGCTCCTGTGAGCGTTGCGATATCTATCAGGTAATCAGGGTCTAGCTTCTTATCTGCATAAGCCAAGCCATCAGCGAGAACCAAACGTCCCTCTGCATCTGTGTTGATTATTTCAACAGTAGTGCCGCCATATTGAGTAATCACATCAGATGGGCGCTGCGATGTTCCTGAAAGTGCATTCTCGGCACACATCATGAGAACTGTCACACGAATATTTGGTTGAAGATCGGCAAGTGCTGAAATTGTTCCCAAAGCTGCAGCTGATCCTGCCATGTCGCTTTTCATTGGTGCCATGATGTCGTATGGGCGCTTGAGTGAAACACCGCCCGTGTCATAAGTAATACCTTTTCCAACAATCACGACATGTGGAAGAGCTGTTGCTCCCGCTTTGCCAATTTTCTTTGGAACATATGTAAGTTCAATAAATCGCGGTCCAGGATTTGGTGAAGACATTCCAACTGCTACTAGTCCACCGAAAGCTTCAATATCTTTTCCTGAAAGTACTTTGATGCCAAGACCTTTAGCTTTTGCAATTTTGGTGGCTTCCTGTGCCATCCATTCAGGGGTCTTAATATTGGAGGGCGTATGAATGAGATCTCTCGCTGTAGTGAGAGCATCGGCAATTGAGCGAGCCTTCTCTAGGGCTTTCTTCTCTTTAGTTGCAATTGCGAGTGTTGGAATTTCTGCTGGTGCGCTCGTCTTTAAATTCCATTGGTAGGCACCTAACACCGCAGATATTGCATGAGCCTTTACTTCATCTGCCGATAGTGGCAGCAGAGAGATAACTTCTATAGCTTTGCCGCGAACTTTTCGTCCGAGCGCAGCTCCCGCTGCCCGTAATGCTGTTAATGAATTATCACCAACGCCGAGAAGATAGATGCGATCGATCTCTGCATCATCATGAAGAACTGGAATCTCAAAGAGTTCGCCTGCCTTGCCACTTGGTGCAAAGAATGCGACCTCGTCGATGAGTGTGATCTCAAAATAATTCTCGACAGCGCTCACAAGAGCGCTATCGCCAATGATGGAAAAATCTCCTTCAGCGCTCTTTCTGAATCCAAGCGCAAGAGCGTCAGCCTCTAGGAGTGCTGAGAGTTCTGGAGATACGGTGGTAAGAATTTTCTTACGACCTTACTTCTTGATAAGTGCTACTGCGGCTTCAAGTGCTGCGCTGAGGTTATTGGCCTCTTGTGGATTGAGCTCAACCACCAGGCGTCCTCCGCCTTCGAGTGGGATACGCATCACAAGTGAGCGGGCTTCCTTGGTAACTTCCAATGGACCATCACCTGTGCGGGGTTTCATTGCTGCCATGGGATAAGTATCCCGCATAAATCCCTACTTACGGAAATCGGAAAAATGCAAACTTGCGAGCAAATCCCGCATAGAGGGAGCTACTTAGAGGCCTAAACCTGCAGATAAGCGCTTCTTGCCAGAGTCTATGACCACAGCGACGGACTTCTCAGGGACAGAAAGGATTTCCGCGATCTCGGCCGTGCTCTTTCCCCCAAGATAGTGAAGAGTCAGAATGATGCGCTCTTCTTCGGGAAGAGAGGCGATCAGCTCCGCAATCGACTGGCTCATAGGAATAGAGGTTACTCCAGTTAGCTACGCAGCTGGGAGATTAGTCGTCTGAGGGAAATCTTTACGCCTATAACCAAGAATGGGGCGATAAGAAGAAAGGCTATTTTCGGCATATGAAGTTCTTCAGACCAATGAAAAATCGATGAACTTTCATCAACGGCCTCAACTTCGAACCTACCGGTGCCCTTGAGAATCTTTCCATAATGGATCACATCGCAACTGTGTGGTGGATTCCAACCCACGACCTCCATCAAATCCAATAGTCCGAGGTTGCCACCTTTGGGATAAATGCGATGAAGAGGTCCAGTAAATGCCGCAATTGTTGTTCCAACACCCTCAGAGATTTCACTTGTGACCCAGACTTTTGTTTGAAGCATCCAATTGCTTTGTCCTTGCCAGTCCACAATCGCCGACCACGCATCTTTTTGTGAGAGAGGGACTTTGACTGAAAGCTTTAATGAATTCATCGTTGTATATGTTTCATCGCTTCATCAATAGTTGTTGCCCAGAGAACGAGATGTCTCATTCCAGGCTTTACAAACTCTTGGTTTTCTAAATCAATAACCAATTCGTGTAGTTTCTGGTAAACACCATATGGATCGAGAATGACTACTGGCTTATTGTGGAAACCTAAATAGCGCCCAACCCAAATCTCAATTAACTCTTCAAGAGTGCCTAGTCCTCCAGGTAGGGCGATAAAGGCATCTGCTAACTCTTCGATCTTTCCTTTGCGAGTTCTCATGGAATCAACAACAATCAACTCATCGCTGTCGTGATCGGCAAATTCAATGTCGACTAAAAGTTGCGGGATAATTCCAATTGTCTTCCCACCCTTGCTGCGAGCTCCCCGTGAGATGGCACCCATAGAGGAAATGTGTCCGCCACCCGAAACAAGCTCTGCCCCCGACTCTGCAATGGCGGCTCCTAATTCGAAGGCGAGATCGATAAATTTCGGATCGATTGTGGGTGAAGATGAACAGTAAACGGCGATACGCATGGGGTTGAGGATACGGGTTGGGTTACTCTTGCGCCATGACATCACTTGCTCACGGTCACGGTATTGCAACTCTCTCAGGCTCAACGGTTCTTGATGTCTGGTTTCCTGCCCCAGCACTAGGTGCCATCACGGGCACACCAGATGCTTCCCTCGTTGCACTTGCCACACCTGATCTAGATCGCAATGTCACACGCGAAGTTGTGTCAGTTGAAATTGATCTAAAAACACCACCGCAAGATGCCAAGGATGCCTACCTTCGCCTTCATCTTCTCTCTCATCGTCTCGTCAAGCCTCACGGACAATCCTTAGATGGAATCTTTGGTTTGCTTGCAAATGTGGTTTGGACATCTGTTGGACCATGCGCTGTTGAAGGCTTTGAATTAACTCGTGCTCGTTTGAAAGCTAAATACGGTGCCATCGCAGTGTATGGAGTCGATAAGTTCCCACGAATGGTCGATTATGTGATTCCTTCTGGTGTTCGAATTGCAGATGCAGATCGTGTTCGTCTTGGTGCTTATCTTTCTTCCGGAACAACCGTGATGCACGAAGGATTTATCAACTTCAATGCGGGCACTCTTGGTGCTTCAATGGTGGAAGGTCGCATCTCAGCAGGTGTAGTTGTTGGAGATGGAAGTGATGTGGGTGGCGGCGCTTCAATTATGGGAACACTCAGTGGTGGTGGCAAAGAGGTAATTTCAGTGGGTGAGAAGTGTCTACTGGGAGCAAACTCTGGCTTGGGAATCTCGCTGGGAAATAACTGTGTTATCGAAGCTGGCACATACATCACCGCTGCTGCGAAGGTAACACTGCCAGATGGTGAAGTGGTTAAAGCTGGAACTCTCTCTGGGGCTCACGATCTCCTATTTCGTCGCAACTCTCTTACAGGAGGCTTAGAAGCAGTGATGCGCACTGGCACCTGGGGTGGATTGAACTCAGTCCTTCATGCAAATTAATTTGCGGGTGTAAACCAAGGCGAAGGCAACTTCACTCGACTTCTGAAAGTGTCACCACGCAGAGTTTTTGAGATGCCTGCACTAGAAGTTCCTTTAATCCAAGTAACAGCTCCTGCGCTATTGCGGGAGAGAATTTCTAAAGTCATCACATCAGGCAATCCAAATGCTGCAGAAACAAGAGCTTGCGTGGTCGAAGCTTTCCATGATGCAAAGCGTGGATTGAGTTTTGATACAACACTTGCTGTGTCTGGCACGCTCTGCGTATAGGAAGTAAATCCTCCCCAAGCATCAGCTGTTGTTTGAGTTGCACCACCAGAGGATGAGAAAAAGTAAGCCTGGATAGGTTTACCACCGCTTAAGATGGCAAGACCTGTTGAAGTGTCTACAACAGTCCTAAGAACAGCAGCTCTCCAGATCTGACCAAATCTTGCTTCGCCCTCCTTTGCATACCCAACAAAGTTTTGGTCTGCGATATGAGCATAAAGATGGCAATCGCAACTTGTTTTAATCGTTCCGAGTTTAGAGAGCGCATAACTACGAGAAGCGATTGTCTGCGCTTCCAAGACTGCAGCGGGCCATGAGGAAGAAATTTCACTTATACCTAAGAGGTATTCATCATGGATGGATAGAGAGTTTGTGATCTCTAGAGCACCTTTAACAACCTTGACCTGCACCTGACCATACCTAAAACGCTCTGTGGTTCCTGATTCAATTACTGTAAGGAGCGGAGTCACACCACCAGACCAGCGAATAGTCAGTGTTGATAAAGGAATGGGGGCACCTTGAATGCTCTTACCATCCGTGGAAATAGATAGCGCTAACTTCTTCTTATTGGAAATAGTGCCAAGCAACTGAGTTCCAGTTTCATCAGCATAGATTTGAATAGATGTCCCTGGTGTTGTCGTTGTGAAAACAACTCCTTTGAGAGCGTGACCAATATTGACACGGATAGTTTGTGTATCAACCACAGGCAGAACTTCGACGCCTTTGTAGTAATACTTGAGAATTGCAGTGGCACTGTCTCCCGCAGTTGCCATCGCTCGTGCGCCAATCTGGCTCATTCCAACACCATGTCCATACCCAGAACCTGTGAAAGAAAATGTTGATGGAACGCCCTCAGCGAGAGCTGAAGAAACGGGAAGAGAAAAGATTAAGAAGAGAAGCGATAGCTTCTTAAACATCCTCATCAGATGATGCGCTCTTTCCGACATTCATAAACTTCTGGTATTCAGCGATCACATCTGCAGGCTTTCCGCGGGCCATCAATTTGCCTTTATTGAGCCAGACAACTTCGTTGCACACATCTTCGATTGTCGCCAAGGCGTGGCTCACCAAAATCAATGCACGATCTGCTGTGCGAAGCTCCTTCACGCGATTGAGTGACTTCTCTTTAAACTTCGCATCTCCCGTGCTGAGTGCCTCATCAATAATCAAAATATCTGGTTCGACGATTGCAGCTACAGAAAAAGCGAGACGGGCATACATTCCTGAGGAATAGGTACGCATAGGCGAATCAATTGCATCACCTAACTCTGAGAACTCTGCAATCGCATCAAATTTTTCATCGATTTCAGCCTGAGACATCCCCGCAGCTAAGCCACCTAAGTAAACATTTTCGCGCCCTGTCATTGATGGGTTAAATCCCACACCCAATGCCAGGAGGGTGCTTACGCTTCCATAGACTTCTACGCGTCCTTGGCTAGGAGGAATAATTCCTGAAATAACACGCATGAGGGATGACTTTCCTGCGCCGTTAGATCCAATAATTCCCAACACTGTTCCGTAATGCACATCAAGGCTCACACTATCGAGAGCTCTCACCACACGTGTGTGCTTCTTTCCGCGACCTAAAGATTTCAATCGAGCTTTGAGAGTCGGCTTCTTATCGATTGAGGTTGTGTATGTAAGTCCCAAGTTCTGGACAGAGACTGCGATAGAGCTCTTTGGATGCTCGTTGTTATAAGCGGACAGCGAAATCACGCTCCCTCGATAGGAAGAAGTAAGTGCCAATTGCGAAGGTTCCAATTGCCCAGAGTGAAGAGTGAATTAATCCTTGAGCAGTTGGTGCTTCACCGTGCACCATCACTCGTGACCATGAATCAAGGAGATAGAAAAGTGGATTTGCAACTTCAAATCTTTTAATCTGCTCGGAGATTGTGGATGCTTCATAGAGAATCGGAGATAAATAAAGAAGGCTTCGAGTCAGGTATGGGAGCATGCTGGAAATATCACGGAAGTAAACATTTATACATGAAATTAAGATTGCTAATCCGAGTGAGAGGGTCACTGCAATGAGCAGAACCGGAATTGCCCAAAACATCTGCCAAGTAAAGGCAAGCCCGATCACTGCATGAATGACAAGCCCAACAACGAGTGTTGGGAGGAATCTAAATATGGCAACAACTACCGCTGAAATCGGAAGCATGATTCTTGGGAAAGAGGTATTCAGGATGAGACGCTGACCAGATGTAATGGCTTTGACACCACCTGTAAGACTATTTGCAACGAGATAAAAGAGAAATAGTGTGGCTGTGAGATGCCCAAATCGCACTGCATCACTTGTGCCGCCGATGACATAAATTAATAAGAAGTAAACACCTGAGAGAAGAAGTGGGTTAAGAATCAACCAGAGCTGGCCGAAGACAGAGCCAAAGTTTTGCTCACGAAGCTCAGAGCGCGCAAACTCGGAAATAAAGGCTCGTCGATGAATGAGTGAGCGCAGATAGGTGCGCATGGGTGGCAAGCCAGCCTTGAAGGGCTCATAGATAAACAGTGGCTGGCTCATGAAGGGAAGATTACCTGTTCAGAGCGCTAATCGGCGGGAACAAGGCTTGCAGGAGAGGTGATAAATCCCGCTCCCCACGCAAAATGCATCGTGGGAATCACCACAAGGAGATATATGTATTGGGTAATTGAGGATGCAATTGAAATTGATGCCCCAAGAACAAAGAGGAGATAGATCGCAGCGGGAGCAAAAAAGATTGGATGAAGAAGAGCTCCCACGCAAAGTGATGCGAGGAAACCAAGGAGTGCAACAGGTGGAGCTAGGTATCGGTAATTGATTGTTCCTTTATGTCGACGGGAGACAACTCGACGCCAACGACCATATTCGAAGTACTGCTTTGCAAGTGCTTTCACTGTTGAGCGTGGTCGATAAGTGACATGAAGGTTAGGATCAAAATAAATTTTCCCGCCATTGCTTCGCAAGCGAAAGTTAAGTTCCCAATCTTGAGCACGAGTAAATCTCTCATCAAAGCCACCGATGGCAACAAGTGCATCTCTTTGAAAGACGCCCAGATATACAGTGTCTACTTCTCCTGCCTCTCCCCCTGTGTGGAATCGGGAGGAACCAACACCCAAGGCACTTCGCATCGCTCCTGCAACTGCCTTTTCAAATTGTGATTGGCCCACTGCTGCCATCACTCCTCCGACATTGACAGCACCTGTTGACCTCAAAGTCTGTACCGCGGTTGAAATGTAGTTTTGAGGAATCTCGGCATGCCCATCAACTCTCACAATAATGGATCCACCTGATGCACCTAGAGCAAGGTTTAAACCTGCTGCAGTCTTTCCTGTTGGGTTATCGACGACTATCACCCTGGAATCAGCTGCATGGAGTTGCTCAGCAATTTCTCGGGTTCGATCTTTTGAAGGGCCGACTGCAAGAACAACTTCAATCTGACCACGATAATCTTGAGAGAGAATGGAGCCGACTGCCCCTGCAAGATATGGCTCCTCATTGAGAATGGGCAGGATGACACTCACGAATGGAAGTGGTGAGCCACCTAACTCGTGAGAACTCTGTTCTATCTGTGTCGCCATAACCCCGTAACGCTATCGTGCAAGTACCCTACGCATGTGAAATCTACTCGTGCGATTCGAATTATTACATCACTCTCCCTGGGTGTTGTCTTCCTATCTGCCGCGACTTGGATTGGTTTAGGCCAAATCAGCGGTCAGATCTCTCGAATCGATGTCTTCGCAGGTCTCTCTGACCGTCCGGAGAAGGTCAACTCAGCTCTGAACTACCTCGTGGTCGGCTCTGACAATCGCGAAGGACTTACCAAGGAGCAGATCAAGAAGTTGCGTGTTGGTGGAGTAAAAGTTGCAGCAGGTGGACGCTCTGACACGATGCTTCTCGTTCACATCAGCAAGAACCGTGACGCTGCCTATATCGTCTCTCTTCCCCGCGACACACTCGTCACTATTCCTGCACACACAAGCCAGGATGGAAAATCTCAAATTCCTGCTCGCCCTGGAAAACTCAATGCCTCATTTGCTTTTGGTGGCGCACCCCTCCTGATTGAAACAATCGAAAGCATGACCCAGCTTCAAATCGATCACTATGTTGAAGTGAGCTTTGCTGGATTCGTTGGAGTAGTTGATGCCCTTGGTGGAATTCAAGTGTGTTCAAAAGTGGACATCAATGATCCAAAGAGCCACTTAGTCATGAGTGCAGGTACACACACTCTCGATGGTGTTGAAGCGTTGAAGTATGTTCGCACACGAGACTTTGATGGTCGTGGCGATATAGGTCGCATGGAACGCCAGCAGCAATTTGTCAGTGCGATTATTCGAAAAGCGACTTCTTCAGGAACTCTGCTTAATCCAATCAAGTTAGCCAATTTCTATAAGGCAACTATTTCAACTGTGAAGATGGATGAGGGAGTTAACAAGAACGATCTCCTGACTTTGGCAAAGCAGATGAGAAATCTCTCTTCAGGAAATGTTCGCACCCTTACTGTTCCTCTCTCTGATCCTAATGGTAGATATCCTGGATTGGGATCGGTTGTGATCTGGTCATCGACATTAGCCCCAGAGCTCTGGGAGCGCATCAAAAATGACAGCCCATTGGTAGATGAAGTCGTGGCTAAAAAGTCATCTGCATCACCAAAAGCCACTTCTACGCCTGTTACTGTGGACAAATTCAAGACACAAACAGCGGCTGAAAATCCTTGCGCGACCAATAAATAACAGGTCTGCAATAGACTCCCGCACATGAAGTTAAAGCTCTCGGTTATCGGTTGCGGCTACCTCGGTGCAACCCATGCAGCATGTATGTCATCTCTCGGTTTCGATGTCGTAGGCATTGATACCGATCCACACAAGGTTGAACTCCTCTCAAAGGGCGAGCTCCCTTTCTATGAGCCAGGTCTGGATACCTTGCTCGCAGATGAGATCAAGACAGGTCGACTTTCTTTCACAACAGATTTCTCTGCTGTTGCAGATGCTGATGTTCACTTTATCTGTGTGGGTACTCCGCAAAGCAAAGATGGCTTGGCAGCTGACCTCACTTATGTGAAGTCCTCAGTCGCAGCTATTGCACCTTTCCTTAAGGACGGCGCACTCGTTGTCGGAAAGTCCACAGTTCCAGTGGGAACGGCACAAGCTCTCCGCGAGCAGCTTGCAGAGACTGCTCCGCAAGCAGATCTTGCATGGAATCCAGAGTTTCTACGCGAAGGTTTTGCCGTCGAAGACACCCTCACACCTAATCGTCTTGTCGTCGGTGTCGCCAACGATCGCGCAGAGGAAATTCTCAAAGAAGTGTACGAACCAGTCATTGCCCTCGGCACACCATGGATTCGTGCAGATCTACCAACAGCAGAGCTCGTTAAAGTTGCGGCAAACTCGTTCCTTGCAACAAAGATTTCATTCATCAATGCAATGGCTGAAGTTTGTGAAGCAGCAGGCGGCGATGTCACAGTTCTTGCTAAGGCAATCGGATATGACCCACGCATTGGAAATCGCTTTCTCCAGGCAGGTATCGGCTTTGGTGGAGGATGCCTACCAAAAGATATTCGTGCATTTATGGCACGCGCTCAAGAACTTGGTGCAGATCAGGCACTTGAATTCTTACGCGAAATCGACACAATCAACTTGCGTGCTCGTCAGCGCGTCATAGATGTTGTGAGAGCAGACCTTTCAGATGACCTGACTCAATACAAAATCGCTGTACTTGGAGCAACATTCAAGCCAGATAGCGATGATGTGCGTGACTCCCCAGCACTCGATATTGCAGCACAACTTCAGGCTGCAGGAGCACAGGTTGTCGTGCATGACCCTAAGGGAATTGAACCCGCTCGCAAGCGTTTTCCTAATTTGGATTATGCGGAGAAGGTGGTTGATGCAGTTAAGGGCGCAGATGCAATCTTGCACCTAACTGAATGGAAGGAATACCGCGAGCTTGATCCATCAGTGATTGGCCAATTAGTGAAGTCAAAGTTCCTTATTGATGGTCGCAACATGCTCGATCGCAACCTATGGCGTAATGCAGGTTGGCGAGTTCATGCTCTTGGAAGAACTGATTAATAAAATCGAATAAGAAAGGGCCTGGATAAGCATCCAGGCCCTTTCTTATTTTCATCTAAAATCCAGTTTTCTGATTTCTTCTTGCGGTAAGGCTCGCACCCTTTGCTTTAGCTTCAGCTGTTAAATCTGCAAGGGCCTTATCCACTTTGGCAGCAATTGCACTATCTGAAATACCCAAGATTCGTGCGGCAAGTATTCCCGCATTCTTGGCGTTATCGATACCGACAGTTGCAACGGGAATTCCCGCTGGCATCTGAACAATTGAAAGAAGCGAATCCATACCATCGAGATTCTTAAGTGAGACAGGTACTCCAATCACAGGCAATGTGGTCAGTGATGCGACCATTCCAGGAAGGTGGGCAGCACCTCCCGCACCAGCAATGATCACTTTGTAGCCCTTTGATGCAGCGGACTTTGCAAAAGCAACCATCTCTTCAGGCATTCGATGTGCTGAAATGACATCGGCATCATAAGAGATACCAAATGAATCAAGTATTTGTGCAGCGTCCTCCATGATTGGCCAATCTGAATCTGAGCCCATGATGATTGCAACATCTTTACTCATCGATTACTCCGTTCATGTAGTCGCGTGCATGTGTAACTTCTTGGGTTAAGTGTACGAGGTCACTGCCGCACGCAGTAACATGGCCAACTTTTCGCCCAGGTCGAACTTCCTTCTTATATTGATGAAAGTGCAGCTCAGGTGATCTCGCCATGAGATGTAGGTATGGTCGATACATATCTGTCTTTTCCCCGCCCAGAATATTCCCCATCACCGAATATGGATGGGTAAGTGCTGGACTTCCAAGTGGCAAATCGAGAATTGCACGGAGATGTTGCTCAAACTGGCTTGTGACCGAACCCTCAATAGACCAGTGACCAGAGTTGTGTGGGCGCATCGCAAGTTCATTAATAAATAACTGATCACCTTTAACAAACATCTCCACAGCCATTACTCCGACAACACCGACAAGTTGAGCAATATCCAATGCCAACTGTTGGGCTTTTTCAGCAACAGCAGGTGAAATATTCTGAGCTGGAGTAATGGTGAGGGTGCAGATTCCATCTTCTTGAACGGTCTCCACCGGAGCCCATGATGTGGCCTGACCGTGAGGAGAACGAGCAACCATTACTGCAATCTCTGAATCAAAGTCGATGAGCTCTTCAATTAACAAAGGTGTTGTGTGACTGAGAATCTCAGATAGTTGGTCAGCGCTCTCCACCCTCCACACACCACGACCGTCATAGCCACCACTGATTGCCTTTGCAATGACAGGAAAACTCTTTACTGCATTCGAACTAGTGATTACCTGGAAATCTGGTGAAGGAAAGTCCCTGAGTTTCTTTCGCATAGCAGCTTTATCTTGAGAGTACTGAAAAGCCTCTGAAGTGGGATAGACCCGAACCCCGCCGCTCTCTAGCCCTTTGATTACAGAGAGCGGAACTAATTCATGTTCGAAAGTCACCACATCGCAACTTTGAGCAAAGGAAAGAACCTCTTGGAGGTTTGTGTAGTCACCAACAGTGTGGTTCGTGTTTTGAGCTGCAGAATCTTGACTGCTCTGAGCAAATAAATATAGATCAACGCCTAAAGCTGTTGCAGGAGCCACCATCATGCGTGCGAGTTGTCCTGCGCCTATGACGCCAACTCGAGGGAATCGATTGCTCACGCACTCATCGTAGATGAACTACATCTCCCACACTAACTTCCCTACCATTTTCAAGCGTAAGGGCTCCAGAATTTGAGATTCCTATAGCGTGGGATTTGAGCACTTCCCCGCCTGGAAGCGTCACTTCCACATCTCTTCCAAGCGTGTTACATGCTTGCCGATATTCAGGAATAAAGGTCTTGCCTAACTCCCACATTGTTATATTGATTTCCAAGTGATTCAATATTTTCGCAAGAATGATGTTCCGATTTAATTCAGAGAAATTCTCTAGTGCAAGTGAGGTAGCTTCTGGAACAGGAAGTTCTTCCTTGTCCATTCCAACATTAATGCCGATTCCAAGTATCACTCCTTTCGAAGTTGCTTGTGCAATCATCCCTGAACATTTCTTCTCACCAATAAGTAAATCATTTGGCCACTTCACACCAATATCTACAGATGAATCAAGTGAAGCTAAGGCTTCTTTTACAGAAATTCCTGCAATAAGAGTTAGGAAAGACCATTCTTCTTTATCAACTTTGGGTTGAACATAGAATGAGAAGGTGAGTGCAGACATTGGTGCTGCAACAAATGATCGATCTAATCGACCGCGCCCTGCACTTTGATATTCAGCAACAATCACATCTCCTGGCAGAGCTGTTCCTGCAGTGACTTTTTCAAGGAGGTCGTTCTGAGTTGACTCGGTGACTTCAACCACGCTTACCCGCCAGTACTGCGAGATTTCTTCTACGAGAAGCTTTCGATTTAGTGGCGCTCTTGGCGCATCGGTACCCACGACTAGTACCTTAGGCTCATGAGCCACGATCTGCATACCACAGCGGGAAAGATTGAAGACCTCCGCGCTCGAATTGATGAAGCTGTCCACGCAGGATCAGCCCGTGCCGTTGAGAAGCAACACGCTAAGGGTAAGAAGACTGCTCGAGAGCGCATTGAATTGCTGGTCGATCCAGACTCCTTCACTGAAATTGATGAGTTTGCACGCCACCATGCATCCAACTTTGGCATGGAGAAGAACCGCCCTTATGGCGATGGCGTAGTGATTGGAACTGCGACAGTTGATGGTCGACCAATCGCACTTTATTCACAAGACTTCACCGTCTTCGGTGGCTCTCTGGGTGAAGTCCATGCAGAGAAGATCGTCAAGATTGCAGATTTTGCTCTCAAGTCAGGAATTCCATTGATTGGAATTAATGATTCTGGAGGAGCTCGTATTCAAGAGGGCGTCGCATCCCTTAATGGTTACGGAAAGATTTTCCGCCTCAATACTCGATCATCAGGTGTCATTCCTCAAATCTCGCTCATCCTTGGACCTTGTGCTGGTGGCTCTGCTTATTCTCCAGCACTCACGGATTTCACCGTGATGGTCAAGGAAACTTCTAACATGTTTATTACAGGTCCAGATGTGATCAAGACGGTCACTGGTGAGGATGTGGGAATGGAAGAGCTCGGTGGAGCTCTCACCCATAACACCAAGTCAGGAAATGCACATTACTTAGCTGATTCTGAAGCTGATGCAATCGATTATGTAAAGGCACTCCTGTCTTATCTACCATCCAACAACATGGATGGATCACCTGTTCTGCCTCCAACAGAAACACTTGAGAAGAAGGCATCGGACACAGCGCTAAACACTCTTATTCCAGATAGTCCAAACCAGCCATATGACATGAAGGTTCTTATCTCATCAATTGTGGATGAAGGTGAATTCCTTGAAGTTCATGCTCTCTATGCCAAGAACATAGTCGTTGGATTTGCTCGTATTGAAGGTCAATCGGTTGGAATCATTGCAAACCAGCCTTCAGAACTTGCTGGCACTCTCGACATCAACTCATCAGAGAAGGCAGCTCGATTCCTTCGCTTCTGCGATGCATTCAATATTCCAATTCTGACACTTGTGGATGTACCAGGATTTATGCCAGGCACGGAACAAGAGTGGAATGGAATCATTCGCCGTGGCGCAAAGCTTCTCTACGCTTATGCAGAAGCTTCAGTTCCACTAGTCACACTTATTACACGGAAGGCTTATGGTGGGGCTTTCATCGTAATGGGATCTAAGTACCTTGGAAGTGATATTAACTTTGCTTGGCCAAGTGCTGAAATTGCAGTCATGGGTGCACAAGGTGCGGTCAATATTCTCTACCGCAAGGAACTCTCAGAGTCTTCAACTCCGGATGCAACTCGAGCAGAGCTCATCACTGATTACACAGAGAAGTTCTCTAATCCTTATCTCGCCGCAGAACGCGGAACCATCGATAGCGTGATTGAGCCTGAAGATTCCCGTCAATACATCACAAAGGCGTTCCGCACACTAAAGACCAAGCGAGACATCTTGCCTGCTCGCAAACATGGAAACATTCCTCTCTAATGAAGTTCTCTATAGCATCAGGAAATCCCACAGATGAAGAGCTAGTAGCCCTTCAAGCGGTACTGGCTAATCGCAAGCCGATCGAACTCAAGCCTGTGATTAAGAGAAGCGTCTTTGGATTGCCTCAACTGCGTCAGCCACTTCCCCATCAAGTCACCTTTGGTGCACGAAAGTTCGATTAATGACTCGAATAGTGCTGGCATCTCAATCAACATCCCGCCGCAGATTGCTAGAAGGTGCAGGAATAACTCCAACCGTAATAGTGAGCAATGTTGATGAGGAAACTGATTTCTTTAATGCGATGAGCCCAGAAGATATGGTAATCGCCCTTGCCATATCAAAAG
>JACCDW011823559.1_pt1 | contig 15911 bp, 17 predicted proteins | sample 7449781 | NCBI WGS metagenome assembly JACCDW01 (sample SAMN15323449, study PRJNA562643) | freshwater metagenome | isolation source: river surface water | place: USA:Blue River Watershed | collected 2017-08-18
AGGGCCCGCACCCGGTCCACCACCAGGTCCCATCGCCATTCCCATAAAGTTACCGAACCCAGGCCCAGCCGCCTGTGCAGCTGCCGCAGAGAACTGGCGCTGCAGGCCAGGATTCTGACGGAAGATTTCATCAATGCCGGGCATCTGCTTACGGTAAAAGCTGTTGCTCATATGGAACATGAAGCCACTGCCGGCGAGCATAAACATAAGACGGGCCTCAGGCGGCATATTGCCCTTACCCTTATATTTGTCATATAGCTCCTCAAACACCTCGTCAAAGTCCTCAAGGTTCTCATGCACAGACTCTGACCAGCCCTTGAGCTGCCAGTCAAAGGGATTGACTTTCTCGTTCATGAGCTCCAGACCAGTGACGAGGCCCATCATGATTTGGCGCTGGAACTTGATACTGGTCTCAAGACCACGGGCATCAGTGAGTCGCTCAAACTCCTGCTTAATTTCTTCAAGGCTGTTGTCCATAGTGTATTTGCGGCTAATGGTGAAACCCTTGCTTTCCAGGCGGTTCAGCTTATTGATAAGGTCACTCTTCTCCTTGCGTTCAGCCTCAGGGTCGCGGCTAGAGGTTGAAAGGTGAATCTCATTGGAGGGAGCAGGTGCTGGCTCATTCCATCCACTGTCACGATTGATGGAAATCTGAGGTGCAGAGGAGGGTGCAAGGGGGTCCGAGCCGGCTAGTGGAATGTCAAGAGGCACGGCGTCAAGGGGCTCCATAATCTGGATACCGCCTAGGCTTGAATCAGTTCGTGAGGGTGCAGGAGCGGAGTCCATGTTAAAACTTACAGAGCGGGTTGATTCTTCGCGTGCCGGGCGGATATTACTGAGCAGGCTGGCTCCCATATCATCACCAATGTCAGTCAGGTTAATAGTGGTGCCGCCAAGTGCATCGTCACCACCAAGGGCAAAGTCGCGCATTTCGGATATATTGATTGACATTTATCTTTGAAGCTCACGGGTTTTTTAGGTGGTGACATTTACGCATGATGGGGGCTAGGCGCTCCAAAATGTCTGCGTCCACAGACAAGGCCAACCCCCTAGCCTTTTGTCAAATGCTTCTCAAAGGGGCTAGGTGCTCCCCATAGCATCTAAGCACATACAAAGTGCATCCGCTAAGTCACTCTTCTTCTTGGCACCTGTAATAGTCTGGAGCCAGTCTGCCGCCTCGGCTGTGCAGAAGGAAATTGCTCTAGCTTCGCCGCCAGCTTTGCGGGTCGCATAGCCAGCGTCGCCGCCTTCATCATCCACGATTCCAGCCGTCTTTTTGCCAGCATGAACAAGGCGCATCTCAGGTGCAGCAAGGCCGCGAGACAAGAAGCAATCCCTAATAGTCGCAAAAAGTAGGATTTGGACACTCTTCATTGTAGGATTCTTGAGTACAGGCTGGTTCTCAAGAAGAAACTTGCCAACGCTGCGGAAGTGGTCCCAACGCCCTTCAATACAACGGCGAATTCCATCATGAAGTGTAGTCAGCGATTCATGCACAGCGGACCTCTTGCGAGCCACCTCGATAGGCAGTGCCCAACTTTTAGAGATATCGGCCAGGAGAATATCCCTTTTTCCTTTCACCGTGGTGAAGGTCTTGAGAACGCTAACCGCCGGGACTTTCGAGTACGCCTTGCCCGCCTGGTCGGCGAGGGGCTTAAAGCCGGCAGGGATGTGGCGTTTACAAGACGGCGTGTTGCCGGCGGTCCACTTGGCTTTCGTGGTGCATTTGTGGCAGGTGGCGGGGCCGACCTCTTCTTCGCCTGTTGCCAAAATATTTACATTTTCCCAGGCTTGAATTTTGCGTTCCGAGTCCATAACACAGAACGCAAGGTTCTTAATACCAATATCAAAGGCTGCAACTGTTGTCATTACTTTTCTAAAAGTAAGGACAAGTTGTTAAGTAGGCTTCAGTTTAGCGTAAATAAGGGCGACCAGTTAGCACTTCTTCATCAGCACCTTGAGGGTGTGGTGTCGTAATGGTGTACACACCCTTGGCAAAGATTGGGCCATTTGATGGCGGTCTGGTGATGCGACCGCGAGGAGAGTTGCGACCACCCTCATAGTGCACTGTGCCGCGTATCTTACTGATATTATTACGCTCCTCGGCTAGACTTGGAGGATAGTAGAATGCGCCGGCAAAGTAGACATTATCAGCATTCTGGTCGGCGCGCTCAATGCCAAGACCACCTGCATAGCCGGTCTCCATGATATCAAAAGTATCGGCGTTTGTCTGCTGAATATCAGCGGGCGGCGGTGCAAGATCCAAAATGGGTAAAGAGCCACCAGACCACTCTTGCTGCCGGCGGCGGCTTGTCTCCATAATAGTCACCGCATTTGCCTGCATCCAGTGCTTAGTTGCAAACTGCTTGCCAACCTCAATGTTTTCATAACAATGAGTACGATAGTCCGTTACCAGGCGCCCATCGGCCATGGGACCAGCAAAAGCCGGATAACGGTTATCACGAGCCGGCTCTAGACTATGAATTTCGTCCTTATTTGCTTGTTTAATAATTTCTATAACAGATGGCTGGTATGCATAATAATTGGGACCCGTAGAATACCGGAAGCCCTTATTCTTCGGTGGCAAGGCCATTTTCTATTACCAACATATTTATTGTTATAGTGGACTAGACATCAGGCTGCTGCTGCTAAGTAGTGAGCTGCCTGCGGCCATGCCATCAGGCTCAAGTAGAGTCTGCTCGGCGGCGGGTGCAACAGAGGCTGGCTGAATTGCAGGTGGCACGGGCAAGGGGGGAGTGGCGACCTCCATCTGGCGAAGAGCCGTAAGAAGCTGCGCCTTGCGCATCTTACTTGTAACTGTCATGCCGCGACTTTTAGCAAGTGAAGAGAGCTCAGAGAAGCTCATGGAGTCAAGGTCAGCAGGTGCAAAAGAATCCATCTTAGTCACCTGCACGGAGCCAGAATCCGTCTTAAGGTCCGCCTCTTCGGCATCATCAAAAGAGGGGACGCCGGTTCCTGAGCTAGCAATAAGTTCATCAATCTCAATTTTGCGAACAGCATCAACAGCATCCTCCTCGGCAACTGCCTCAAGCTCCTCATCAGGCTTCAAAGGCAAAAATGTTTCTTCCTCGCCAGCCTCTTCATCATCTTCATCCGCCTCTTCAGTTTCCTCTAAGGGTAGTCCTCCTGCCGGAAATCCTAAAAATCCAGCCTCCGTAGCTGTCTTCAAATCAAGTAAGATACTTTCCATAAAAGCAAGCTTCTTTTCCACTTGCTTGATGCGAGTGAAAAGGTAGAAACATACTGCTCCAACAATTAGGAGTACAATTGCACTTATTGTGAAAGTATCTGCACCAACTGCCATCTCTGAATGAATCTCGGCATACTTATTCGCTGCGTTTGACCGCGGTCGCAACACCCTTCTCTCTCAGAATCTCTAACACTGAGCTTACACGGCAGATTCCCCGTGCCAGACCGTACTTATACTTTACTTTACCACCGTACTCGGTCGCCGGGCAGCAGAGTCGCTGAATTTGTGCCGGCGCATCTTCCACAATTGAAAAGACATGCGTACTTATTATACTTAGGGTCATTGGACTTGCCCAAAGTCGGCGCAAAAATGCACGACTTGCTATTTCGGCATCAGGTGGATTTGTTGAATGGAATAGTTCATCAATCAATAAGAGGCCCCTGCCGCTCTGTAACCGCTGCAAAGCGAGAGCGGCAGAACTCACTTCGCGTTCAAATAATGACTGTTGACCAGGTATATCCTGTAATCGTAAGCTAGTTTGCATCCAACGCAACGGCGTCATAGTTGCTGAGCGACCTATCGAGCAGCCAAAACAATGAGCAAGGAAGACGCTGCGACCTATTGCCCTTAACGCGGTACTTTTCCCTCCACGATTTGGCCCCGTCAACATTGCTTGGCCGGCATTAATGCTAAAATTGACCCGATTTGCACTAGGCACACGAATATCATATGTTTTACGGAGACGGAGAACGGGGCGGCGCGCGGACTTCCAATTGACAATACAGATATCCGGGCTTGCAGCAAGACGATAAAAGAGTTCGTATTCGCCGAGTTGGCGCAAAAGTAGTTGTAAACTTTTAGGGTTTTCAAGTACGGTGGCAACTGCTCGGCGAACATCGGTCACATCGCCGACTGCAATTGGTAGGGTTGCGGATTTGAAGCCGCCCTCAAGTAATAAGTCGCGCAGCGTATAAGTACGAAGTACAAGTTCCCGAACAGCTTCACCTTGCTCTTTTAAGGTGCCGTCTAACTTATGTAAGTGTTTTGCAGCATTCACAGGCTGCCAGATACTTTGAGCAAAGTTGAAAATTAGCCAGCCGGTCTGACTCCAATACTTTATTTGACTTAAAAAGTCGCCCCCTCCACCAGCCGCCCCGCCTGAGTACACTTTTCGTAAAATGCCCACATAAGTGCCGACTGGCATGGGCATTCCGAAGAAGAAGCGTATAAGTATATATGGTAGTACAATAGCCATAAGTGGCATTGCAACAGCCATGGCAGGGGTCAGAAAGATTTTATAGAATCGCAGCAAAGTAAGTAAGAAAGGTATATGGTTTAAAGAGCCAGTATATTCGCCACGAAACAAAAGTTGGCCGTAGCATTCTTCTGCAAAATCGCTAGGCGCTAATATCTCCCTAACAGTTTTTTCGGCAGCTGCGCATCCTGCAATTTCTGAATCATATGTGTTGCATCGCTCAGTACTAAGTGTTTTACGAAGAGCATAAATTTGTGCCGAACGGCGTTTAAGAAGTTTTATATTATCTGACCAGCGAGTGCAGTTTTCATTGAAGACTGATTTGCCAGCTTCAGTCAAAAACCCTAAATGTTGCGGCATCTCATCCATACATAAGTCGGAATAAACTCCGGCTAGGTCCATCTTATAAGGCGATGCACGACTTTTAGGGTTTTCATAACGCAAAAAATTTGATTTTTTGAGCTCAGACTTTTAGGGATACACACAAGCCTGCGCTTAAACACATTTCCACACATATTAATATGGCCACTACAATGATTCCCAATGTAACCGCTCTCCTTCAGGCCAGGAGTAAATGGCGCGGAACGGTTCATCTTTCCAGTGATATTATTGCTAAGATTGATGCAATCCGCGTTGAGATTCGGTCAGGAGAGGACCCTAAGGGTTGGCAGACGGTGGGTTCATTCCGTCAGGCACCTCGTGGCCGATTCAGTGGTTTAATGGAGGGCGGCGGTGGCGGCTATAAAAGTCGTTTTGGAGGAGGTGCAAAGCCAGCAGCAGCAGCCGTACATGCCCCTGTTCCAACAACAGCAGCCCCAACAAGATATATCAGTCGTTTCAAGAACACGGAGGATACTGTTGAGAATATGGTTGTCAATTCAATCATTCAAGGAAAGCTAAATAAGTTCAGCGTGGCAAACTATGAGGATGTGCGCGAATTCTTAATGGAGATTCTTGCAACAGGCGATAAGGATTTCCTCGGTGACTTCATGAAGCTTATCTTCCAGAAGGCAGCCACGGAGCCTACATTCTGTGGCCTATATGCAAAGCTGCTATTTGAGCTGAGCAGTCGCTTTGATTTCCTGCGAATTGAAATGGACAGCCTGTATGCGCACTTCCTTAATATCTTCAAGGAAGTGATTGATGCATCAACTAGTATGGAGGCGTTCTTGCAGTACAATAAGGAGAAAAAGTATCGCCTTGGCTACAGCCAGTTCATTGGTGAACTATATAAGTACGGGATTGTATCAAATACGGATATTATCAATACAATTTGCACAATTGTAGACCAGATGACACTATTGATATCTACTGACTCGCAGAAGGCGACAGTTGATGAATATGGCGATTGTCTGCTACGAATGCTGCGAGTTATGGCGCCTGCGCCAACTTGCTTTGCAGATATTCTGGCCGCATGCTCTGATAAACTTGCCACCCTAAAGGTCATCCGTGCAGATACACCTGGTCTTTCAAATAAAACACGATTCACAATTATGGATGTGGAGAAGATTATTACTCCTGCATAAAATCGTGCAAGTAAGTAGAAAAATGAAGAAGTCTCGCTCTAATGGCCGCGGTATTTTCCGTCGCGTTTATTCGCCCATCCATCATGGTCTCTATGCAGCTAAAAATGTAGTCAATGCCGGTTTATCTACGGTCGGCAAAGTGGTGAATGCTGGTGTCGGCGGCGTTGACCGTGCCGGCATGGCAGTTACTGGCCATGCCAACTCTGCTATCTCCAATGTTTTTCGTGGTCTAAGCCGCAAGGGTGGTCGTCGCAGACGCTCTACTCGTCGTCGCACTCATCGCCGTCGTTGAAGCTTTTGCTCTGGCCAATTAGCCACGAAAAATTGATTCTCCGGTTGTGTCCAGGTACGGACACACACCAGCGAAGAAAATGAACAACCAGCACAGAATGCCCCGGCGTTTTGAATCCGATGAAAATCTTGCCTCAAAGGCCAAAGTCAATCCAAAGAAAAAGAGCACAGCACCAGCAAAGCGTAAAGCCCGTCATGATGATGACGATAGCAGTGTTGATAGCCGCGGTAACATCCGTGGCCTGATTGATTATGACTATGAGGAGAGTGATTCAGATTACACAAGCTCTGACGGCGATAAGCGCCCACCACAGCGCCGTGCAGCCGTTAAAGCTAATAAGCGTATTGCAAAGGCTATGGCAAAGGAGGAAGAAGCAAAAGCTGCAAAGAACAGTATTATCAAACGGAAGAAGCCGATTGTTATTCAGTCATCTGATGAAGAGGAGCAAGACGAGGAGCTATATCGCAGGCGCTGCAAGCATCGCTACACTCCATCTGAGGAGGAAGAAGATGCTGAGACACTTGGCTCAGAGGATACTGAAGAGGAAGAGTATGATGAGGATGATGAGGACTATGAGGAGACTGGCCCTGGTGTAATTCGCATCAATATCGGTGCTGCAGCTGCAGATGAAGAGGACCCAATGGTGCCCAAACGGCATAATATGAAAAAGGAGGCACCTATTATTCGTAAGTTCGTAGAGCTTGTCACAAAGCCAATGGAGGATGTTGGCATTGATGCACAGATTGACCAGTTCAAAGCCATGGATGGCGCAAAGCAGAAGCAGCTCATTGAGGCACTAGAGAATCGGCCAACAGTTACGGATACCGGTGCACAGATGATGTTCCGTATTCTGACAATGAAGATTCCTCCTGAGATTCAGTCTATGGCCATGGCCAAGTATCAGGCTCTTCAGGGCATGGATCCAAGCACCTCAGAGTACTTCAAACAGCGCAATTGGCTGGATAAGTTCTGCTCCGTTCCATTCGGTGACTATAAGGAGCTGCCTGTTACACTGGAGTCGGGTCAGGAGGCTTGTGGCACCTTTATGGGTCGTGCAAAGAAGTGTCTAGATGATAGCGTCTTTGGCCAGGAGGAGGCCAAGCTGCAAATCATGCAGTTCATTGCCTCTAAGATTGCAAATCCGACGGCGCGTGGTCTCAGTCTGCTTCTTATTGGGCCACCAGGTATTGGTAAGACGAGCCTGATTAAGGGCGGCATTGCAAAGGCGATTGACTGGCCATTCCAGTTCATCTCACTTGGAGGCGACAGTGATGCAAGCACATATACGGGTCACCAGCTTGTATATGAGAGCAGCCATTCGGGAAAGATTGTGAACAGCCTTGTAGCGGCAAAGTCCATGAGCACTGTGCTCATGTTTGACGAGGTGGACAAGATTAGTCAGACCCCTAAGGGTGAGGAGGTGAGTAACCTTCTGGTGCATCTGACCGACCCGGTTCAGAATGGCGACTTTGAGGATAAGTATCTTGCCGGCTGCCCTATTGACCTGAGTCGCGTCATGTTTGTCTTCTCTGCAAATGATATCAGCAAGATTGACCGTGTGCTCCTTGACCGTATGAATGTTATTCACCTTAAGGGTTATGGGCTGAAGGAGAAAATGGTGATTGCCGAGCAGTATCTGCTACCGGCCGCACTGAAGGAGGTGAATCTGTACGAGCGCCTAAATGTTAGCAAGGAGGTGATTCAGTATATTATTGAGAATTATGCAAATGAAGAGACGGGTGTCCGTGAACTCAAGCGCAGCCTTGAAGGCATTGTACAGAAGGTGAATATGCTGCGCATGTATAATGCAAAGGAGCTGCCGTTCTACATTAAGGACTTCTCGCTTCCATTTGTCATCAAGAAGGAGCATGTTGACCTGTTCCTCAAGAAGCGCGAAGGCCGCGACCAGCCACCCATGGGCATGTATGTGTAAGCTATAGCATTTAAATTAAAACCCCTAATTGTTGGTTAATAAATAACAATTAGGTGTATTAGAAAATAAATTAATTTATATTACTTATTCTTTTTATTTTTCTTAGTCTGAGGAGGAGGAGGAACAATGACCTCATTCTCAACTGTATCAACAACTTCTTCTACTTCTGCTTGGACTTGTGCAGCAGCCGCTTGTGCCGCAGCCGCTTGTGCCGCAGCCTCAGCTTCTGCTTTTGCAACAGAATCACCTAATGGTTGAACATAGACGCCACGCCAAAGTGAAGCTAAGCGACTGAAACCAGAATCTATATTACTGTAAATCTTATTTGCGCCAACCATTAAAAAAAAATCAGCGACAGTTTGTAAGTAAGAATAAGTATCACCACGCTCACCAGTGTGTTGAATAACGGCGGGGCTAACTTTGAGGCCAGTAACCTGTCGTTTAACAACCTCAGAGTCAGAATGCACAATAAGTGTATTAGGCAAAGATGTTGCAGCTCGTTTAAGAAGCTCAACAGCAGCCTGAGGTGTCATCCGGTTATCGCCAGGGTTGATGGTTGCTGAGCGCATGTAAGCATCGCCACAACGAATATGAATAGAGTCATACTCGCCTGCGCGCACACCTAATTGTTTCTGAAATGCAGCCACTATAGCGCGTACTTCAGCCGAAGGCTGCAGATGCTGCATAAAATCGTCAACAACATCATTCATCTCTTCTTCGGTTGCAATTGCAACATTTGTGCTTACAGCAATAACTTTGAAGGGAAAGCCACGAAATTCGCGTTCAATTCGTCGCCGTACTTCAGCCGCATCATACATTCCTGCATCCAGTATTAGCTGCTTGGAATAAAGCGGCTTCTCCGTTGAAACATCAAACGCTGCACTAAGTGGATTTTGCTCTGGAATATAGATATCAAAATCATAACCAGCCTTACGGCAAAGACTATAAGTACCGAGTGCGCCAACTAAAAAATCACCCAATCCACCGCGATAAAGATCAGTTGTAAACCAGATTTTGCGGCCCATATAAAAGGCCGGATATTAATAATGCGTTAAATTAACTCGTTGATTCCTCTTCCTTGATTTCTGATATTTTAACAATATCCTCACTAAAAGTCAATTGTTGAGGGGCTTCTTTTAAAGTATCTATGTGATTATGCTCATAGTACTTTTCTTGTAGCTTGGCAACTGCACCGCGCACAATATATTCACTTCCCGTTACAATTAGGCTTGTTGTTACACCAACTACGGCCGCAACTGCAGTTGCAACTGCAGGTGAATAGTTTTGAATTGCCGAACTAGCTGTCCGGCCTACAAGACGACAAAGAGTACCAGTTGCGACTTCTGCCGCCGAGCCAAATAGCCGACCTATACCTTTGGAAAGTAAGTAGCCGCCGGTATCGGATGAAATATCAACAACCGTGGATGCAGTGCCTGAGATTGTTACAAGAGAACTATAAGTGGCAGTGGCTGCAAGTGAGCCTGCCATTGTACCAATTGGACTGATTTTTACTTCACCTGGCATCCTGTGTAAAAACTCTATTTTTTTCCTATATACTAGTATAAATGTCAGTTCGTCAAACCCCAGTTAGCTATCTTAATACGCAGGTTGCTGAAATTCCTGGAATTAGCACTAGTATATCAACGCTAAATGGTAATTTTGCTTACTTTAGCACTGTTACTTTCACCCAGGTTTCTACTGCAGCCGGCCAGGCATATTCTACCGCTGCATATGTGTTGTCCTCTTTCACTAATTTTGCAAATGACTTTTCTACATTTAGTACAACTATCAGTTCTTCTATTGGTAAAATTCCGGAGATTAGCACAAGTCTTAGCACAATTACTGGTCTTTTTGGCACAACAAGTACTACAGTTAGTACATTAATCGCCCAGAATTTGGCTACTAGCACTTCCATCAGTACACTGACATCCACTGCCAATGCTGCTCTTACTGGTGCAATCGGTGGTGCAGCACTCAGCACTGCATTCTATTTACCCCTTACTGGCTTCAGTACAGTTTATGGTCAGAACTTCAGCACAATTAACAGCACACTCACTGCTATCAGCACAATTGATGGCCAGCAGCAGAGCACCCTAAATATCGTGAGCACGATTAATGGCCAGCAGCAGAGCACGATTAATGTAATCAGCACAATTGACGGCCAGCAGCAGAGCACCCTTAATGTAATTAGCACGATTGACGGCCAGCAGACAAGTACTATTAATACAATCAGCACACTCGCAGGTCAGGCAACAAGTACTGTGAATGTAGTGAGTACAATCGCAGGCCAGGTGGCAAGTACTGTGAATGTGCTGAGCACGCTTGATGCAACCCAGACATCCAATATCGCTAACCTCGCAGCAAGCACAACTATCTTACAGTACGGCGCCCGCGGTCTGCAGGCATTTAATGGTCCTTACTCAAATGCTGACTGGTATGATGGAACAAATGCAAACAAGACTTCCACAATTATGAATTTCCAGGCTGGTCTAAATGCAAGCGGTAGCGGTGTAATCGGCACATCTAATAGCGTGTCTCTGATTAACAATAATACTGCCTCTACTACTATGCTTCCTCTTCTAATTGGTGTCAGTGGCCAGAGTATCCCCGCATACCCTGCATCTGCCAATCAGGTTCTCCGCTTTGCTCATGCTGGTGCACCCGGCTCTAACAGCTCTATCATCATCAACTTAGTCACTGGTGGCGGTCCTTCCAATGCCATTGAGATGAATGCTGGTGAGGTGATTACAATGGTATACGCTGGTGGTGGCAACACAAACCCTGCTAACTACTACTACTTCCCTACACTCTAAAGACCTAAGGCATGTGCATTTACCTTTATGGTAGAATATGCCGATTCCTCCGCAAATCTTCCAAGCGTGGCTACAAGCCTCGGCTGGAATTCCTGCTCCAATGGCTGCGGCCATTCAGTCTTGGAAAGACCTTAATCCCGAGTATACACATCACTTATTTGATGATGCTACCATTCGCGCCATCTTCCAACAGCACTTTGAGCCAAAGTATTTAGAAACATATGACCTAATTGTTCCACCTGCATTCAAAGTTGATTTTTGGCGATTCAGTATGCTCTACAAGTTTGGCGGAATCTACGCCGACTCTAAGATGACTTTACTTAAGCCTCTAAAAGAAATAATCAGGCCTCAGGATGATATGGTAGTCGGCATTGATGACATTGATATGATTTCAAATGCATTTTTGGCATTTTCACCCGGCCACCCAGTACTTGAAGGATGTGTTAATGCAATTATTCGCCATGTGGCGGACCGAGATAAAACGGAGCATGTACTTACTTTTTCTGGACCTGGGCTTCTTGCAAAAATTATGTGCCACTGGCTTGGCATTTTGCCAAAGACTTTAACAACTGGGCGCGGCACACGCTTTCAACTTATTCGTTATGGTCATCAAGGAGAGCACTATAAGACGCATTTTTATGATGCAGCTGGCGAACCATTCATAAAAGTCCAATATGATACTTATAAGCGTGATGATAATATGGAGTGGCGACACTATCCTGCACTATGGCATATGAATATCATGTTTAAGGACCGACTTGCGGACCCTCGTCTAGCCGAGCTTCCATATATGAAAGATAAACCAAGTTGGCTTCTTATGAAGTAGTAGGAATGGTTGAAGAACGATTAGAAAAAGTTCAACGGATTGCACATCTTATTGGAATAATACTTCTTATATTTGGAGGACTTAATTACGGTGCTTTAGTGCTATTTGGAACAACTATTGTGCAGAAACTTGTTGGGTTTGGCCTTGCAGCGCGTATCATTTATGCAGCGATTGCTTTGAGCGCAGTTGCACTTATGTTTCACCGTGATACATATTTGCCATTTCTCGGGCCCGCGGTTATGCCGGCATGCAATTTGCTTGCAGAACGAATCCCTGAGGGTGCAACACTTTCCGTGAAGGCCCGTGTTCCACCCGGCGCTAAAGTACTCTACTGGGCGGCTGAGCCGAGCACAGAAGGCTTAGATAAAATCAATGATTGGCGCGAAGCATACGCGCAGTTCAAGAATGCCGGCGTTACTGTGGCCGATGTTCGTGGCCACGCATACCTCAAAGTCCGCCCACCACAAACATATTCCGTGCCGTTTAAAGGCCGGCTTGACCCGCATGTACACTACCGTGTCTGTCAGCAAGATGGTATGATGGGGCGTATTGAGACACTTTTCCTAACTGGTGCTGGAGCTGCAGCTGGTGATGCATCTGTAGCTGCCCCTTACAGTATGTTTATGCAAAACATGTTTTAAGAAATATGTTTTATCAGATTAGAAGATGAACAATAACGGATTTCGCTATGCCACAAGTCCTGATGTTACTCGCCGTGTTACGCATTCAACCGTTGATATGGGTCCCTGGCTAAAGAAGAAACTTTTCTACGGTCTGCTGTTTGTACTATTAGTACCCGGTGTGCTTGTCACTATTCCTCGTAATGGAGGTATAGTTACAGCTGTTGTTCACGCTGTCGTCTTTTTAACAGTTGCCTCTCTCCTCAAGCCATTTGTGCTGGGCCCTTGTGCCTGTATGGGTTCGTGTACTTGTGGTTGCTGAAAGCTAGGTTGCTGAAAGCACAATCATATATGTTAGTACTGTGAATCGCGGCTTCTCAATACGCTCTCCGCGTTCATCATCAAATACATACCACTCCTTTTGCAGCGGATGATATACCTGTGCAAAATAGTGACCACCGCCCGCTGACCCCATGTGCTCGATAGTTGCAATTGGCCTGTAAGATACGCCCTTGGGCCCAGGTGCATCCTTTGCAAACAGCCGTTCAAAAGAGATGGTCTCGCCATTATAGTTGAATGCTGTACTATCCTTGCGCCCATCCGCTGTGAAACGCCGCAACATATAAATCATTGTGCGCGGTAGCTTCCACAGTTCGCGCCTAATTGTTGCCTTTGTTCGCGTCGGCGAGCATTTCTCACAAGCATAATCTTCTAGCTCCTCATCCTCACGGTCCGCTGCTGCAAGGTCCACCGGGCATTCAATTGTATTATTGAGACCAACTTTTAGGGTATTGAATGGCTCATATCGTGTTGAGGTTGCGTTACATGCCTGGCAAATACACTGAACCCGGTCCCAGCCAAAAAATGTATCCACAACTGCACTTGTCTTACGACCTAGCTGTTCGTAGAGTGGCTCATCCGGTGCAGGACCGGCTAGAGCCATATGACACTGGTCCAACAGATAGGAGAGAAACTCATGTGCATCTTGGGGCTGTGATTCACGAAAACAATCATAGACAGTTCCTTTAACTGATTCGCGCACATCCCGCCAAAAGGCCATTGGCCGACAAATAGCTCCCTTTACTGCATCCCTGGACCAGAGAGTACGGACAATATCTTGATATGCTAGGAATACTTTCTTGGATGGCCCATCAGCAATTTCAAGGTCCTCGCGTTCAGAAATAGCAGACCACTCGGGAATAACTCTTAGGGCTTGTAGAACCGAATTTGCATAACATGTGTTTCCAATATTTGCCAGGCCGGCAAGCCCATATGGTGCCGCTTCTTCAGACATTTAGGGTATTATTGGTGCTGCCGCTTAAACTGTCGGTACACAAGTTGAAGTAAATATGCATGGTTCTGGACCCTATGGAATCGCTCTTTTTGACGCTTTGCATACTTATCTGCCTGCTCTTCTCTATGACAGTCGGCGTTTTACGACAGTTCAAAGCGTCCTCGGCTACATCAGGGGCCAGGCGCGGCAACACTTAGACTTATTTAGTCGTGAGCAACGGAACTTTGTTCGTGGTCCGGCAACTGCTGCCAATAGACCGGCTGGCCATGGTTCTCCTGCAGCTGCAGAGTCTGTTGTAGATGCACTTTTACGGGGTCTCTTCTCACAGCAGCCTATTACAGTTCCAATTGAATTTACTGTTCCTGCCGGCACCGCCGCTAATGCAACAATTTTTGACTTACTTAACGCGCCCGGATTTATGAACCCGGTTCCTGTGCGTGCAACTCAAGAGCAGATTGATACCGGCTCTGAGCTGTTGGTTGCTGCAGGCTCGGAGGAAGGTCAAATCTGTTCTATTTGTCAGGATGCTCTCCGCTCAGCCGGTGACGCCCAACTGCGTCGCCTCCGCCACTGTCGCCATACTTTTCATCGCGCCTGTATTGACACCTGGTTTACCAGCCATGTGCAATGCCCAGAATGCCGCCATGATATTCGCGAGCCTTAAATAGAATATGGCGGCCACACATGTACTTGAAACCGCGCCCTCGGCACCAACTTCGCTTGCTTCCGATCCAAAGTATAATCATGGTCCTAGAATTAAACCCGAAACAGCTGAGGTTGGTAACATATATATTGCGTTTGAATCAGAGCCTACTCCAGGAGTTTTATCACAAGGTATGAAGAATGGTATTCGGGTGAGAATTGAAAGTATTGAACATGATGATTTGGGTCAAGGTTTCAACCGTTATAGAATTACTATTAAATGGGAGTATGGTCAAGATGAAGAATTTACTGTAATATATGGGCCTGATGGTAGAGTAAGATATTCAGAATATGAATTATATATAGAAAAACCATCACTGCACCATCTAAAAAGTCCAGAATTCCAAAGTTATCGTCAAACTTTGGCAGCTGAAAGAGGCGCTCAAGGCGCTAAATTGAAGTTAGCAAAGAATGTGAAAAATGCAGCACGCTCTAGGCGTTCGCATGCACTTTCATTCCTTGTAAGAGAACATAAAAATGCTAAGGCTTATAAAGCTGCAGCTGAAGCAACAGCAGCTGCCGCCAAAGCTGCCGCCGAAGCTGCTGCTACAAAGAAGATTTTAAATGCAATGGCCGCTGCGGAAAAGGCAGATCTAAATGCAAAAAATGCCTATCAAAAAAGGGAAGCTGAAGCTGCGGCTGCTGGTGGTGCCGCTGCTGCTGCTGCTGCTGCCCCAAATTATAATTCTTATGAATATGTACAATCATTGTATAATGGTGGTCGCCGCTTAAAAACAAGAAGGCGCACAAGGCGTAATAAAAATTAAATTAGTATGCTAATATACTTAATTACGGTGCTTTCTGGTGTGTCTACGCCTGTGTTTCCCCGATTTTAAGCGCCGACGCCCTCCCATTGTCAACTTACGCAAAGGTGCAGTTGGTGACTTACTCCTGACGGCAGTCTTTTTCATTGCAAGCGGCGAAGGAGCATAACTAACTTTACCATAATTTAAATGCAGAGGTTCCGCTTTGTTATAACTGACTACGGACTCTAATGGGTCAGATTCAACCTCAAGAACATCAACATTTGCCCGATTAAGCCCAAGATTACGCGAACCGGAGTGTCTTTTTAACATTTTCTAATAGTAATAAACAAAAAATTATATGTATTTTTGTTTATTTTTATTAAACACCATATATAGTCACTTAAATGCCAATCTTGCTCAAATCCTCGGGCATGGCAGGAATATCCGTGCTGTAGTATGACTCAATCTCCTTAAGATAACGCATCTCATCATCCGTGACGATATTGATGGCTGCGCCCTTGCGACCATAACGACCACAGCGGCCAATGCGGTGAATGTAGTTTTCGCGCTGAGGTGGCAGCTCAAAGTTGATGACCAGACTCACCTGCTGCACATCAATGCCGCGTGCTAGAAGATCCGTGCTAATGAGAACGCGCGCCTTGCCAGCACGGAAGTCCTTCATGCGCTCCTTAC
>JACCDW010447151.1_pt1 | contig 15909 bp, 20 predicted proteins | sample 7449781 | NCBI WGS metagenome assembly JACCDW01 (sample SAMN15323449, study PRJNA562643) | freshwater metagenome | isolation source: river surface water | place: USA:Blue River Watershed | collected 2017-08-18
TCAGTTCCGCGATTACCGAGTACATCTGGGTTGATACGAGCGAAACCGCGGCCGGTAAGGACTGGGTTAGAACTGCGCATTAATTTCTCCTTATATAGGTACGGGAAGGGGCTCCCCGTGCACTACATAACGTACGGCAACGCCAGAAAATTTCCACATTTACTCGAGCGTAGAACTATAGAAATCCCTGTGACCTGTGCTTTACGGGGGTGTTTGGAGCCCTCGGTCGGGATCGAACCGACGATCTGCTCGTTACGAATGAGCTGCTCTACCACTGAGCCACGAGGGCGAACAGTCGCATTCTAATCAAGGTGCTGCGGTAGGCAAAGTTGTAAAGGTCAAAAGAATTACTGCTAGAGCAGCAGCAATCAGGGCAATCGCGGTCACGACGGAAACCTTTGTTCCAAGTCTTTGTGGAAGTCCATTAATACCACTGACGCGATCTTCATCCATATCTTTAATGACATTAAGAAAGTGCGCAGCAGTTCCAAGCAATGCCCCACCAAACCACATCCATAACTCTGGCGCCTGCTCTTTAGAAAGCGCCATACATGAAGGAAGAGCTCCAAAAGCAATTGCCTAAGGTAGCCAAGAGAAGATCGTGAACTTTAAGTAGAAGTTGTAAGCAACTGCCAAGCCGATAGCCAGGACCGAAAGGCTTCCTCCGACAAAGCCAAGTGGTCCAAACAGATTAATTACTATCGCAAGAGGCAGCATCACGCGCAACGAGTTTTGCAATAACCTCAGCGATATCTGGCCAGAGACCAATGGTTTCTTCTGCCGGTTATGAAGAAGATCATCTTGGTAATCGATTATGTCGTTACTCCAGCCAACTACGAGCTGGCCACAAAAAACGCCAATTGCGATAACAGTTGCGGGGCCTTCCCACCAATAAAGTTGAGCAAAGAAGAGGCTGATGAATGTGACCAGTAAATTGGGGCCGAAGTGCGAGGCCCGCAATAATCCAATAATCCGTCTGGTCATCTAGGCACAATATCCTTTCGGACCAACAACTTCGTGATGTGCCCCCAGTCGGACTCGAACCGACACTGGAAGGATTTTAAGTCCTTCTTGGGAACTTTCTAAGTTCTTAAATATCGGGCAATTGAGCGTGGCTCAAGCCCGAGTTCTAGGAATCAAAGGAATGTGTATGCATTTGTGTATGCATTCTTAATTTCAAAGGGCGCAATCCCACAACTGCAACCGCAGTTGGCGGGATAAAGGAAATACAAATGGCAAGAAGAGCCAATGGAAATGGGCACACATACAAAGTAGGAAATTCATATAGGACTGTCATTCGAAAGAATGGCTATGTCATCACTGCTATGGCTAGCAATCCGCAAGAGTCGAGGAAGCGAGCACGAGAGAAACTAGTGAACCTTCCTAATCTAGGGAACTCGAATAACCAAGTGGATGCCAGGAGACTCAAATTAGGCACATTCTTGATTCAATGGTTAGTAGATGAACATCAGCAATCAATCGCTCACTCAACTTTCAAGCGCTATCGCTCACTCGCAATTAATCACATCAATCCTTCCATTGGCAATATCGAGTTGCAGAAGGTGACTTCGTCCCACATTCATCGGACCTTGAGAGCTATGAAAGATGCAGGTCAGGGAGTTCGTTCGATGCAACAAGCAAGAGCGCTGCTCTCCATTGCGCTGGCTACGGCTGAAGACAAGGGATTCATTGGCAGTAATCCTGTGAAGAAGGTGAAGAACCCAACAGGCGTTCAACCAACTTTTACGCCATTAACTATCGAAGAAGTGCGGAGGTTGCTTAGCACCTTCTCTGGAACATTTATGGCTGCGAGACTTCACATTGCCTTGGTCTGTGGACTTCGCCAAGGTGAAGCATTAGGGCTGCGTTGGCAGGATATTGATTTCGATAATGGATTACTGCGCCTTAAGTCTCAGATTCAACTGGTTGAAAACAAGCCAACTTTCACGAGTCTAAAAACTGCACGTTCTATGCGCACAATCGCCCTCACGGAAGAGGGCATTCAGGCACTATGGAGCCAGAAGGAAATTGTTCAGCGAATGAAGGAGCACGCAGGAGAAGCCTGGGAAGAATGGGATTTAGTCTTTCCACGTGTGGCTGGGTCTCCTCGCTCTTCAACGGTTGACTCTGATGAGTGGCATCGGTGTTTAAGTTTGTGTGGGATACCTCGCAGAAGGTTGCACGATGCTAGGCATACTGCGGCGACTTTGATGTATTCGCAAGGTATCGGAATCGAAACAATAAGCAGGACGCTTGGTCACTCTTCTAGTGCCATTACATCAAGGCTTTATGTTCACTCTGCAGAAGAGCCCCTGAGAGATGCTGCTCGGAAACTGAATCAGGTACTCCTTGGTTAACTCAAGGTCGAGAGTTCCCACTTTATGTTGGGGTGTGTCGTCTAAAAACTTCCGCTTACCTTTTGACTTTGGTAAACTACATACGTCCGGGCTTGGTTGCTTCGGTCTTTGCCCCACCGAAGAAAATTCACAACTATCTTTGCAGGTTTTTGCCTGCCGAAAAGGGGCTTACTTTGCCAAAAATATATAAACCTTTTACCGACCACACATCAAATGAAATGTTTGGTCGAATTTATCTGATGAAATCTGGAGAACTTGCTCGGAATATTTCCTCACTGAGTCTTCATATGAGGTTGTTCCTGTTGGGGTTGCAGCGCGTGTCGAATCGAGGACACGCTCCCTTCCATCCTCAAGAAATTCAGCAACTGCTGAAGAAAAAAGATGGTTCTCTTTATGACGAGAAGCAAATAAGAAATGAGATAAGGAGAATGGCAAGCCAAGGAGTGCTTTCTTCTGCATCGAATATTCGTTGTCTGCTCTTTCCTATGGAACTAATAAGTCTGAAAACAGATAAGAAGAATGCTGCAAATTGCCCTGAACACGGAACTCATAGTTCCTGGTCTGGTAAAAACAATGATTGGGCACCAGACTATCCCCCTACAGGGGTAGTCGAGGAAGTAATTGTTCCAGTAGTTGAGAACTATGCAGTTATATCTCTTGAATTAGTTGATGATATTTCCATCGGAGATGGAACTTATGATTCCTACTAAGTGCCCTGTGAGCAGGGCTTTTACCTCTTATATATCTCTAATAATGAATAATATCTCTATTAATAATATAAAGGAAAGTACTTCGTACTTTCCCAATCATAAATATTACTCTAAAAATTTTAATATATATTTAGAGATACAAGCCTTCGGCTTAACAGTTGATTTAACGCCATATTACGAGAATGAGGTATCAACTATTCTCGACCCTACTCCGAATACCAAAAGTGCCGAATCAAGGTCTAATTCTCGTACTTTGGATAGTGATTGGGGTATCTGATGGGATACCAAGGAGTGCATAAAAACAGCAAAACGGGTGAAATGCTAGCCCAGAATGTTCAGGTCTGCACAATGTGTTGGAAAAATTTTTCCTCCGATGCTGCCTGGGAGAAACATTGGGATAGAAAAAAAATGGGTGGGCAACAATGTTTGACACCAGAGGAAGTGGGTCTAGCTCCATTCAAGAATACCCAAGGCGCCACCATCTACAGAACTAGGGGGAACCCTATGGTTTGAACATTAGGCTGTTGAGAAAATCGCTAGTGGGCGGTGGCTTCGAATTGTCGAAGCCCCGCTCCCTAAGCTAAGGATGAATAATTTTTCCATTCTCATCCACATATCCATTGTTCTTACTTATGCAGACTTTCATCTTCCACTCATCAGGTCCGCCCTCTGAGGTCACGAGTAATCGTCTAAAACAATCATCGTTTACCTTTTGAATAACAAACACTTTCTTGGAGTCATTTGTAAAGAAAAGTGTCCAAATTCCGAAAATTGCGACTGTGACAAGTAGAACCAATATTGTTCCGCTCTTAACGATTTGCCATCTTGTAAATTCTTGCTCCGATTGCTCTGGAGAATTCTCTTCGGTCATTTATGCACCTTATTAAACTCTTCAACCCGTGCCCAAATAGTAGGCAGGTCTATTTCGGACGCATCCACTGTCTCAGTGTGTCCCCCTTGAGGCATTTGCTCAAGAATTAGGTATTGAGCCAAACCCAAATCCAAGCGTATCCAGTTTAGAATTTCTTGTTCCGCCTCATATGCCAATTCTGCTGTTTTAAAATTTATTGATTTGAATAATTCCCAGCCGTGTTTCTTGTGTTGCTCTATCCGATTAGATGCTGAAGCAAATCCACCGATTCCAATCTTGTGAGCACCAAATTCTTTATGTGTCATCAAGTACAAGAACCCTGGCTTGGTCAGGTTAATTCCCCCGACTGAACAGTACTTACATCCCCCACCAGTTCGTATTGAACCGTAAGAGGGCGCAACTTCCCTTCCGCATACTTTATGGATTGACCTTACGGGAGTTTTCGTATTAACAAATGCTTCGAGTGGCTTGAATCCCCTTGAAACAAACAACTTTCTTGCCGCTTCGGGTGAAATCGGTTCCAAACCTGCACAGTAGCTACAGCCAACTCCACCCATCTTTACATATCCATAAGTTGGACTGACTACTCTCCCGCAAGTTTTATGAGTCGACTTCCAGCCAGTTGAAGCGCCGGGGTAGGGAACCAAAGGTTCAAGTCCGCGTTGTTTATACAACTTGGCTGCTTCATCGGGGTCAACAAAGGTTCCAGCACAATAGCGACAAGGACCTTGTCCTGCGCGCAATCCACTATATCGAGGCGATACTTCTCTCCCGCAGTCTTCGTGTATCGATTTCCAAGGATGGGTTGCACCAGGAAATGGAATTAGCGGTCTTAATCCTGATTCCTTGAACAACTTAATTGCATCAGATATATCTACAGCTACGCCAGCGCAGTATTTACATCCATTGTTACCTTGCTGTACAGATGCCCAACGCGGAGAAATTTTTTTTCCGCAAACTACGTGAATCGACTTCCACGGATGGTGAGGACCCTGAAAAGGTTCTTGAGGTTCAAGCCCTCGACTCCTAAAGAATTGGAAAGCGCGTTCTTGGGTAATCGGAACGGTTCCTGCACAAACTAGGCAACCTGTACGCCCTGCTCGAATATGTCCATATCTTGGTTGAATCACCTCGCCACAAATCGTATGAACCGACTTCCAAGGTTTCGAAGAACCAGGATATGGAATGAGAGGCTGTAGGTTCTTACTTACGAAAAACTGAAATGCTTCATCTGGGTCAACGAACTGGTCACTACAGAAATGACATCCAATGCTCTCGCCTCTCTGGATAATGTTATAAGTAGGTGATACTTCATTCCCGCAAGGGATGTGTACCGAATGCCAGGGCTTCTTGCTATCTCCCGAATAGGGCACTAATGGTTTGAGGTCTTTAGAAAGAAACAAAGCCTCTGCATCTTTAGGGTCAACCGCAGTGTGTGCACAGAACTTGCAAGGACCTTGCCCCTTCTGCAACCCGTTATACCTGGGTGAAACAATTTTGCCACAAGGAATGTGAATACACCTCCAGGGATGCTTGTTACCTTGATAAGGCTCTAACGGTTTGAGCAAATTCTTCTTAAGCATTTTCAGTGCCTCTTTTTCATCAACACGGACCCCTGCGCAATAGGCACAACCTGATTTTTTGGACTTCACCATTGAGAGTCTGGGGGTGACCTCTCTTTTACATTTCACACATCGACATTTCCAGGGAACTCCCGAACCTCTAAAAGCTTCTAATGGTTTAAGCCCAGCAGCTTGCATTATTGCTATCGCCTCTAAATCTGGAGTTTTGATTGCCAATCCAACCTTCTTACGGGCACAAAACTTGCATCCCCCTCCTTGCTTAACTGAGGAGAAGGTAGGGCTCACAGTTTTGCCGCAAACTAAACACTCACATTTCCAGGGTTTCTTTGCGCCTGGGAAATCCACTAGTGGTTTTAACTTTGCTTTTGATATAACTTTCTTCACATCATCAATATGAACGGCATTGCCTGCACAAAATTGGCAAGTTACGCCTTTTGATTTCACATTATTTAAGGTTGGGCTTACTTCTTTTTTACACTTTAAGCATTGAGATTTCCAGGGTGTGGAGGATTTCGCATACGGAACAAGCGGTTTAAATCCAGCAGCAATCATTAACTTGCGGGCTTCTGAGTCTGAAAAAGCTTTAGCCATAGTTTGAGTTTAGTCAAGAAGTCCGACAAAGTGCAGACGCTACTTTAAGAGGTTGGGCTCTGAAATCACCGTAATGGTTTATTCCTGGTGAGATATCAACCTAGCTCCAGTTAAACTTACTCAACGCCCAAAAAGTAAAAGCAAGACCCAGGACTCCCCCCAGAATACTTAGCGTATTCACCCAGTTATCAGATACCCCAAACCAAATAGCCGCAAGGCACAATGGAAGGAGGACAAACATCAATAGTGCTCCTACAAGCCACTGAAAAATAACCATAACCTATTCAATCCGTCCATAATCAAGGTTTGTAAATAGTTGTGTAACAACCCCGAAACGAACCTCCGTATACACCTGTCACGGAATTAGTCTGGGGACTTCGTGAAACTTGCGAAACGTAAGGAACGCTACCATTGGTTGACGTACAAAAATCATTTGCTGATAAATAGTAGATAACTTCAGTCTTCAGAATAGGTAAGGTTGCCGATGCTCCAGCGGGACCAATTTGTCCACGTTCTCCTTGCGGACCCCTTTCGCCAACATCACCTTTTTCACCAGGTTCACCTTGTGGTCCAGGACCTCCAAGAACGTATGCTCTCTCTATAGTTTTGCATTTCGATGCAGCGCGAATAACTCCGCTTTTCTTATCTATGCAGACTTTTAGACTTTCTCCTTGCTCAAATGTGGCTGAACTAGTCGGGTCTGCTGCTATAGCACTTCCAAACGTCGAGGTTCCTAAAAAGAAACCGAAAATTAGTGTGGCAATTGCAAATGACCAATGAAATCTTCTCATTATTGAACGATAGAGGAAATGTGGAGAAATGGGAATAACAGATAATTTAGGCTGAACTATATAAATGTGTGAAGCTCAGAGTTAATAACCTGGAGTCAATTCTCTTACTACTCGGAAACGAAGTCTGGGGTTAGCGCTATTTGTGCGAATGATGATTGCTGGAAGTATTGAGGTGGCATCAAGGAGAGCTCTTGGGCATCCGCCTATTGTGAGTGTTCGAACTGGCAATCTTGGGCAAGCCTAGCTTTCCTTGATGTCACTAGCGCTCTCCTGACATACTTATTGTCAGTCAGTCAGTGTTAAATTGAGTTATGGACTGGCGATACGGAGCGGCTAGGGACCCAAATACTCCGCCTTCAATCTTGGCGTCTCTTTATGAGTTTCCTGATTGCAGGCTTTTACTCTCTGACAATAAAAGCACGCCTGCTGAAATCTTGGACAAGCTGAGCGAGAAGGATGCTTTTGAGCACTTGGACCCAACCAATCGCAGAATGGCTGTCGCGAACGTCTTAAGTAATCCAAATACTTCAGGCACTGCCATAACTAGAATCCTTAATTGGACGGAGGGGTTTCTCAATGTCACGATGCCAGGCGAAGACCCTTCGCATGCACCATCTAGGTTGCAGACCTACTTCTATCCATCTGCGGCACAAAATTCAAATACGCCTGTGGAGTATCTAAAGAAATTTGCAGAGTCAAAAGACTCAACCACTATTTTTTGGTTGCTGCCTAATCCAAACCTCCCTCGTGAAATCATTGCTAAATTTGTTGCACAAGTTCTAATTACATTTGAACATGAACAACTACATTCGATTCATACCGTAGCCAATAACCCTCGTTTGCTTGAAAGTGAAATTATCAACTTATCTAAACACCCAATGGGTTATGTGAGGGATGCAATATCTAGAAATAAAAGCACACCTCCTCATGTTCTAATGGGACTTATTTCTGACGAGTATTTCATGACGAGGATTGGCTGCATCCATAACGAGAATTTGCCCCTTGAAGGTCTGGAGCATTATTCCAAGCAAACGAAATCAGCGTTGAGAGCTCTTGGACATCAATGGGTTGATGACTATCTGGATGGGGTGAGGAAATGTATCCTCAAGAATCCCAATTCAACGGTTGAATTGCGCAATTGGGTAGCCTCTGAGGAATGGTGGAAGACCCGCTAGCTAGTCCATGTGTATCGCAAATTATTTGTAGGTTGAGTAATATTTAGACTGGCAGTCATTTCCTGGAGATAAAACTAAAATTCTATTCAGGCCATTCCTCAATAAAGTAAGACAAAAGAAGGGTGCTCCTATCCTGAATATTTTTTGGCTTCCATTCCGTTGCTAACTCCAAATCTTCATTAACACCTAGATGAGTTTTTCTGAATATATCCTTTTTGTCTGAAAACGATTTTCTAGATGCCGTCTTATTGTCAGTTCCTGTTAAAAATGTGACATTACCTAATGTATGTTTTAGCTGTTCGTAATTCTCACGTTTTAGGTTATTGCTTTCCATATACTTAATCCACTCAGACCCCGGGCCGTTGTCAGATTGTGGATAAATGTGTTCGATTTGCCAGTCCGACGCCCCAGCACCAGCCTTGAGTGGATGAGCCGAAGTATCTCTGATTTGACGTTCGATTCCTCTGAGAATAATTCCTATTGCGGCAGCATTTGCATCGGTCGCAACCTGACTCGTTTGTATCAAATTCTTCAATTTGGCATTGTTTGGCTGTCGGAAAGAATCTCGCAAGACGACTTCCAAATTCTTGACACTCACATCGCGTGACATCTTAGGTGCAGCTGCTAAGACGCTAGCACGGACATTTGTAGGACCTTCGCCGGAGAGTACAAGGCGAAGAATCATTCCCTGAATCTTCTTAAACCAAATAACTAAATCATCACTACTCATTTCCTCCGTGAGCCACGCGTTGAGGCCTAACATATGCAATGGGACTGTGGGGCCTGAAGTCACCGAGATAATCTCATTTATAAGCCTATTCACATCTGTTGGTAGCGACTTCCTAAAGTCCTCAAAAGCCACAGTTGATGAAGCTCCCCAACTTGATGGATAAAGTAGAGCTGCATTTAGCATCGGACGTGCAACATTTTCTAGGAAATATTCTCCCTCTTTATCACCGCCCGTTCTTCCCATCTCTCGAGAGACAAATGTTGTCCACTTGTTGTAAAGTCGAGTTGCAGAGACTTTCTCAACACCTTGAAAAACTAAATAATCGTAAACAAATTGGTCTTTTGCAACGGGTTTGTTGTTCGGTTTTCTAAAACTCTCGAGCTTGTTTTGAAAGCCTGTCCATTCCTGCTCAAAGAAAGTTTCTGCCTTCTCGCCCAGTCTCAAGAAGAAACTATTTCTAATCAAGTCAAACTTCTCCAAAGGCGTGCTCTTAGCATTAATCGTTTCAAAAATAATTGCGTCATCTTCGTCGTCTTCTTCGAGAATAATTTCAAGAATTGACAGCCCGTAGTTAATACAGTTTTGCAAAAGTTCCAAATTAAACTTCTTAGACTCAGAAAACGAAGGCCAATATTTTAAAAAATCTCCAGCCTGAGGTGCATCTTTCTTCTTGCTTGCTCTAGGTGGCTTTACTTCACTAATTTCATCCTCAGTGGACGTTTTGAAATCGACGCCCAACTTAAGTTGATATCGATAAAACATGTAAGCCTTACCTAATAGGGACTCACTATCCGAAGCGGTGAGGCCGTTCTTACAACTTCCCTCAATTATCTTCTTAAATATCTTTGAGTCGACTCGATTAACTGTGAATCTTTGATACCTATTTTTTCCTCTGGCATAGGAGAGAGTGTCTTCTTCCGGTATCTTATTGAACTCTCCGACTTCCTCATCTCTGATAGCAGCAAGCAAAATGAAGAGCGTGATTAATCTTTGTTGCCCATCAATAACGGTGTACCTATGACCTAGACCACCACCTAGAGGAGAAATCGCCCTACTTAAAATAGTCCCAATAAAGTGTGTCCGCTTTTGAAGAGCATTCTCGATGGTCAAGTTTGAATCTTTACTCATATTGTAGACAGCGGAGTTGTAAAGCTCTTTTATATCATTCCAAAGATAAAACCATTTCTCTTCTTCCCATTCATAGTTTCGTTGGAAAACTGGGATTTCATAGATATTCGAACCACTTGTGTAGTGATTGACTAGTTCAGGTCTTGGGTCCATTCTGGAAGTTTACGCACCCTGTCAATAGCAAATGAATAAAGACCCCAAGATGGCTCATTAGTTGGTCACCTAGATAACAGAAAATTTCATGGAGACTATATATGCATAGACCAAGCTCGAATTTAGTAACCCAGGGTCAAAGATTGTTGTGCCCCCATAGTCCAATGGCAGAGACAGAGGAGTTTGCAAGCGCGCAAAGCGATGTTTGCAAACGAAGGCTATGTGGCTTTGCCTTTAGGGCGAACCACGTAGCCGCCTTTAAATCCTTCTGGATTATGTATGCATTTATGTATGCATTTAAAATCTAATGCTGGTGTATTTGCTTGCCGTGCGTCATACTTTAAGCACGGATTGTGCCCCCAGTCGGACTCGAACCGACACTGGAAGGATTTTAAGTCCTCTGTCTCTGCCATTGGACTATGGGGGCCAATAGAAAGCGAATACTACTAGGAGAAAAGTTAGAGAATCCCCGCAAACTTAGCGCCTTTTTTGAGTACTGCATCGAGCATTGGCTTGGTGAGTTTGCCAGTAAATGTGTTCTGTTGACTTGGGTGATAACTACCGAGAATCAAATAGTTCACGCCATCATGTGAATATTTCAAGGTAGCGTCATGGCCAAACTTTCCGGTAGGAACTTTATGTCCCTGATCTTTTAAGGACTTGATTAACACCTGCCAACCAAAGCTTCCCAGTGCAACAAATGATCTGACTGTTGGAGCGATGAGCTGCAGTTCATTTACAAAGAATGGAGCACAAGTATCGCGCTCTTCAGTCGTGGGTTTGTTCTCTGGGGGTGCACAACGAACAGCCATTGAGATGCGGGTATCGCGTAGCTCTTGCCCGTCATCGCGTGATGTTGAGGTGGGAATCTTGGCAATACCAATGCGATTAAGCGATTCATAAAGCCAATCTCCCGATGAATCACCAGTAAAGATTCGCCCTGTGCGGTTAGCACCGTGCGCACCTGGTGCTAAACCAACGATGAGCATCTTCGGTTTTGTTGAGCCAAAGCCGGGTACAGGTTTCCCCCAGTACTTTTCGTTTTCATATGATTTGCGCTTAGTTACTGCAACTTCTTCTCGCCATTGAACAAGGCGTGGACATTGGTGACACTTCACAATTGCTTTATCGAGAAGTTCAATCGACTTATACAAGTGACCAAGCCATTCCATCGAGAATGTCAGATTCAGAGGCAACAAATTCAGTAGCGCCACTTGCAAGCATGATCCGTGAGAGAACGAGGGAGCCAGCGCCAATCACATCAACGCGACCTGGGTGCATATATCCAAGGGCTTCGCGTTCTGCGCGGGTAGTTGATAACAACATCTTTGAGATTTCATGTGTTTTTTCAGCAGAGATGCGCGACAAATGAATGGCGTAGCGATCGTAGGCAGGAAGATTTAGAGCTGCTGCAGCAACTGTCGTTGCGGTTCCTGCTACTGCAATAAGAGTTTTTGCTTGGGTGATTGGAACAATCTTTGCTGCCTGAGCAATTGCCTCATCAATATCTTCAATGGCTGCTGCAATCTGGCCTGGGTCTGGATCGCCTCCAGTGAAGTGGCGCTCTGACATACGCACGCACCCAATATTCATACTCTTGGCGAACTCAACAGATGAGGTACCAAAGACAAATTCAGTAGATCCGCCACCGATATCAATGACAAGAAATGGTCCCTCGCTCTTATTGAAATCTTTTGTGGCTCCTTGGAAAGAGAGCGCAGCTTCTACTTCACCTGGAATTACTTCGGGTTCGATGCCCAGACGTTCTTTGACGCCATTGATAAAGAGATCACGGTTGGTGGCATCGCGAGTAGCGCTAGTAGCGCAGAAGCGCATCTTTTCAACGCCTTTTGCAGCGATTTGAAGGGCGTACTTATCAACCGCTGCAAGAGTACGAGCTATGGCATCTGGATGAAATTGCCCTGTCTTATCAACACCTTGGCCAAGTCTGACGATTTCCATATCGCGAACGATTTCGCGAAAATTTGTGCCATCAACATCGGCAATCAGTAAGCGAATTGAATTGGTGCCACAATCAATTGCTGCTACTCGCATGGCATGTGCTTCCACCAATTAGGAAGTTCAGCAAGTGCTTCATCTCCGAGTGGATTAACTCCAGGACCTGCAGAGAGTGAGTGGGCAATTAACGAATGTAGGCACTTCACGCGCGTTGGCATTCCGCCTGCAGAGATATTTTCAATCTCAGGGACATCGATTTTTAGTGCAGAGCGCGCAGCGATGTAGTCATCATGCGCGGCTGCGTATGCGCCAGCTAACTCTGCATCGGTTTCAAGTCGTTTCGACATAGATTCCATCATGCCGGTCGTTTCTAGGGTTGAAATCGCAGCTGTTAAGCGTGGGCAAGTTGCGTAGTAAAAAGTTGGGAAAGGTTCACCGTTAGAAAGTCTTGGTGGGGTTTCTACAACAGCTGGTTTTCCGCATGGGCAGCGATACGAGATCGCGTGAACATCACGAGGTGTGCGCCCCAATTGGTTTTCTATTGTGTCGAGATCGGATTGGGATGCTGTGCGTGATTCCGAAGAGCGCAGCGTCTCGGAATTGGAAAGATTGTCGATGCTCACTGCTTACCTGCTTCAGTAATTGAGGCAATCATGCGGGTATACCAAGGTTGTCCTTCAGGAAGATTAGAGACGACATCATTTTCAACTGGCGCATCAGAGTTAATACCATCTTCGCTGGTAACGATGTATTGGCGTTCACCTGGCATCACAAAGTGAAGACGTTCACGCGCTTGAGACTTTACGTAATCAGGATCCTGCCAGAGAGTTAGCTCTTTTCGTGCAGCTTCTAGCGCTGCACGATCGCTAGAGAGTTGCGATTCAAGAGCGTTGATCTGCGCGCGCTGTACAAAGTAGCTCTTAATGGGAGGCGCAAGAAAGAGCGCCAACATAAAGAAGATGGCAGCAACTGCAAAGGCTCTGCCAGATCCCTGATTGCGATTGAAGTTTAAGTTACGCGAACGGTAACTCTTGCTTCGCTTGCGACTAGGGGATCTGCGAGCCATTATCTGTTATCCCTTAAAGCGAGGAAATGCTTGGCGGCCTGCATAGACAGCGCCATCAGAGAGCTCTTCTTCGATGCGAAGAAGCTGGTTGTACTTAGCAACGCGCTCTGTGCGTGATGGTGCGCCTGTCTTGATTTGGCCGCAGTTAGTAGCAACTGCAAGGTCTGCAATCGTAGTGTCTTCTGTTTCACCTGAACGGTGCGACATCATGCTGCGGTAGTTGGCGCGGTGTGCCAAATCAACTGCATCAAGTGTCTCGGTCAACGTTCCAATTTGATTTACCTTCACGAGGAGCGCATTTGCAGTATCTGTCTCAATTCCCTTAGCAAGACGCACTGGGTTGGTAACAAATAAATCATCGCCCACGATTTGAATCTTTGAGCCAAGAGAAGAAGTCATTGACTTCCAGCCGGCCCAATCTTCTTCATTAAGTGGATCTTCGATAGACACGATTGGGTATGCGCTCACCAGCTCTGCGTAATACGCAATCATTTCATCGGATGAACGCAAAGATCCTTCGAACTTGTACTTGCCGTTGTCATGGAATTCAGTTGCAGCAACATCCATTGCAAGTGCGATTTCAGAACCTGGCTTAAAGCCTGCTGCTGTAATTGCCTCGATGATGAGATCGAGAGCTGCGCGGTTGCTTTCTAGGTTCGGTGCAAAGCCACCTTCATCGCCAACAGAGGTAGCAAGTCCTCGCTTCTTAAGAACTGCCTTGAGTGCGTGATAAATCTCAGCGCCCCAGCGAAGTGATTCGCGGAAAGATTCTGCACCGATTGGAGCAATCATAAATTCTTGAATATCAACGTTGGTATCAGCATGTGCGCCACCGTTGAGAATGTTCATCATTGGAACAGGCAGCACATGTGCATTTGGTCCGCCGACATAACGGAAAAGTGAAAGATCTGAAGATTCAGCCGATGCCTTTGCAACAGCAAGTGAAACTCCGAGGATGGCATTTGCGCCAAGTCGTGACTTGTTTGGAGTTCCATCAAGTTCAATCATCTCTGAGTCAATCAGACGCTGATCTTGTGAATCATAACCCTCGATTGCTGGGGCAATCTCATCGTTAACAAAAGCAATAGCCTTCTGAACGCCTTTACCGAGGTAGCGACCTTTATCGCCATCGCGAAGTTCTGAAGCTTCAAATGCTCCAGTTGATGCACCGCTTGGAACAGCAGCGCGCGCCTGGGTGCCATCTTCTAATTGAACTTCTACTTCAACAGTTGGGTTTCCGCGGGAATCAAGAATTTCGCGAGCGTAGATTGCGTCGATAATTGCCATGAAGAGTCTCCTAGAGGTAAAAAACTTGGAACACAGCGCTCAACGCTGAACGTCAGGAGGCAATCCTATCGCGAACTTAGGAGTGCTTTTCGGCAGTTTCAATCTCGCGGATCATCTCGCGCGCCTTGGCGCGAAGGGCGTTTTCAGGGTCAATCCCATTTTCATGAGCCCAGGCAATTACTGACGCAAGTGCATCCCCTACAGATTTCTCAGTTGCTGCGCTATCACTTGTATGCGAATCGATTTTGAGTGCAACGTTATATTTCTCAGCGCGATAAAGAATTTTGGCAACTAGTGGAAGTGCTGGCTGAGACATCGCTATTCCATCAACTGCTGAAGTGCGCCCCTTTTCGCGTGCTTTAATCGCTTCCCAGTTTTCAATGATTTCATCAGTTCCACTGACTTCGAGGTTCTCAAAGACATGTGGGTGGCGGCTAATCAACTTATCTGCGATAGCGCCGGCGACATCATCGATGGTGAATGGATCCGTGGGGTGGTCTTGCGCGATACGTGAATGGAAATAGACCTGCAACAGAACATCGCCAAGTTCTTCGCGCATACCAGCGCGGTCATCTGTTTCGATTGCATCGATAAACTCGTAGGACTCTTCCAGCAAATACTTAATCAGCGATTGATGAGTCTGTTCGGCATCCCAAGGACATCCGCCTGGTGAGCGGAGTCGATCCATGACTTCTACAAGTCGGAGAAGTTCTGAACCTGCCATTAGTAAAACTACTTGCCAGAAGGAACGACTGCAGATCCTGCTGAATCTTTAGCCACGATGTCACCTTGTTCGATATCCCAAACGCCATAGCGAGGATTGACAGTGACCTTGAGTTCCTTAGCCTTGGCAGTAACTAGCTGTCCGATGCGCGCTGAAATTTCTTCATCAGGGATACCTGATTGGCGTAGGGCTTCTGCAATTAGATCTGAAGTCATAACTGCCTTTACATACTTTTCAAAGTTTGATGGTGCGATATTGGCTGTCACTAAATTACGAGGAAGCTCGCTCTCGCCACCAACTTGAGCGATGAGCTCCGCTTTGCGCTGGGCAATCTGTGTTGGGGTTATTTCAATTTTTAGTTCTTTAGCAATCTCTTCAAAGAGCTGGGTGATGATGGTAAAGCGCAGTTCTCCGCGGTTGAGTTCTTCGCCAGTTGTCAGCTGCATCCCTGTTGTATCAACCTTGGCGCGTTCGGCAAGAACTTCATCAACAACGGCTTGCGCATCTGCCTGCGAGATAGTGACATCTCCGATAGTTGCTGCGCTATCAATTCGTCCGCACCCTGTGAGCGCTAGAACTGAGATAACACCTAGGAGTGCTAGAAACTTCTTCACGTAGAGCTCGCTTTCATTCATTCTTACTCTGTTAGTTGATGCAGGGAGGCTGATGCCCAATCCAGAAGAGAAGTATCCCCTAAAACTTTGGATCCTTCTGCCGTAGGAGTCCATGCGGCCGCACGGGGAATTGCAATCATCACAGTATTTGTGGCGGTCTTATAGAGCGA
>JACCDW010510586.1_pt1 | contig 15902 bp, 12 predicted proteins | sample 7449781 | NCBI WGS metagenome assembly JACCDW01 (sample SAMN15323449, study PRJNA562643) | freshwater metagenome | isolation source: river surface water | place: USA:Blue River Watershed | collected 2017-08-18
AAGACCGTGGTATAGAATTCAGTTACTATGATGGTACAGCAAAAACTGCATTTTTTGGTTGGGATGAAAGTGAAGACTGTTTTACATTTTTACAAGATACAACAAACACAGGAGAAGTCATAACAGGGACACCTGGTGATGCTTGTTTCGGAGATATAAGTGTCAAAAATATAACAATTACAGGAACAACAACTGGTATATCAGCTGGAGATCTTTTATCCAGAGAACATCTATCCTCTCCTGGAGGAGGGTCTTTAAACCCTGATAGCGCTATAAATATTACTTTTATTTCAGTTACTTCTAGCGGTATTGTTACAGGGACTTTGGACTTATCTCTGAAAGACGGGTTCCAAAAGTATATACTTATTTCAGAAATGGCTACTGGTGGAAGTTATGAACTTACTATGCCTAGCGGTAGAATGTTAGATCCAGGCACAGGGACAACTAGTGCTAAAAAATTAACTTTTGAATATGCTGGGCAATCCATATTTTTAATATGGGATGACATAGTTGGTACTTATATACCAGTTAACGGAGGTGTTTGTATATCTACACCATAAGCATATCTCGTCTAATTTTTGTTATTATTTTTACAACGTATATCAATAATAACAATGTCTGCTATTGAACTAACAAGAGACGTATGCGTAGATCTTTTAAAAAGATATATTGACGCAGGGTATAAAAATTGCGGCTTAACCATTAAAGAAGCTGCGACTATTCACCGATATTTTAGAATCCTTAAGAACCAGGAAAAGCAAGAAGAAGGAAAGGAACTCAACGAAAGGGACATCTTCTCAACTTTATTCAGAATACTTGATGTATTCAGTGGAAAAGGCGCCTTCACACTTGATGATAGTGCAGTTATTGATAAAGTTATATCTTTTATAAATCAACCTATTGAAACTTCTCAGCCTGAAAGTCAACAGTCTTCTATAAAAGAAATTTAAGTTAAAAAACAATAAGCGGTCTTAACTTGTGCCTAGTTAAAACATTAACTCGCCAAGCACATTTGATAAAGTTTTTACTATTTTTCCTAAAACATGTAACGCTGAATTCCATACCAAGACGATATTGAATGTATTCAATCAGTGATGGTATTTTACATTTTGAAAAATAATTTAAACCTTCATCCTTTGGTCCATATAATAAAAATACCACAGGTATTCCATTTAATAAATCTCCATAAGCAAAAGAAAATAATTCAACCTCGTTATATCCTTTATTTATAGCAGCTAATATCTTAACTCTAAAAGTGTTAAGATATTTTTCTACAAAACATCTTATAGCTTTATATTGCTTATCTATATTTTCTCTACGAAAATCCTCTTTTATAGAAATCACTTTTCTTTTTAAAATTTCTCCAAAAATCATACTGTTGAGAGCTATAGCATAAAAATCAAGTTCTGATTTAAAAAAAGAAAATGGAGTTTTGTGTAAAATTTTTGCATTAGATATTACAGGTGTTTTACAGATACAACATCTTTTCTTGTCTTTAAGTCTTATAGCACATTCGTAATGTAGTTGATGCCCACAATTTAAAATTAACAACACGTCCATAAATTTAAACATATCTAAACATATAACACAATCTATGTTTTCCTCGTTGTTTACCATTACGATTTCTCCAGCATCCATTTAACAATTAGTTATTAATTAATTTTGATTTTTAAACTAATAACCTACTTACCACTTTGAATTGTTATATTCTTTTATAATATCGTCAAATATTTTTTCAGGATTTTCTATGAAAAGAGCTAATATTTCACAAAGAGGTTTCTTCATAAATTTTATATAATATTCTGCATCAAGAGGTAGTTTATTCTTTAGAACATAATCTGGATCCTCTACTTTCTGATACTGGTTGATAGTTTTAAATTTAAGACTCCTACTAAAGGTTTTGTTTATTAACTTTGCCTCGTCAAAAGAAGTTAAATTTTCCAACTTTGCCTTCTTTTTCACTCTATCTATAAAATCTTGGCATAATTCTTTACCAATGTCTGTGTTTTCATTTGGTTCAATAAATACATAAGGAACTCTATCATTTGATTTTGGAGCGTTACCAGGATCTCTCTCCTTTAATTTTTTAGCTAAAACTACATGAGGAATATTTTGACTTATATAATCAGCTTTCAAAGATTTACTTATAATAAAATCATCAAGATTATCAAAGTCGCCATTTATTATTTTCCATATAATATCCTCTATGTAGTCTTTTGTCCTATCCATGCCATGAACACCAGATTCTAAAAGAATATCTAATACATCTCTATATGTCCTTTTAAGCAGGTCAAAATTATCACGTCTTTTTAGTATAACACCTTTATTATCCATCTTGTCTGCTTTACAAGCATCTTCTGAATAAAGTATCCCTATATATCTTTTTTTTGATAGCAATAAAAGAGGTAAATAAACCTTTTCATACTCTAAATTTATAGGATATTTGAAAAGAGCTTTAGTAGCATTTTGAGCTGCAACTTTCCCCAAATCTATCGACTCCTGAATACATTTCCTTTTGAGTTCTTCTACCTTATTTTTATCTTCTTGTGTTTTTATCTCGCTTTTTTGATACTTTGTAAATTGTTCTTTGTACTGTTCAGTGCTAGCTGTCTTAAATTTGATAAAAACACTATCAGTATCTCCATACACTGCTACAGCAGAATTTTTATACGCCTCTTCCATATACTTTTTAGTATCCTGTATCATATTTCTTCCTATAGCTGTTACAGTAGCTGCTATAGGTTTACAACAAAGCATATGAGATGCAAAAAATCCATAAAAAGAATTCATAGATACTTTAACAGCAAGCTGGCATTTGTTATAGACTTCTTTTAAAAATGGATCATCAGTACTTCCCATAAGTTTTTTATACTCTTTACGTGTTAATGTAAGATCATTTAACAATTTCTGAAGAACACCTTCTGTACTCTGAACATACTTGTATGTATGTTTAACAACTTTGTCTTTTATAACATCTTCCCAATCAAACGTTTTATATTCTACTCCTTCTATATTAGCATATTTTTCATCTAACACTATTGTACTGTAGCAAAGATTATGTGCTCTTATAATAGATGGGTAAAGACTTGCAAAATCACATACGGTTATAGGCTCAAAATAAGCTCCACTTAGAGGAGGTAATACAGTTGCTCCTGTAAAACTCTCTTCGTCTTCTTTTTCTTGGTCTTTTTCTCTATAATTGTCGATAGTGGGTACCAAATACTTGTGCTTTCTCGTTTCTTTTAATATCTGAGAAAAAACTTTTATCTGCTGTCCTCTTTCTGTTAAAAATCTTATAGGTACCCCAGCAATATTTGCCATAGATATCTGGTTTTGAAGAATATGCATCTTATCTACTAATCTTTGAGGAAGAAGAGTATCTTGAACACAGTACTCTGCGATGATTTTTATCTTTTCAGGGTCTCCTGATTCAAAATACTCAAACATCATCTTTGGAGTAACTGGGTTTTTGTTTTGTCCCAAGTACTTTTCAGAAATATAGTCAAGTTTGTAACTATTTTCCTTGTATTCTCTTTTAATATAAGTAAGAACGTCAAAATTTATTCTTCCAGGCATAGTTAATCTTCTGTAATTATTTGCACCATAAGCACTAGAGCTAAAAGATTTTTCATCTATTTTAGAAAGGACATCTTTAACTCTTCCCAAAAGCAGAAATTCATCTTCACAGTCTGTTATTACTGCTCTTGTATAAAGATAATGTCCGTCAAACCAATCTCCGTTATACTGATAGAGAATATCAGGGTCCATCTTTGTTATTAACTTTACCCAAGCTAAAAGAACTTCTCTTTCTGTGTCGTAACACTCTACAATAACTGTAGGATCATCTATATGAGCACATTGTTTTAAACAAATTATATGCTTTATATAAAAATCGTCCTTGCCATAAATTTTAAAAGCTGTAGCAATCTGTGTAACCACATTACCCTTTACATCTGGAGAAGGAAAACTACCATCGATACTGTAAGTTTCTATATCGTAGCTAGCTTGTAAAATAGGAGCATTAGAATTGTCATTGTGGTACTGAAGATCTTGCCAGTCAATGTTAGCCTCAATATTACATAAACTTCTACGAGTCTCAAAATCTGGCTGTTCAAATTCTGTTACTTTTATCCATCCAGCAAAATTCAAGTTTTTAATATGAGCTATCTTGATAGAGCTATCGACATTAGCTTCATATAAAGGAAGAGATGTTATACCTGTCAATTTTTTAACACCTTTGTTATGAGATTTAATAGCATTAACTGCTCTTTTCATAACATCGCTATTATTAAAAACAAGCCTTAAAAACAAAAATTCTTCGTTATTGGAAAATCCAAAAAAATCTTTTTTTCTTTGTAATACACACTTTGAAGATATTAAATTTTTAGAACAATTTACCCACTTATTATTCTTCTTGACAACTAGTTTCTCACTAAGTTTTGAAAGGAATGTCTTTACATTTTGAATTTTCCAGGTTTCTGGAACTTTAACATAAAAAAAAGGTGTAAAATTTTCAACGTTTAAACATACAGAAGAACCTTCTTTTGTAACTCCGAAAATTCTTAGAATATATTTTTCATCATTATCTTTATTTTTAAAGAAATCTAAATCACCTTCTTCTTCGTCGGCATCAACTTTCTCATCATCTTCGTCATTTTTTTCTTCATTAAATTCTACCCATTCAAGAGCTTGAAAAACAAATTCTTCTTTATTTACATAGACTTGCTCGTCTTTAAAGTACTTTTTCATCAGATTTTCTTTGGTTGTCATTTGTTTGTTAAAGATAACAGCTGTTATGTTTTTAAATTAAAAATTTTCTTGAGTTAATATTATTAGATGAGTGATATCCCTAAGAAGAGTAACGCAAAACATGTGAAAACTATATTAAAAGATATAATGACTTTACCTGTAGAAGAAGCAAGAGACTGTATTCACTCTTCTACAAAAATTGCTCCTTGTAGTTCGAAGGATTTCTTATATATGATAAGGGGAATGGAGCCTAAAAAAGCAAAGAAAATTGTTAGAGCTGTTATAAAATATTCATTAAACGAAGAACCTAAACCTAGAAAACAAAAGCCTCAGATCCTCCCTGAAATTACAAAGATAAGTCCTGAGGTTAATTACAAGTCCGATTCGGCGTCAACGTTAGTAAATGAAGGATTAGATATAGTCATAGAAGAAGTCAAAAAAGAAAAGGAGATTTCTCAATCTATATTGCAAGCTGTTTCTAAAAAAGAAGATGTAAAGTCAGTATTAAACCTTCTAAAGAAATTTAAAAGGAAGGGTATGATGATAGATAATTTATTACAATCTCTTGAAAAAGAGAGCATCGTTAATGATACTTGTAACGCTTACAAAGAAGTTAAAAGTGTCATTGACTTAGAATGTGATAAAGTGTATGTTCAAAACAAAGACGAATGTGTTGAAAGAACATTTAAAAAGGCGAATGTAGAACAGACAAAATTAAAAGACATACTTGCTAAACTTGGATGCTAATCTGACTTTGTAGATTTAGGAGTATCGTCTCTTAGAAAAAAGATAGACACAATGAACATTAAAAAAGAACATAAAAAAATTATTCCAGTGATAATAAGAAGAGGTCTCCATTCAGATATATAAGGGACCATATCTTTATTAAATGCGTCGTAAAAACATTCTCCTTCTATAAGTTTGTTAAACATTACCTTTTTGCATTGAAGAATAGCTGTAGAAGTATTATCTCCTATTACACTACAAAACGATTTTATATACCTGTTTTTAGAAGGTATGTAAAGACCAAAGAGAACTGCTAAATAAGCACTTGTAGAAAGCAAAAATAAAGCTGCAAAGTATTTTATCATTTGTTTTAAGAAACTTTAAATTTTTAAATCAAATTAAATAGATCCCCCGCTTGAGTTTGAAGATCTTTTATATCTATTTCCCCTGCATCCACTTTATTCTGTATTGTTTCTGTTGTACTTTGAAGAATATCTGTAAAATCTATTCCATTTATATTTGAAGTCTTTCCTGACATCAGACCGTTAACAAGATCCATAGGGTTTAACGAAGAAAGGTCTTTCCCTTCTAAGCTCTTAGAGACTTGTCCTGCTATATCCTGAATAAGATTACCAAAATGAGTATTCTTTTCTACTTTTTTTTCGATTGCGTTTGCAAATTTTGAAAGATGTTCTGTCGTTTTGCAACTAGCTAATCCTAGTTTAGAAATTTCCAAGATTTTTTCGTCAACTTCTTCTAAAGTTAAAAAATAAAGATTATGTAAATATTTCCACACGTTATACTTATCATCACCTTTTGGAGTTTCTACAAGGTCTATTGTTTTGCATAGATCAATAGAATTCAGACAGCTGTCATTACATGCCAAAAAGACTTCCTTAGCCTTTTCTACTTGTTCTTTATACTTGGTTAAAAAATCACCATCTTTAACCTTGATTGTAAATTTAACCTTAGTTGTGGATTTTTTGTTTGAAATAGACTGGTAATCTGTTAAAAATTCTTTTAAAAGTCTGTTAAACAACTTAATTCTCCTATTAGGGCCTGGCATAAGTTATTCTAATAAAGAGTATTTATTTTTACTGCTAAAACGCAATTTTTTATTATATATAAAATACTAAGTAATGCTTTCTAACACTTATATCATAAATCTTGAAAAGGATAAAGAAAGATTGCAAAACATTTTGCTTGAGTGTGATAAAGCAGGTATCGAAAACCCTACTGTGATAAAAGCTGTTAATGGAAAGGAATTGACACAGAAAGACATGAATGGGAGAGTTGATCCTCTTTTTTCAAAGATAGGATCAAGATCTGCTATAGGATGCGCCTTAAGCCATATAAATGCTTGGGAACAAATGATAAAAAACGGAGACGAACACGCTTTGTTTTTAGAGGACGATGCTGTATTTGTTGATAATTTCAAGGACAGATTTACATCTTTAGAAATTCCCACAGATTTTGGAATACTTTATCTTGGGTGTGTTTTGGGATGCGATGTTGATAAAAAGTATGACATAGAATTCCCTATTGCTAAACTTCTTTTTGGGAAAATGGGAAAATATGTAAAACAAGTAAGAAAAATAAATAAGACCATTTTTATACCTTCCCTTCCTTTGGCTTTGCATGGATATATTCTTTCAAAAAAGGCAGCTACTTACCTATTTAATTCTGTTAAAAGGGAAAAGGTAAATCATCATATAGATGTTCAGATTTTAAAATATATATACAATATAAAAAGTTATTCAACTACTCCTCAGCTTATTCTCCAAAAAGATATAGATCTAACTACCTCTAACAACATAAATTCCGGATATCCAAATGTTATAACAAAACATTTATCTTGGAGGGATAAAAACGGTACACCTTTTAATTATAAAATGGCTATAGGTATATATGAAATAGGTGGATATCCTATAAACACAATAACAGTTTTTGTTGTTTTAATTGGAGCAATGCTGGGGGTTTATAAGGTAAGAAAAGAAACTGTTTTAACAATTTTCGGAGCTTTATCTCTTTTAGAATTATTTCACAATATAAAACTGACAAAATCTGTTCCAAAGGAGTTTTTTACGAATTCTATTGTTACATTTTCTCTTCTTATTATTTCTTACAGTATTTTTAACCAGAGCAACTAATACAAGCTTCTCTATTATCAATTGAGCAAGCTAACGTCTCTTTGTTTTTCTGAACATCTTGAGATACTGTAAACTTTTCAGCCTGGTTTGCTGGCTTTGATCTTAGATAATACATTCCTGTTTTTAAACCCTTTTCCCAAGAATAAAAATGCATTGATGTAAGATTTCCTATGTTAGGTTTTTTGAGGAAACAATTTAAACTTTGTGTTTGATCCACAAAGATACCTCTGTCTGCGCTAAAATCTATTAAGAGTTTTTGAGGTATTTCCCATATAGTTTTATATATTTTTTTAAGTTCTGTAGGAATTTGTTTTATGTTTTGAACACTTCCATTGTCTCTAATTATTTCTTCTTTTAATTTTGTATTCCATATCCCTAGCTCTATTAAATCGTTAATAAGATATTTATTAATTATAGGAAAGTCCCCTGACATCGTACTTCTCATAAACATATTGGAATTTTGAGGTTCAAAACTTTCATAATTACCCAAAATTTGACTAGTGCTAGCTGTTGGTGGTAAAGCAGTTACCATACTATTCATTACACCATTTTCTTGAATATCTCTTCTTAATTTATCCCAATTCCATATACTTTGAGTCTCGTCAAAACAGGTTTTCCACATATTATGTTGGAATACTCCTTTACTTATAGGGCTACCCTCATAAGTAGAGTAAGTTGTACCCTTTTCCCTTGCTAATTCCATTGAAGCTGTCCAACCAGCATACTGTATTGTCTCCATTATTTCTTTATTCAAAGTTTTTGCCTCTTCGCTTTCAAAAGGTATTTTCATAATGAAAAACACGTTAGCTAACCCTTGAATTCCCATTGCTATTGGCCGATGTTTCAAATTAGATCTCCTAGTTTCCTCTGTAGGATAAAAATTCAAATCTATTATATTATTCATATTTCTGGTTGCTATCTTTACAACATCATAAAGCTTCTTATAATTATAGAAATATTCTCCATTTTCTTTCTTTTCAACATACTTTGGAAGACTAAATGTGCATATATTGCATACAGCTGTTTCATCTGGAGAGGAGAAGAGAGTTATCTCATTACAGTTCCCTGTAATTACTCCATTGAATATGCCTTTATGTTCTAAAGGCTCGTTAAAACAGTATGTATCACACCTTTGGTTTTTTCTTAAAACTTGAGTAACAGTGGTAACAAGTCTTGTATCATACTTACACAGGAGGATTTTTTTAATGTCTACTTTTTTGGGAGAAAACCCTGATTGAACAAGAGTTTTAATATCAGAAGAATATAACCCTAGTAGATTTTGATGAACAATTACTGGATTTGCACCTACTGTCTGCAATAAGTTTCTAACTAGAATTAGATATTTAGGAGCCAAGCTAGAATTTTCAAGGTAAACAAGATCATTTCCTACTCTTACATTACTCGCGTCAAAAAATCCCTCTAACCATCTTAATTTTACATCTAAATTGTAATTTATAGGAGGATGACTATTAAAGGTAAAATCTCCTTCTCTTTCTGAAAAATATTTAAAATATTCTGGAAAGTACCTTTCATCTGCTGAAAACAGACCATGTTCGTAAGAAGCTTCAAAATCTTCCAAGCCTTCTTTTATAATAGGAAAATCACAATCTATTAATTTTGCTCCTACTTTAAGATTTTGAGCTTCTACGACAGTTTCTTCTTTGTCTTCTGTTTTTATATAAAATTTGTGATAAGGTGTGCATCTTAATTCTGTACCATTATTAAATATAACACTCATAACTTCTTTGTCTTTTCCTGTTTTTACAGGAGTTGTTTTACTGAATTCCTTACCATTCCATACTTCTACTTCTTGGTTTTCAAGATTTTTTATTTTAAAAACACCCTTTGAAGTAAGAATATCAGTATCTCCAGATACACATAGATTACTACTTTTTATAGTCCCAATGTTTTTCTGATTACATTTTTTATTCACACTGTCTTTGTAAGTCATATAAGGCATACCTGTCTCTATCTGAGAGACTAAGATTTTTTGCCAAAGATCTCTTGCTTTTATTTTTTTCCTATAATTTCCTTTACTTACATAGGAGTAATAAAGATCAGTGAATTCTTCTCCATATTTTTCAGTTAAACCAGGGTTAGTGTCTTCTGACATAAGATACCACCAGTCATCTGTTTTGACAGCTTGCATAAAAGCATCAGATATCCACATTGCGTAAAATAAATCTCTAGCTCTTAATGCTTCATCACCTGAATTTTTTCGTAATTCTAAAAATTCAAAAATATCTTCATGCCAAGCTGGACAATACACTGCGAAACTACCATTTCTTTTTGAACCTTGATTGGCAAAACGAGCTGTTTCGTTAAAAACTTTTAACATTTTAACAAGTCCATCGCATCTCCCATTTGTCCCTCTGATGTAACTACCTTTTGATCTGATATGCGAAATATTGATACCTATCCCTCCTGCATGTTTAGAATTCATAGCGCAATCTGCCAAACATTTGTAAATACCTTGCATACTATCTTCCATATCTGCTATAAAACATGAGCTCAATTGAGGCCTAGGAGTTCCTGAATTAAAAAGAGTAGGAGACGCATGTGTAAAGTACATTTGACTTAAAAGATCATAAGTTTCAATTACTCTTTCAATATCATCACCATGAATACCCAAAGATACTCTTAACCACATATGTTGTGGTCTTTCAATTATCTTATAACTTTTGTCTTGTTCTGAAAAAATTTTTAAAAGATAACTCTTTTCAAGTGTTTTAAACCCAAAGTAATCAAAAAGGAAATCTCTTGAGTAGTCAAGAGTTTTGTTTAACCTGTCTTCATTTTTCTTGACTGTTAAAAAGAGTTGTTCGCTTACAAGAGGGACTTCAATACCGTCTTCCGTTTTATTGTTTCTGAGTATTTCAACCACTTTTGAAAAATCTGTTTCTGTTTTTTTTTGTAAATTTGAAATGCTGATACGTGATGCTAATTCTGAATATTCTGGATGTTCTGTAGCCATACCTATAGCAATTCTTGACGCAACTTCGTCAAGTTCAGATGTTTTAACACCGTCAAAAATGTTTTTAATTACTTGTTGAGAAATAACGTCGGGATCAATATTTTTTAAAATTCCTAAGGATTTATCGTTCATTAAGTTACGAATTCTTAAAAGAACCTTGTCAAAGTGTAGCTCTTCTTCAGTTCCGTCACGTTTGATAACTTTCATTTGTTATAATTATATGGAAAATAAACTTTAAATAGTTGTTTTATTTTCTACCTAATAGAATAAATAATGAGTGAAGAAATTATTGTAGATAAATTTTGGGCAGAGGACTTCTCTATCCTTTTTAGAAAAGACAGGATTTTGGAATTTTTTGTAACAGAAGACCAATCTACCACTGAAAAGTTGAATAGTATAGCGAGATTTGGTGTTTACGCTTCTGTAATACTTGCCTTATATCACTCTGATTTAAAGTATCTAAACTTATGTATTATTACATTTTCTGTAACATACTTTGTTTTTAAAAACGCAGATATTAAAGAACCTTTAGAAAATATAGGAAGCTGTAAAAAAAAGGTTACCTTTAGCGAAAAGGAAGATATTAAGGAATTTGAGAAAGACGATGGTGAACGAACTCATCCAACATTGAATAACCCTTTTGGTAACAATAGTGTTTTTGACATTATTGAAAACCCTGAGAGACCTCCAATGATTGAATATGGTTCGTATAGTGATGAAAGTTTAAAAGTAAAAAAAGATATTGAATCCAAATTCAATTATAATTTATACAAAGATCTTGGAGATCTTTATGGAAAGACAAATTCTCAGAGGCAATTTTATACAACCCCATCTAGAGGAACTATTCCTCACGACTCTGACGGAAAGTTTAAAAACTGGTTATATGGAAAAATGCCAAGTTGTAAAGACAATATTTATGATTGTGGAAGAACTCTCTATGAAACTCCTCAAATGAAAAGGCCTATCTTACCAAACTCTCTAGAAAACCCAGACAATACACAAGCTAGAAGCAAATAAAAGCCTTAAACTCAAAAATCGTTCATAAGAATATTTTTTTTAATTTGTATTATACAAGGAAATGGAGATTATACCACCAGAAATTTTTCAAAAAATTTCATTTTATTTAGATAACAAATCTCTTTGTAATGTACTTCAGACTAATAAAAAAATTAAAACTATCCACGATGATTATTTCTGGAAGAAAAAATGTATCATAGAGTATAAATTTCATTCTAAGAGAAAGATATTTGACTGGAAAGATAAATATATAAAGCTGTGGAAAAATTTATGTATAGGGTGTTTAAAGAAAACAAATATCTACAATAGATTTTTCAAAGAAAACATATGTAGGTCCTGTGAAAAATCAATACCAAAATATCAATGTATATCTCATAGAAGAGCAACAAAAGAATATTTTCTAACTAACAAGGACTTATCTAAAATAAGATTTATTAGAAGAAATAACCCTTTCAATTCTAATCACCCTTTAAAACTTTATCTTAAATCAGACATACTAGATTACATAAAAAACGTTTATGGGTTTTATAACTACAGAGATCTAAGAGAGCAAAAACTAAACTCTAGAAGTATAAAGAGTATATCATTTTTAACTAAATTCAATATTCTAAACACTATTCTTATAATAAGATACCGTATAAATATACAACTTATACTAATGGATATAAATAGATATAGTAAAAACCTTTATATAAAGTATCTAAGAAGGATTACATCTAATGAAGAAGACATTGACGAAGTTATTAAAAAGTGTATAGAGCTGGACTTTATATACAAGTACACAAATGTACAATGGGAAGATTTTACTAGCTTTGAAAATATTCTTTTATATCACCTTTTAACTTCAACGCATTTTCATTCAACTGACGATTATAACGAGTACATAGTAGACAAAATCAACAATCTAGTTGTAAAACATAAAGATAAAATAAAAAGAAAGATAGAATTTTTAAAAGAAGTAGACATCTCTTCTTTGAAAATACCTGTGGTTCTTGATTATATTTATAAAAACTGTTATACTCTAAAAGATATTAAAATGCTTATAGAATTAGAAAATTTTACATTAGAAAATACTAATGTAGAAGAAGCAATAATGTATAACATAATCAATTGTATCCAGTTTGATAAAAAATCTCTCTATATAAAATATTTGAGACAAGCGTACTTTAAAAACAATATACCTCATCATATTATACCCCATAATTTGTATAAATTTATACTCATATAAATAAACTTGAGCCGTTTTTTGAATTATCAAAAAACGGCTCAAGCTTTTTATTTTTTTACTTTATTATTTCTTACATCAAATCCCATATAGAAAGGGTAGTATCTTTTACCTCTACTACTTCCTCTTTGATTATTATATCTTCATAATGTTTATTAAACGTTTCCAATATAAAATTTTTAACCTTTATTATCTGAAGCCTATTTGTACATCCAGAAATTATTACTTTACCGTTCTGAAAAATTAGAACTGTGAATCTGTAATCATAATCAGTTTTATTAACCATATTCAACTCTTTATCATAAAATAATTTAAGGTTTATCCCTTGATATTTACTATCCGATTTGTAATATGACAACGTGTTCTCATTATCTGTAAACATCTTATGAACAGAATTTTTATTTAAAAGAGCGTTTTGAAGATTTAACTGAAAATTACAATTTATGTTAGAAACAGACAGCGATACTTTTTCTTTAAAGGATTTGAAAATATCCCCAGATGTTATTTGGGCTCTTAAATCTTGATTTTGAATAGCATCATAATTTATAACAACAGATGTGATATTTTCTTCTAAATTTTCAAAGACATTTTCAATAAATAACAAACGCTCACCTATATTCTTTGAATACTTGTTGTAAATAGTTTCCTTTTGATAATCCCCATCCTCTGACATACATGGATTTTTATAAGTACAATTATGTAATATAAGATTTTTCCTCCTATAAAGCATATTATACTTGTAATACCCTACATATTCTCCATCAGTATTGTAAATTTTCTTCGTAAAGTCTGTATGCCCTAATTCTACAAACCACTTCTTATCTTTGTCAAAAGTGACCTTATTACCTTTAATTACAAATTCCTTTTTCCTTCTTTCACCAAGCAAAGAAAAACTATCGTCCCTATTTTTTTTATAAATTTTAATATAGTTAAATCTGTCATACATTTGAAGAGTTTGAATATCATTCTTATCTAAGATAAGCCCATTATCTAAAACAACATCTTTTGTGTGATAACCCTTTATATGGATAAGATTTTCAAAAAATATTTTAAGAGTGTGTAATGCATGAGAATCGTTCTTAACACCGGTTATTTGAAACAAACCGTTACCAAAAACCTTTAAATTTGTTTCCTTGTTGTGTTTTTTTATAAATATTTTTAAACTTGCTTGATTAAAAAAGGTACTTGTTTTTTGAATATTTCCCTTAAACCTATTATTATACTTGATACCAAGTATACCCTCGTTGATATTTATATAGTCAAATATAGCTGCCAAGTCAAATGTTGTATTTACTTTAGCTAAGTAAACACAAGTAGAAATTTTTACATCTTTTAAAATAGTTACCATTTTTTAAATTTAAAAAAGACATCTTTTTTAAATTCAATTTTTTTTGTTTCAAAAGTTAAAAAAAACTTTCTTCCTTATACTATAATGCAGCATCTTGACGATGAGCTTTTCGATAGTGACTTAGAAGATTTCTTAAACTCTAAACTAACGATAGAAAAAAAATCTTTTAGCTACTATGAATATTTCGTACTTAGCAAAAGCTTAATCAATCATACAGTTTTTTACATACAGGAATGTGTGTCAATTTTATATTCTTATATTTTCGCGTAAGCGTTTATTTTCAATTAATAAAACACTTTAAAAGATTATATAATATCTTTTAAGATGCCAAAGATTTCTAATGTTCCAATGAAAACCGATAACATAATAAAAGAAGATGATAAATTTGACACTTATTACGAATCTCAGAGCGGGAAAAAATTCACTCTCTATTATACAAACTGGTCTATCTATGGAAGAGATTTTCCACCTGTTAAACTTCCAATAGACTACATCCCTGAAATTTCTTATGCATTCTTTAATGTAAAAAATGACGGTAATGTTTTATCGGGAGATACGTGGGCTGATTTTGAAAAGAGATTTTCATCAGAAAAAGATGGTGTTAAACCTCTAGATAAGTGGGATTCAAACGATCCTTTTTTTGGATGTTTAGGACAATTTTTAAAATTAAAAAAACAAGGCAAAAAATTCAACCTCATTCTTTCAATAGGTGGATGGTCTTGGAGCAAGTATTTTAGCTCAGCAGTTCTTCCTCAAAACAGAGAAAATTTTGTTAACAATATTATAAATTTTTTTACAACCTATCCTATATTTTCTGGTGTATCTTTAGACTGGGAATATATAACTTCAGATGGAAAAAATTATGGAGAGAACGGTAATGAAGTAAGAGCAGAAGACGCTGATAATTTTAGAAATTTTGTCCAGCTTTTAAGAGAAAAGCTTAAAACTATTGGAAAATCTCACTACAAAATTTCTGTATGTTGTTCAGCAAACCCTAACATGGCTAAAAACATGAAAGTAAAAGACCTTCATACTCACATTGACGAGTTTCATGTTATGCATTACGATTTTGCAGGATTCCCAGGAGAAAGACTTACAGCCCCTCATACAAATCTTAAAAAATGCGAATATACTTTGTTTTCAGTAGAAACTTCCGTTGAAGCCTATATAGCTGAAGAAGTACCACCTAATAAAATACTTGTAGGAGTGGCATACTATTCTAGAGGATTTTCTAACACAGATGGTCCAGGCCAAGTAGGACAAGGAGGAAGTCCTGACAAGTCTTATGAAACAGGTATAGTAGATTATAAGGAATTGCCTAAACCAGGAGCAGTAGAGTACTGGGACCCTAAATCTTTATCATCATTTTCCTACGACAAAGATAGAAAAGTTTATAATTCTTATGACAATATTAATTCAGTTTATGAAAAGTGTAAATATGTATGGCAAAAAGGTTTGAAAGGTTGTTTTGTATGGGAAGCGTCGGGAGACCACCCTATAGATAATCCTAGAAGTTTAACAAAAGCTCTTTACAATTATCTTATAAAATCTGACCCAAGGACTTTACCTTCACCTTCTTTACCCCCTTTATTTACAAAAGAACCTGTAAAAGAACCTGTAAAAGAACCTGTAAAAGAACCTGTAAAAGAACCTGTAAAAGAACCTGTAAAAGAACCTGTAAAAGAACCTGTAAAAGAACCTGTAAAAGAACCT
>JACCDW011147757.1_pt1 | contig 15894 bp, 13 predicted proteins | sample 7449781 | NCBI WGS metagenome assembly JACCDW01 (sample SAMN15323449, study PRJNA562643) | freshwater metagenome | isolation source: river surface water | place: USA:Blue River Watershed | collected 2017-08-18
CAGTTCCAGTCGTATCGACTAACATTAAAGAAGGGTAACCTTCCACTTTGTTCTTAGCTGCAAGAGACGTATTTGGGTATACATCTTCCCGGACTCGCGCAATTTGCACGGAACGATTGGGAAGCGTTTCGAGCTCCTTCATCATAGGCTTGAAGCTAGTGCAATGGCCGCACCAGTCCGCATACACAAGTACAAGTGTGAGAGGGCCAGTTTTAATTCTCGAATCGAGGTCCTTCACAAGTCGAGAACTGGTCACATCAACCGGTGGCATTAGAGCACCCATTGCAGATCGGGCGACCTTACGAGTTAAATGTTTTCCTTTCGACTTTGTCTTGCCTCCACGCATTTCTATTAAGTGGTTTGAAATCTTCAGGTCTAAGCAGAGGAGTCCACTACCATGGACGGCGTTACGATTGTAGCACTTATCATAGCGTTAGCCTATATCATACTGTACATCCGAGGAAAGTATTACCGCCGTGAAGGGTTTGAGGCGACAGAGTCACCCTCTGGAGCTTACACGGTGCTCGATACAAGTATTGAGACCAAACCCTATGTGACGAACGAGGACAAATATGGAGACTTTGAACAAGATTTTGTGTACCGCAATGAAGGTGGATTTGACCCCACAAAGGAGGCTATCAATCAGGCTCGTCGCAAGTTTCCCTTTGACTGGGCTCAGCTCCCTCCCAGCAGCAGCCTTTTTCAAGCTCAGCAAGCCCTTTTTGTAAAGGGAGATGCGACAACAACCGCTGCACCTTTCCAGAAGGAGCTTTTTGAAAATATCGAGTCTATGAAGGTTTTGCCTCCCGATTCCAGCGATGAGAAGGAAGCGGATGCTTTGAAGGCGTACCAACCTGTTGCGACAGCAGACTTGAAATCTGTAGATGAAGGCTCAGTCAATGATCTTATACAAAAGATTTATGGAGAAAAGGGATATGTTGCCAAGGTTGCCAAGAAGGCCAATAATGTATATGAAGTGTATGAACTCCAAGAGAAGAATCCTAAAATTGTGTATGAAGATGAAGTGCAAGTTCAAAGCAGTATGCAAGACAATGCACTGAATCCGTTTGTGGAACCTGAAAAAATGCTTGTTGTGCCGAATGCAGTATCAGATATGAGTGTGGGTCTTGCGCCGTATGGTCGTGGAGAAGCTGTTGGCTATAGAAGACAGGATTATTCAGACTATAACCCGAACTTGGAAGGTATTTTTGGCCCTAAGATGCAATGGCAGCAGTATGGTTAAATTCTAGCCTTCAGTAGAGAACGTGATGGGTGGATTTTTTAGTGTCGAGCAATCTGTACGTAATAATTCTGGTATGGCTAGTGCCATTGCGCCGAGAGTCAATCTGACTCAGGGTGCGGTCAGTAACAATGAGGAAGCCCAGAAAGTCAATACTCGTCGTAACAATCGCACAAACCGCAACAATCGCAATAACCGCCAAAATGTTGTGGTTGATGTCGCTGAATTGGAAGAAGAAGAGCCTCAAGTTGTCGTTCATTCGCTTCCACCGTCTCCCAAAAATAAAAATACTGTTGTGAATGTAAACCGAAATAAGACCAAGACCCCCACAAATGAAATCGAGGTTCTAGCTACAAATGAGCAAGCACCGCTGCCGCCTAATACTACACCTGAAGGTGAAGAACAGGTAGGGGGCAAGAGACGTAAGAGTCGCAAGGTCCGCCGTACCCGCAAAGTGCGTCGTACCCGCAGTCGCAAGTAAAGGTTAAAGAACCTTTTGTACATCTTTCCAAGAGCATATGTCTATTCTCTTGGACAATCGTGAACATGGCCTTATTCCTCTTCTACCAGCCGCTAAAGTCCAACAGCTCCCTGTTGGTGACGCTTGGGTTCAAATCGCAGACGGTCAAACTGCACTTGTTGTAGAGCGTAAAACAACCGCAGATTTTGAAGCATCCTTCTTGGACGGTCGCTACAGGGAACAACGCACGCGTCTTCTAGCCTTTTGCGCTGAGCACAAAGCCAAGGCACTCTATATTCTCGAAGGGGGGCTTGAGGGCCGTACACGCTCTCTTCAGCGACCAGCGCTCCAAAAACTTGTGCATCGTCTACTCCTCCGGTATGGAGTTGCAGTTTGGTGTACCCGTAATTTAGAAGATACTGCTGCAACTCTAAGCCTTCTAACCACGCAGGTTCAGGAGGACCCCAAAGTCTTTGAGGGAGAGCAACTGTCGTATACGGATGTCATGCACACGACCAAGAAGGCCAATAAGGATGACCCTACGGCCTTTGCAGTGGCTGCGCTACAAGGATGTCCTGGTATTTCAGCCAAGGCTGCGACAGCTATTTGGTCTGCCGTAGGGTCTTGGCCAACTCTTTTGGTTATGGAAGAAAAGACACTTGCGGATATTAAAGTAGGAGAACGACGCTTAGGTCCTGCGGTTGCGAAGCGACTTGTTGCTCTGCTACAGTCGTCGTAAAATGCTGTAGCCAATTCACTTTAGAAATTTAAAAAGTCATCTAGTGCAGCTTTGCGTGGTTCAGCAGTTGGTCGTTCCAGAGCATCCAAGAAGGATGTAGGAGGTTGATATTCGGTTGTGGAACGAGGAGGTGCACGTCCCATTGTCATAGGACGCTGTTGAGGTTGTTGAGCATGAATACTTGCGCCACCAGCATCCTGCTGCACCTGGTCTGCAAAGCGTACTCGTGCACCACTTTGAGCTCTGAGCTCACCTTTTGGCTTTGTAGATGCCGGTGGAGCAGCAGATAACATTGCCGACATAATAGGCGAATTCTTCAGAATATAATCTTTTTCATGGTGCTTCCAGCTTATATATAGTAAATTAGGGTATGTATACCGAACCTCGTATCCTTGAGTGCGCAGAATATACACAAGGTACACTACGCAGTCCTCAAGGTCTATTTTTGGCAAACCTAGAATAAAGGGCGGTATAGTAAAAATAAGCCATGGATCACCACCTTCACGACTGTTTGTTTTAATTCGAACATAAATTTGTTCTAAAATCTTGTTATACGCCTTCAAGCGTGCTCCATCACGCTGACGCCGTTTATCAAAGAGTTGGTCTGGTTTGAGAGTGGGTATATCTACACGGGGTGGACCACTCATCGGACAGCGTCCGTTCCTACTTAACAAGTCTAAACACCCCTTTTTAGAATTCACCGCAAGGTATGGTCATTCATATACCTCCTAGACGTCTTGTATTTTCTGGGGGAGGAATCCGTATCCTGTCGTATTTGGGAGCCTTAGAATATTTAGAAGAAAAAGGTATGCTATCTTCTCTTCGGGAAGTTGCAGGTGTAAGTGCAGGTGCTTTGCTATCTCTTATGGTATCTCTTGGATATCCTCTGTCAGTACTCCGAAGGTTTTGCTTCGAATACGATTTCAGCAATTTGCGGTCCATTGAACCTGAGTTAGCCGTCTTATTCCTGGAAACGTTAGGAGTTGATGACGGTGAAAATCTGAAACGACTAATTTATAAAATCCTGAAACATAAAGGGTTCGGTCCTGAAACAACCTTTCGTCAGCTTGCAGAAAGGGGTTGTAAACATCTGCGAGTCTGGGCATCTGATGTCCACACTCTTCAGCTACTTGAATTCAGTGCTCAACGAACTCCTGAAAGTTCTGTGGTTATGGCGGTTCGTGCCTCTATGGCAGTGCCAGTCTATTTTCAGCCAGTCCTGAATCCAGAGACAGGGTCTTTGCTGTGTGATGGAGGATTGTTAGATAATTTCCCCATTTCGAGACTCAGTCCTGATGAAATTCAGGAGACTCTAGGATTTACATTTGTATTTGCTGAAATTCCCCTGAAACAAATCGATTTTAACAACTACCTTTCGATTCTTACATCTGGATATTATATGCCGGTATACCAGCACCTTCTTCAGCAGTATAAGGACCGTGTGATTCAAATTCCATGTTTAGAATTTCCAGCCTTGCATTTTGAAGCGACAAATGAGGAGAAACAGCGGCTTGTAGCGTTAGGGCGACAAGCTGCGGAACAATGGTATAGTCAGAAACCTAGACTGCTAGGTCGCCGTAGAAGTGTAAGTTAAACACACACTCACCTGTTTACTTACGATTGCGATTGCGGCGCGTCTTGCGTGTACGGCGAGAGCCACCGCGTCTCTTGCGGCTCTCACCAGCCGCAGCTTTAGCGGCGGCGACATTGGCAAGAAGCCTCGCTGTAGCGGCCTTCTTGGCAGCTTCAGCAGCCTTCGTCTTCTTATAGTCCGCAACCCATATATTCGCGGCTTCTATGCCGAGAGAGGCCTTTGACAAATATGAGTTTCGGAATAACTTTGAACGTTTGAGGTCATCATTCGTTTTTCCTGCAGGAAGAAACTCCACCATGTTCGCCTTGAACTTTTCAAAGGCAGCATTGACTGAATTGAACTTTCGGGTAGCATTCGTCAACTTGCGCGTAACAGGGGCAACGAGATACTTGCTCTTGCAGGTTTCCATCGCTTGTTTAACGCAATCATTAAAACGTTCCTGTTGAGCGGCTGTTGGCTTATACTCAGCCTTCAGTACAGCCTCCAGAGCAGCCACGTTAACCTTAGCAGGACCGGCAGGTTTCTTCTTTGCACCTTCGACTTCCAGCATTTTCGCAATAGCGGCGTTTTGCGCAGACTTTACAGCTGTATTCAGATTCAGTTCACCCGCGACGTACTTGGTGTGGAATTGCTTGATGATATCGGAATATACTTTGATACCCTCTTTGCTCAGATACTTGTCTTGAAAGTTCATGTAGCCAACCTTCGCAGGGCCCGCATTAGGAGCGGCAGCAGCAACCTTGGCCGTCTTTGCGCGGGGCACCTTGGCAGGGGTAGCATCCACAAGAGCTTGAAGCTTCGCTTCAAATGTAGCTTGATCCATGAGCTCACCCGTGTGGAGCTCCTTCGCCAGAAGCATCGCAGGGTCAACACGGAAATCCTTCGAGGGTTCTAGCTTTCTGAGTACCAGGAGGAGGCGGTCTCTCGTAATCGTAGCTCCCGCAGACGTATTCGTGCTCGACAGAGGAATCTCTTCTCCTCTAAAGGTGAATGTTACACCAGGGCGGCCAACAAGTTTAACTTTAGCAGTCGCCATTTCTACTTCTAACAGGGAAAAACAATGCGATTAACTTAGAATTTGGGTCTCGAGGAAGCGCATGAATCCGTCGGGTGTGCGAGGGCCATCAAACTCAACAGTCTTTCCAGCAGCATCGCTATATAAGAAACTTGGGAAGCCCCTAATCTCAGGGTCGACACCACGCTTGATTTCCTTCTCCTCCACCATGCGGATGCCAATCGGGACGCCATTTACAACAACCTGGCCGTCCTTTGCAAAGTCTTTGAACAGTGGCTTCACTTTTACGCAGTGAGGGCACCAATCCGCATAGTACATTGTAAAGGTACCTCTGGAATTGGTTTCACCATAGCCGCCTTGAAAGCCCTGGGTTTGTCCGCCCAAAGAAAATACCCATAAGAGGACCAGAGCAATGGCAGATAAGGTTAAAAGTCCGACGAGCGTGTTCTTCATTGAATCTCTTCTTCTTCCTGAGGAGAAAAGAAGTAGTGGGTTTATTTTACGAACCCTGTGCGCGTATGGTGCGGTTTGGATGTATGATTCTGCAGCTCTGTATCACGCATGGCATTGCGCTGTTATGGTGATACTGGCGTATCTTTGGATTGTGCGGATTGCTCGTGAGCAGCCTATTGCGTAAGGATTTAGAGAAACATTGCAAATAGAGTATAGAAAGGATGCAGTGGCCAGCACTTGCAAACGGGAAGGTCTTTGTATGGGCACCTCTCCCAGGACTCGATCCAGGACTGGGAGAGAAGGCTTGCTGGATTGGTGCGGCTGTATATGCAAAGCAGAGAGCATCGGGAAGTACAGAGGCAGTCGCCCAAATGGAAGCGGAGCGGGAGGCTATTCGGTTTCAGTATAAGTGTTAGTACATATCCTTTGGAAGTTGCATAATTCCCAAACAAACGAGGAAGAAGAGCGTAGCTTGGAGAAAATATCCCTGCGGAGTGAGTACTCCATTTTGAAGCACCTGAACTATGCCTTGAAATAGAGTTTGTGTAAATCGGTGTGTTATAGGGCTTGTAAAGAGCAAAAAGACGAGTGTAGCATAGAAACTATATTTGACTCGTCTCCAGAATTCAATGTCCATCTATTTCAACGGACTCTTTAAAGTCTTAGGACTTTGGCGGAGCGCATTTGGAGGCAAGGTCCGCTGTTTTCGTAAGGAGAACATCATGAAGGAGTTGTATGAGTTTAATAGCCAAAATACTTACAGGTGTAATGTGATTTTGATTGTAATAGGCAAATTCATTCTGAAAGTCGCCGTACTTGAAGTCAAATGAACCATCTGGATTCGGTATTACATACATATTTTGTAAGAATTGAAAGGAGGATAGGGTTGCTAGAATATTGCGAATTCCCTTGGTATCGACTGCAGTAAGAGGTTTTCCTGCTTCTATCGAGTATTGCAACATCTTTTGAACATTTGGATAGTCTCCTGCAACTGTGAACCCTTTTGTACTGGGTTGCACCTTTTCAAGATTACTAAAGAGTTCTTGGAATAAGAGTGACAATTCCTTTAGGATTATGTCTGCATTCTCAGTACTAAATTTCACGTCAAATTTATAGAAAATATTCAGAATATCCTTTTGAAAGTTTGGATATGTGCTGAGCATGGATTTAATTTGTCTGTATTGAATGTTCACAACGTCATAGAAATACCTGTAGAAGTCGCAGAGTTCTTGCTTTGTAGACTCCATCACACGTTTAGTGTTCTTTGTGTTCTTGTTCGAAGATTCCATAGCAGCTGCTAGAGCATTGAGAGTTGACTTGTTTTCAGTCTCAAAGTACTCTTTGGCAGCCGCCTTTAGTTTGTCATCTAAGAGAAGAACACTCAGAAGTGTTGTAAGGCGCGATTGTGTGACTTCTTCCTTTGTTTTCAGAGTTTCGTTTGCCGTCTGTACAGCAGATTCCAGCTCGCGTATTTTTTCAGCTGTTGAGGCTTGCAGAGACTCGTATTTCGTCTGGCTGTTTGCAAGCTTGGCATTACGGTTTGCAATCGTTTTCTCGCTTTCTGCCAGCTTTGCATTACGATTCGCTTTTTCGGCCTTGAGTGTCTGGATTTCAGCATTCCGCTCCGCAATGGCTGTATCTTTTTGCTCTTCCAACTTGGCAAGTTGTTCCTTCAGACTCTCAATTTGAGATGTATACTGAGCGGTTAGCTCTTTGAAGCTTTGGTTCCTATTTGCATTTGAGCTTTTGAGTACACTGAGTTCAGATTGCAGAGTTTCCTTTTCTTGACGCAATGCGTTTAGTTGTGTCTGGAGTGCATTGAGTGCGGTTCCTGTTACGTTTGTCTGGGTAGGCTGCTGACCAACAATCTTCTCATTTGTTTGAACAGAGAATTCACTAGTTGGCTTCTCGTTTGTCTGGGTAGGCTGCTCACCAACAACCTTCTCATTTGTTTGAACAGAGAATTCGCCAGTTGGCTTCTCGTTTGTCTGGGTTGAACTCTCCCCAACTTCCGCTTGCGCTGCAGATTCAGCCTTTCTAATTTGCTCCTCGAGTGCAACAATCTTTGTTTGCAGCTGCTGAATTTCAGAATCCTTCGTCTGAGTTTCTTCCGTATGTTTCGTCTTGGCTGTTTCCATCTCTTTTCCAGCCTCTTCAAGCTTACTTTTCAGGGTTGCAATTTCGACCGCTTTCGCATTTCTATTTGTTTCCACTTCTTGTAGTTTACCGCGTAAGAGACTCGAAGATGCATTCATATCCGCAACTTGACGAGATAGAGTTTCAGTCTGTTCTTGGAGTTTTTTCTCTGCGGCTTCCTTCTGCTCCATGAGTGACTTGTATCGCTCTTCTTGGTCCGGTGATGAGCCAGCAGCTGATTCCGTAGCCATCTCACGTTTGAGTTTAGCAATTTCTTCTTGCGCAGATGTAATATTCGATGTACAGGACTCTACAAAGGATTGAATCGTTTCGAGCACAACTTCAAGTGTCACATCTTCAGGAGCCGGTTCTTTGGTAAGAGCCGTGTAAATTTCAGACAGAACCTTTGTGGTCTGTGTATCCGTCGGTTCCTCTGGTAGAGTTTCAAGTTTACTCAGCATTTGAATTGCTTGTTGTAGATTTTCTGTAGCAGGCGTTGTATCTTCATTCAAATGGTCGATGATATCGTTGAGCCTGATGGCCTCGAGTTGTTCTTTTACTGCAGGACTTGCAATACCCATGAGCTCGACGAGTAAAAAGATTAAATCACGGAGTAAATCCAAATCCTGAAGGCAGGGGCAGCCCGTTGAGGATGGCGCAGCTGCGGAAGGTGTCCCAATGGGCTCAGGGCAGACTGGATACGCTTCAACTTCTTCAAGGTCTGTTATGAGGTCTTTCAGGACCTTTTCAAAGACTTTCTGCATACCCTGCTTGAGAGTTGGAGAGGCTGTTGAGGTAACCGATTTCAGTGTCGATATACGTGTTTCGAGAATCTCGAGTACCGTCGGCACATAGTCTTTGCTGCAGGTCTGTTCATTCATAAACTTCAAGTCATTAACAATGGGTGGCGTATCCAAGATGCTTTTAACACCGAATGCAAGTTGCAAGGCTATGACTTGTTCTTGTGAAAAGACGCCATATAACTCACGAAGTGTTTTTTGACCTCCTGAAGAAACGAGATTGAATTTCCCTTTTGAAACAAAGATTGCATCATTAATTACAAAGGTTTCATCGGACTTTCCACCATTACCAATGCGTAAAAGTGTAGGTAGGGATTCGTCATATTGCAGAGGTTCGACGGCTGTATTTGCTTCGACCTCCTGATTGTACGCTTCACGATTTTCTGTTGCAATGCTGTTATTACTGTTATTTATTTCTGTACTGTCAATATTTGTGGTATTTTCAACGGGTGATGGCGGTACTTCTTTCTTAGCTTTTCCACGGGTTCGTTTAGGAGCCTTCTCTTCTACTGGCTTATTGGCAGTAACAGCTTGTTCTTGGACTTGTTTGTTAGATGCTGCAGCTTGCGCTTCTGGAGCTTTCTCAGCTGGCTTATTGACGGTAACAGATTGTTCTTGAACTTGATTGTTAGATGCTGCAGCTTGCACTTCTGGAGCCTTCTCTTCTACTGGCTTGTTGATAGCAGAAGCTTGTTCCTGCACTTGGTTGTTAGATGCTGTAGCTTGCACTTCTGGAGCTTTCTCAGCTGGCTTGTTGACAGCAGTAGCTTGTGCTTCTGTAGTGTTCTCTTTCACAGGCGTATTATTCCGTGCTGGAATGATTCGAACATTTTCTAATGGCTTTCCCACTTCATTTGCGAATTTAACCTGCGGCTTGGTACCTGGTAAACCAGTCAGTGGCAACTCTGCAAAGTCAGCTGCATCGAGTTCCATATCTTCATTTGAACTCGCCATTGGCTTCCTACTTAGACCTTCAAAAAGCTACCTTTGATGAAGTTCGCACTGCACAAGTCGGGAAGGTCTCAATCTCTTAAAAAATTGAGACATGCTTTGTTAGTGTTCTTGTACCAGAACAGAATGGCAGGTACTTCCTCTCAACAAGTGGATGCGAAGATTTTCAATCCTTGGAACCCGACCAACAAGGATATCACGCAAGATGCCATTGAGCGTATCTTGCGTGCCACAGGATGGCGTGGAAAGCTCACGAATCCTGCCATCTTTCAGCAAGCGTGTGTGCATAAATCATATGTCAGTCGTCCAGATCTCTGGGCTGAACAAGCTGCAAGTTCCAATGAACCTATGGAAATGGCGCCTAGGCCACCCAACTGTCTTGATTTGAAAGAGGCTGATAATGAAGAACTTGAGTTTGTTGGAGATAGTATCCTTGGCAATATTGTAGCTCTCTACGTCTTTGACCGGTATCCAGGGGAGGGTGAAGGATTTATGACAAAGCTTAAGACTCGCATTGTAAATAACAAAACGCTAGGCGAACTTGCACGAAAAATGGGTATGAGTCAATGGATGGTTATCAGTCGGCATGTAGAAGAAATCTGCAATGGTCGAAACAACCTCAGGATGCTAGGAAGTATGCTAGAAGCTTGGATGGGAGCTCTGTACTTTCATGAAGGAAAGGGTGGACGAGGATTTGAAGCATGCCAGAAATGGTTTATCCGGATTATGGAAAAATATATTGATTTCGCAGCCTTGATTACGGACGACAACAATTACAAAGACCAGCTCCTTCGCTTTTATCAGAGCCGCTGGCATCAGCCGCCTCGATACCAGGAAGTGGATGTTGTAGGACCTCCTCATGACAGGATTTTCACGATGGGAGTCCTTGATGTGAATGGAAATATTGTAGCCACTCACACGGCACGAAACAAAAAGGTTGCAGAGCAGGAGGCCTCTCGACTTGCCCTTGAAAAGCTGGAGCGCGAGCTTGAGTAAGCGTTTCTCCTTCACAAACCCTTTTTCTATCGTGAATTTAGGAACGGATATGCCACCCAAGACTTTTCAAAAAGTGGGGCAAAAGGTGAAACCTGAGCCTAGCCCTCAAACACCCCTTGATAGTGTGGAGGAGCCATTTACAGGTCCTCCTAAACCCACTGGTCTGGCGGCGCTGATTGCGGCTCGTACAGCCTCCAAGCTAGCTCCAAAGGCTTCAACAGCTGTACCCAAACCTCCAACGGTTGCTCCAACGGTTGCTCTAACGGTTGCACCAAAGGCTCTAACGGTTGCACCAAAGGCTCTAACAGTTGCACCAAAGCCTCCAACGGTTGCACCAAAAGCTCCAACGATTGCACCAAAGGCTCCAACAGCTGCCCCCAAGGTTGCTCCTAAGCCTCCAACAGCTCCCCAACAGCGACTGGATAACTGGGACGACTATGACGGATTTCAAACTGTGGCTAACATCAATGATTGGATTGAAAGTGAGTTTGGCGAGTACATCGACGAGGACGAATCGAATCGCTCCGTTGGACCCTTGCGCAGTGACCTCTTTGGGTCTGATTTTGAGGGCTACAAACGTATTGAGACTGCGGGTCGTGGAACCTGTTTGATTCATGCGGTTCTTGCATGCATCAGTGATGTGTACCGCAAAATTCCCCTATCAGCTAAACGAGCGGGTAGCCCTGTAACTGTGCGAGAGGAGATTGGAAGTCTCTTTCGAACTCGGATTTTACCGTTTTTAGAAAAAACATCCTTTGATGATACAAATGAAATGGTCAAGGCCCCTTTGTTTACCGAAGCCGATAAGCAAATGCCCTGGTATAAGCACATCTGCCAAATCAATCCTGACTTTACGAGAGGCGAATTTCTAGAGGATACGGTTGGTGCACGTCTTGCAAAGTACTATGGTTATAATGTTGCGTTTTTTAATGAAATAACCTCAAATGGACAAAAGGTTGGACAAATCCTCGATACACAGTCCGTGCTGGAAGATAGCGCATGGATTTTTATTTACAATATTTCTGAAACTCACTACGAAGCAATTCAAACACCAGAAGGTTCGTTTCAAATTCCCTTTCGAGTTGGTCAAGCCCTCATGAATGAATATGCGGGTGTTGATAAAGGCAGAATGCGTGTGGGTCTTTCTATCAATACCGATAAAGAGTGTACGTTTACACCTGGTGTTTCACGTGTTCTCTATAACGGTGAAGAATATGTTGTCGTTCAGATTAAATACACCCCAACTTCATTCTCATCTGGTGTAGTGTGCACAGAAGCATGGCTCATGCCAACATCTGTAGGGGAGGAAGCAATCCGTGACTATGTTTCAACCATGAAAAACATACAAACATCCGCAGATGAAAAAGCGCTGCAAGCCACATTATTGAACGAACAAGGAGGTAAGTATGTGAAAGCTGCGATTAATGAGTCTGCCAAAACGGTCACATGGCCTATGCTCACAGAAGTAGGAAAGACCCCTGTGGCAGTGGCTGTGGCTCCGCCTACCTCGAAACCACGACTTCTAAATTCGCTTCGCGAACATCTTCAGAACTGGGTAGCAACACTGGATGAGCAGTCAGACGCTGTAGTGCTACAACAAGAGGTACAAGACCAAGAGGAAGAGACCACAAGATACAAGGTTGATGTGCCAGAAGAGGAGTATCCCACCTCAGAACAAAAAACCTTCTATCAGTTCATTACAACACAGTTTGACCAATTTACGCTCCCACCTGTCAGTCCTGATATTGACCCTAATGCGTGTGCGAGCTTGAAAATTAGTCCTGAGCTTACACTGTATCAGCAATTTATTCGTGAGTATATGCGGTCCATCAGTCCGTACCGTGGCATACTTGTGTATCACGGACTGGGGTCTGGAAAAACGTGCACATCGATTGCTGCTGCAGAAGCCTTGTATAGCCATGACCCTATGCGAAAGATTGTCGTCCTTACACCATCATCCCTTCAAGAAAACTTTATCAACGAGCTTTCCTTCTGCGGATTTAAGCACTACCGTCTTCAGAATCACTGGGTCCCCTTTGATGCCACCCCTGAAATGCGCCTCTTTGCGGAACAGGTCATGAAACTTCCTAGGTCCTATTTTGCCTCCATGGATGCAGCGAAACAAAAGGCGCAGAAGGAGGAGCGCAGCTATAGACGCCAAATTTGGTTGCCAGATTTTGACCAAGAATCCAATTTTGATTCCCTGTCGGCGGATGATCAAAACCAAATTCGTCAACAGATTCGTGCAACCATAAAAGGAAACATAATTTTTATTGGATACACTGGAATCGGCAAGGAGAAATTGAGTGAGTACTGGCGTGATAAAGTCTTTGATAATGCTGTGATTATTATTGACGAAGTTCACAATTTAACACGTCTTATGGACAATAAACTTACACGGTATTTAATTAAGGCTGGAAAGCGAGAGAGTAAGGTGTATGAGCCCATTCCTGCCGACCCTTCCACACTCCCTGCGAAACAGTATTTAGTGGATACCAAGAAGCTTGTAACCCCTGAGAAGCAGTCTGCTGTTGTCAATGACTACTATGATAGGGCCTATATGTTTTACAGAATCTTTGCAGAAGCTAAAAACAGTAAGCTCATTGCCCTATCAGGTACACCCATCGTCAATTATCCTACAGAGCTCGCAATCTGTATGAATTTCCTTCATGGGTATATCTATTGCTGCACAATGACAATTATGACCTATAAGAAGGACATCTATCAAAAAATCAATGACTATTGTGCTAAGCATCCGAAAATCGGATTCTTTGAGCTCAAGGCAAGTGTAGATTCCATGACCCTCTTTTTTTCTCTTATCAAAGATGGATATGCGAAAATCACCGATGAGTCAAATCATGTAGTGGGTGTCGTGAAACAAGACATGACAGAAGATGAACAAATGGAATATAACTTTGGAACTCCTGAAGAGTCCTATCGTATTACACGTAAATATAATCCCAGTATTCAGGATTTGTACAAGGAACTCTTGGAGGAGTTTGAGGCGGATGAGGACCTCAAGGGTAAACTCGGTACTGCACCCAACTACAGTGCATTGCCCCTCTTTCCTGTGGACCGTGAAACCTTTACGGAACAATTCGTGCGTGAGGACATGGAGACCGCTGTCTTTAGTCTGAAGCAAGAGGCAAAGTCAACGTTTGCGCGTCGTATTGCAGGACTCGTCTCATATTACAAAGGTGCCAAGAAGGATTATATGCCCGCTGTAACAGACCATCCCCCTGTACAGTGTAGTATGAGCCCTCATCAGTTGAAGGAATATAACAAGGTTCGCTCGTCAGAAATCAAAGAGTCCAAACCGAGCAAAGGCGGATTTATTGATTCAGATGACCTCAAGGAGCAGCAAAGTTCGTATCGATTTGCAAGCCGCTCTGCAAGCAATTTTGTGTTTCCTGATGCGGTTCCTCGTCCTCGTCCTGGTGTACGCTCCTTGTTAATCAAGGCTGCGGAGGCAGAAGCGGGTGGACCAGATTTGGTTGCAGATGGCGGAAACTTGGCTGAGCTAGGTACAGAGGCTCTGGAGCTTCTCGTCTCGCAGGAGAAGGCAGAGAAGGAAGAACAAGCAAAGGAAAGCCAGCTAGAGGAAGCGCAAACGGGGGAGTCAGAAGACGCAGCTGCTCAGGCTGGAGGTGGACCAGACGATAAACCCAAGTTGTTAAGTTTGAAGAAAGTTCGTGAAGCTACTGCGAAACAGAAGGCTGTAGAGTTGGCTCCACCTGCTCCAACGGAAGATGTTGAAATGACGAAGGAAGACTATTGGGCGGCTGTCCAGAAGACTCTTGCAACTCTGCGTGCTAGAAAGCAAGAGTTCTTCCGTATGGACCCAGATGGTACACCTGGTCTCAATATGAATGAGCAACTCCGCACCTACAGTCAGAAATTCCACAATATGATTGTGAACATTCAGAAGAGTAAGGGCTCAAATCTAGTCTACAGTGCATTCAAAACAGTAGAAGGTCTGGGTGTCTTTAGTATTGCGTTGGAGGCCAATGGATATGTACCTATCCAACTTGGAGGCACGGATAAGAATCCTGAGCTCACACCTGCGACAGTTGCACTTTTGAAGAATCCAGCCTATGATGGAAAGCGATATATAGTCTATACGGGTGACTACAGCCCCTATCAGCGTCAGGTGCTTCTCAATATCTTCAATTGCAATACTCAGAAACTCCCAGGTTCCATTCAGACGGCGCTCAGTCGGTTTGAAGACAACAAGGTTGGCCAACTCTGCCACGTTTTTATGATTACAGGTGCTGGTGCAGAAGGTCTTTCCTTGAAGAATGTACGGAGTGTTCACATTATGGAGCCGTATTGGAATAAGGTACGTACTGACCAGGTAAAGGGTCGTGCGATTCGTATTTGCAGTCATATGGACTTGCCCTACAGCGACAATCCTGCCGAAAATCAGCGCCATGTGGACGTCTACACCTATCTTTCAGTCTTTGGAGAACGTGCTGTCATTGATGAAACTATCAAATTGCGAGATGTATTTAATGGGAAAGTCTATTCTACAGATATGTTTATTGATGAATTATCGAAACGGAAAGATGCCCTGTCCAAGGATTTTTTGACGATTACACAACAAATGGCTGTCGATTGTGTACTCAATAAGAGTGAGAATGGTGTTGGCTGTTTAGGAATTGCACTAAGTGAAACATCTGCCTCTGACTTTTTATATGACCCGCGAATTGAAGTCGACCTTGGAAAAGGTGCTGCCATTAAATTAGAAACGCGTCAAATGACAACTATGGAAAAACTAGGAGGTATCAAAATCCGAAAGACGGTAGGAGCGAAAACAATGGATTTATGGGTGGTAAAAGATACAGAAGGAGGCAAAGTACAATACAAAATCTATGCAGGTGATAATGTTGATGCCAAGAAGATTTTGCGTACAGTGTCGCAAGAGGTCTATGACGCGAAATACAAAGAATAAGTGTGGACTTAAATGGAGCTTTAAAAACTATCGTAGATGGAGTCACTGTTGAGTCGTATTAATCGCACACCTCGGTATGGAATGTGGTATCATATCCTAGAAACTATCCTACCGTCTGGGAAGAGTCGAGTCCTTGCAACGATTTGTTCTCAAAAATCTGCAGACCAGCTTGTAGCCTCTCTGCAGAGTTCTCGGATTCCACCTTCTGGAACAACTACTTCATATGTGTATAGTATAGATCCAACCCCTATTTCAGAACCCTTTAGACGTTGCGATGCATGTAATTGCAAAAAGTGAATTATTTATATATACGCCATAAGCCATGCATTATCTATATCACGAATACTGTCGGTGGATTCAAGCTCGTAATCAAAGAGACGAACATAGAATATACCTGCGTCTGCAGTGATATCACCATTTTTGTCACCAATTGCGAGAGGGAATGCATCACCTGTAGAGTACAGTGGCGCATTCGAAACAGTGGTATAGGTAGTATATCCTCTCGACCCTTGCTGTATGCGTCCAGCTTTCCAATCCGCAGCCGTTCCACATTGAACTA
>JACCDW012022268.1_pt1 | contig 15889 bp, 14 predicted proteins | sample 7449781 | NCBI WGS metagenome assembly JACCDW01 (sample SAMN15323449, study PRJNA562643) | freshwater metagenome | isolation source: river surface water | place: USA:Blue River Watershed | collected 2017-08-18
CTTTTGCCTGCTTCGCTGCTTCTTTAATTGTAGTTGTTGCTTTTGCTTTTGCAGCAATCCATTCATAGCTAGGCTCAAATCCAGCTTGTGGGCCAACAACTGAGAGATCCTTTACAAGTGCTTGAATATGACCCATTGATGCGAGAACCTTAAAACCAGGGCCGAGAAAGCCCTGAATTTTTGAGCATTTCGCGGGGGACTCCACAATAACGAGGTTAGACATGATTCCTATAGTGTAGAGTTGGGTTTACACTATAGGGATTGGTTGCGGCGGGTTCAATTTTATCCTGCCATGGTTAGAGAGTTGCCGGCATAAAATGAAGTTCAAAGATGCTGTGACTTATTCTATTGAGAAACTTTCCTCGGCAGAGTTCAAGGAGCGGATAAAGGATGAGGATGCTACAATGTTAAAGCATATTCCCATCCTAAAAGAGATTAACGAGCACGGCTATATTACGCACGACAGTCAGGCGGGGCGGAAACATAGTGGAAATTCCCCATCCAGTGGACATTACTACGAGCATCACGAACGGTCTTACATTATGGGATTTATGTTAGAATCTGCAGCGGCAGAGTTTCTGAAATGGATGGCGCTTCACACTGATAAGAATGCGGTCTATGTTCCCGCCTGTGGGGATATAGATACACCGGCCGCGCTGGATGTCCCTCTTACGGTAAATGTAGGTGGAAAAACTCCTGATGTCTTTACCAAAATGTCAACGGTGTTGCCGACCCGTATCTGGGACTTTTATCGCAAGGAGGCGCACATCAACAAGAGCGAAAAAATCGTCTATATCTTTTGCTGGGATCCGCTCTGGAACCGCGCGGCGTCAGGAGCAAAGGGCCTCTTTACGGAAGTCCTGAAGGGGCTAAAGGCAGTGAAGGGATAAGATAATTTCCCTATAGTGTAGGCTCTGGGTATGCACTACTTTCCAGAGGAAAGATGGACTTAACAGTCCAGCAGGAATCGTTGATATTGTTGTGCTTGATGAAGACGAACTTGTGTTTTTGTGTTTGGGACAAAATTCGGCTTTGACAATGTACCAATGTAGATACAAAGTGTTGTATATGCATAGTCATCCATCTGATGTTTGAACCGTTCTTCGGCTTTTTTCATAAAGTCGTCTTTTAGGAGTTTCAACATATACGTAAAATCGGATTCATTCCAATGACCCACTGATTCTCGAAGTTGTTTATTCAGCCGTGAGAAATGCTTGATAAAGCGAAGTAGTTGCGACCTATATTCTGGCTGATGGGCCGCAATATAGAGGTCTAACCGTTGACCGGCGGGGCAGAGACCAATTACGCCTGGCGGCGTCTGCATTTTCACATCGTCCTCCATTTTTAGATTCTCTTTTTGATTCATAGGTATCAAAAAGAGAGCTGTCAATTTTATATATTCCTATAATGATTCACTGTAGGGATTAGGGTTGATTAGTTAATTCTAATCCGTTCCAGTCAGGGGAAGTGGATTATAACATGTATTAGCCTCCGCACCAGTGAGAGCGGCCGTCCCCGCCGTATTATTCATTATATGAAACATTTCCTATAATGAAATACATTATTATACCTAAACGCCCCTCTTATGCTCCCACTATAGGAATGTGGGTATGTCCTCCCTACCGAAACATCAAAAATATGCGGCGGCCTACAGGCCTGGGGAGGTATTCTGGGGATTTGGTATTGAACATGAAACATATTTGGAGTCGGCGGAGTTTCAGGCTGTTCGCCGTGAGGACTTGGCCGCCTATCGCAGACCAGAGCGCTACTCCGTAAATTACTACAAAAGCTATAAAGAAGAGGACCTGGCGGAGGCTTTAAGTAGCCTGCCGGCGGTGGTGGCCGAGGTGCCGACTTTGGTAAATAGCCACAGCTTCACCCACTGCGACGTATGGATGAATCACAGGACAACGTATGAGCGCGTGCCTAGAACGAATCCGCGGTATGTTGGCCGGTCGGTGCATGAGGAATTTCTGGCGGCGTCGCCGTGGTTTCGGCAGGCGTATGACCGGTCGGTCGTGTATGACGGCGACACATTTGAATTCATGAATGTCAACTTCTATAATGTGAGCGTAGAGGAGGCATTGGAGGAGTTGTGGGAAACGGAGGACCGGTTCCTATGGGAGTTCAATCGGTGGATAATGAGGGGGTCCGCCCTGGAAGAGACAGGGGAAATCACTATAGAGAATCCATTACTGAGTGGGAGGCAACACTTGTCCACCTACGGACCTTTTTGCATTGCACGGCGGAACCATGCCTGGGCTCGGCATTTGACGAATCCTCATCACTATTCCATGTTTAACAATGGGACGGTCCATGTAAACCTGACCTTGCCGACACGGTTGGACGCTTCTGGGGCGATTGCCGATATGGAGGACTTTCGCCGTCGCCATCAGAGGGCTGCGCGGTATTTCCAGTGGTTTGAGCCGTTGCTCGCCGTAGCGTATGGTGCAGGGGACCCGTTTGCAAGCCATGTAGATGAACGCTCGCGGTTCTCGCCGGCGTCGCAACGGTTAGGGGTAAGTCGGTATGTCGGTATGTGTAATTATCCGACTGAGACGATGCCAGAGGGAAAGATTCTGACATATGATGTCTCTGGATTAGGCTATAGTTCTCCAGGCGTGGCAACATCCCATGTTGTGTTTGGACAAGAACCGGCCTGGTACGAGGAGTTCTATAAACGGACAGCCTATGTACGTCTAGAGAATCATGGCCTGGATATTAACTATAAGAAACATTGGAACCACGGCCTGGAGTTCCGTATTTTTGACGGCCTGCGGCGCGACCAGATGTTGGAGGTGTGTAAGTTTGTCTGGAAGGTATGTTATCGGTCTTTGGATTTGGGTGATGTATTAGATTGTCGGCGGGCTGATTGGTTCCAAGAACTAGTTCTCGGATGTATGTTGGAGGGAGCGGACTATGTTCTGAGTTGGGGGATGTTGGTGAAGTATCTGGAGGTGATTCACTATAGTGAATTGATTCACGAGTTTGCTGGTACAGAGAAGGAAGGGGTGCAAGTGGGTAGATTGGTATCTACCCTCCTTTATTAGTTCGGTTGATCTTTATTCAAATTAAAGAATAGCATACTTGTAGAACCACCTTTTGGTACTATTAAATAATTATTCAAATGGTCATATATACCCCCCTTTGTATTTACACGTTGACCAGTAATACTTAGAGGAAAAGGTCCATTTACTACAGATGATGATGTAAAATTTTTTTCTATATAAAAGACACGTCCACTATTATCTGTCATATAGATATTGTTTGCAGAAGGGTCGCATATAATCCATTGTAAATTTTCACCCGTAGTTAAAACTTCTTTTGATACAATTCCATTCGTTATATTACTAGACGTATCTAATATTGGGAATTTATGAATATAAGCATTATTTGCAGTTGTTCCAGTATTGCCATTGCTAATTATATAAAAATTATTGGATGCATCAGTTCTTGTATAATCATTTTTAATATCGGCTGGAATACCATAGTGTGTATTATTTATACCACCAGATAAATCCCAACTCCATATATATTGACCATTTAAATCACTTTTTATACGAAGAATTACAGTTTTACTATTTGTAGATGATGCCGCCATTATATAATTACTATTAAAAGTTCCATTCATATAATATGCTCTCTCAGGTAAATTTCCTCCAGAACTACCTGTAAAAGATATTGATGTAGCACTAGGTGTTGAAAACGCATTAATCTGACCTGACGAATTAAAAGTGTAATTTAATCTATATATACGCCATGGAGTAGTAGGGCCACCAACAAAAATTCGTCTAGTGCCTGATGCATCTAAACAACTTGCGATTGATGTTGATTGATCAAAACCTAAATCAGTTGTACGAGCAATACTTGTTAAACTCCCTCTATCAATATAAATACGCGCTGTTGCTGGACTTTCATCAGTTACAAGAGCAAAATAATTATTCCCTGAACCATCTTGAAAATATGTAGAAGAAAAAATTAGAGTCATATTAGGATCAATAGATGAAAAATAATTACCTGCACTACCAAAATTTCCACTTAAATCTAAACGTACAATATTTACTTTTGGGGTTGCGAATGAAGTAAAAAGAGCAACTGTTCCAAATTTTGCACTTGAACTCTGGCTAAAAGTTGGAGCACTAGTAACAGCAGTTTCTTGACGTATATTTCCATCACGTTCACCCCATCTACCAAATCCCATTCTTACTATAAGAATAATTCCTATAGTGTCGGCCCAAAGAAAAACACTATAGGATATGCGCTTATACTCCCCCAACCGTCTCCTCCCACTAAGTAGGTATGGCCTTACAGACGAATAATGGAGGCGCGCTCTATGAGCTGGTCGCCCGTGGTGTAAAAGACTCCTATTTCTTTGAAGATTCCAGCACGGCGGCGAATCCCTTCAGCTGGAGTTATGAAAAATATGCGGCGGTAAGCACTGAAACTAGAATCATAAGACCCTACAACGCCGCGGGATTTAGCAGAGTCCTGAACATTGACCTGGACGTATACGGGGACATCCTCCAGGAAGCCTACATCCGCGTTAAGCTCCCCAGCTGGGTCCCGCCCGCTTACTGTGCGGCAGTGAAGCGGGGGTTAGTACGAGATGCCTCAGGGTCAGGCGTAGACTTAAGCACTATTGCCAGCGCGACAGCTTATGGCTACACCTCCGCCGTCGCCTACATGCTCTTTGAGAAGATTGAAATCCTTCAGGATAACATAACACTACAGGAAGTAGCCGGTGACGCCCTCTATGTGTCGTCCCGTCATACCAATTCCTATAGTGCTCACCATTTGACGGATTCGCTGACCGGTGTATATGACGAGACGGACGCCCTGAAAGTCCAGCGTTCCGTGGACCCAGACCGTGAATACATTCTAGAACTCCCTTTCATACGAAACTTTCCTCTTGTAGCGTTGCGAGGGCAGCGATTCCGAGTCCGGCTGACGCTGCGGGCACTGGAGGACCTAGTGATTTCTACGGACCCATTGAAGCCGAAGCCAAAACCGTGGTTGGTGCCGGCCTTCGCCTATCAAACAGCGGATGCTTCAGGTACTTTCACACCACTCCCTCTCCATGAGCTGGACCCACCATCTATCACTATAGAGATGACGCAGGTGTACTTGTCCAATGAGGACCGTGAGGCGCTGGCGGGGGCAAATTTCCTGATTCCTTACCGTCGGTACATTTCCTATAACCATTTCAACTTTGGACCGGCAACGTATGCGTCCTATGATGCTTCGCCACCAACTGTGCCTGCGGCGGTCGTCAATTACGACGGCATTTATCATGTGGACCGGATTCTTCATTGTATACGGTCTGCTCGGAGCCTGGAGCTGAATCGGCGGACGGCCTATGACAATTCAGGGGGGTTCTTCATCCAGTTTTTGCAGTCGGCATACGGCTCCACGGTGCGCGATCAGTCGTGGGGTCCATTGGTCCTGAATAAGTTGACACAGCATGCACATGCGGTGTATACAAGTGAGGCGAAGTTCTTCATTCAGAACTACGGGCTAGGGGCTGGCCATACATCTGGCCGTCCATCGGCTTTAGGCAGACGTGCACCGGCGCAGACCTATGTCCCTCCTGCGGGTCTGAACTATAGTGAAGCAGTGGAGCCGAACGTGCGCCTGACTTTAGAGGATATCCAGCGCGACTTCTACAATAATTGGAAGGTGGCCGCATATGACATTGTCCTAAACGCCACTGCGTATTATGCGGTGGAGAAGGGTCGCGGAGGGCTAGCGTTCTTAAATTAGGATAGCGCCAGCCTTCTTAAATTAGAGGAGGCGTATTCCAATGAGTAATTTATAAAAGTATTCACTATAGGGAATTGATTCTTATAATGAATAAAGAACACAGTCCAAAGAGTCCACGCGGTGGAATTGGGCAGCGAAGTAGTACAATTGGACAGCGTTCGCTCTTGGGACAGCGAGCATCGTCCGGTCCTGCCAAGCGGATAATTCCTATAGATAAATCGGCATCAGCGTCAGCGCAAGCGCCAGTGCAAGGGCAAGTACAAACACAAGGACTTGACCCAAAAGACATCCGTATTCAAATGGGCTTAACGGCAGATGGGACTGCTTTACTCAATGAAACAACATCGGAATTTCCGTCAGCGTTGGATAGTCGTTATCAAACAATGGCACAGTCTTCATCTGATTCTGCGTCCGTTGGGAGTGAAGAGAAACCAGTCCAACCAGTACCGCCCCCACTTACACAGGCCGACATACATGCCTTACAGGGCCTGGGGTCGCCCCCGCCGAAAGTGATTTACGGCTCATATTACAACGAGTTCAAGATGTTTCGTCAATTCAAGGACGAAATTGAGAAAGTCTTTGTGGATGTCCAAAATAATAAGTCCGCTGCCCTGGATATTATTGCGTCGTACTTACGTGGCCAGAAAATTATTTATATTGAGGCCAAGACCCATTGCGAACAGAGTCTGTATTTGCTGATGTTTCCCACCATTTTCATAAGCTCCCTATTAACTGTCCTGAGCTTGGCACTAGAGCAGATTACCTTCGGTCATTTAATAGTGAGTGGATTCGGTGCCTTGAATACGTTCATTCTTGGCCTCGTGAGTTATTTAAAGTTGGATGCAAAGACGGAGGCGCATAAGACGACGGCTTATCAGTTTGACAAACTCCAGACCCAATGTGAGTTTTATTCAGGCAAGACCTTGTTTTTCAACGATACTGACACTATAGGGGTTGTGGAGGATGTGGAGAGCAAGGTTACCGAGATTAAGGATAATAACCAGTTTATTGTGCCTGAGTCGGTGCGGTGTCGGTTTCCAGTGCTTTATAGTACAAATATTTTCACGGAAGTGAAGAAGATTGGGATTAAGGAGAATCTCGTCAAACATCGGCTCTGTATTGTGTATGCGGCTCTGGACAAGCTTCGGTCAGGGGGTGAGGGTGATGATGCGGATTCGGTCGTACTCATGGAGGACATGGGGTCTTGCACTATAGAGAATTTGGAACAGCGGAAGAATGATTACATGGCGGAGTATTTGGATATTCAGAAGGAATATTTGGAACTGAATGGTGAGCTAAATAAGGAGATTGGCGCACAGCTTCGGCGGTCGCAGGCGTCGTGTGGGATGTGTCGGTGGCTCAAGACTTGAACGAAGTGAGAGTCTGCCTATCAAGACCTGAAGGGTCTGCCTATCAAGACATTAGCCTGCGGAGCGTCCAAACGCCGCCCCAAAAAAGACCCGCATCTATAGCAGGTATAGAGGCTCCCGCCGCTCCCATGAATTTTGATTGTAAGGTGCCATTAGCCGATAAGACGACTGTAATAGACGCAATTGACCGTGGGGAATTGGATGACTACATTTTTCCCGCCGACATACAGTCATCCCTTTTTTCGCCCGAGGTGAAGTCGGCTCGGTCTCTTCCCTTTAGTACATCGGTGGACGAGACGGTGGCGCGTGGCTCACAGACTTTTGGCGGAATAGCGACATTTGACATAGACAGTCGGTCCTGTGGCGACCTCCTCCTCCAAGCCTATATCAATGTTGAATTGGAACATTGGCTTCCAGAATATATTCGCGCCGGTCTGAATACTGGTCACCTTATCTACATGGACAACTCTGGCGAACTCCCCTGGACCTATGTCAATTCCATGGGCACAGCCTTGATTGAATGGGCCTCCCTCCAAGTGGATGAATACGAGCTGGAGCGCATTGACGGCGATTATTGCTATGTCTACGCCTCTCTCTACCCCTCACGCAACACACAATACGGTGTGAGTACGGACGGGCTCGGTGTATTTCCCGCGTCGTCTATGAGTCAGCAGCGCATTTGGCCGACGCTGAATGGCCGCCTGTCCTGTGTCCTTCCCTTCAGCTTCGGCCGTGCCCGTCGCTCCGCATCGTGGCCCCTTGCCTCTGCCCGCGACGGATCTGTGCGCGTTGTGGTGAAGTTTCGCCCCTTCCACGAACTCGTCCAACGGACGGACGGCATGAAGGCGTCATGTACGGACACCCCCCTCGGCAAGACCTTTGCCTTCAAACAATACAACTACACGGACGCATCCGGTTTCAGCTTCACAACGGCACTCCAGCCGCCACAACCGAAGCGCATTTCCCTCATTACCTATAGTGCATATACCACGGGGAAACTACGGAATGCCCTCTTGCGGTCACCTTATGAAAAACTCTATAGGGAAGTGTATGGGTTTCGCTTTCAAGAGCCGTTGCGGTATGCGGTATCAAAGACGGCAGATGATATTACAATTCAATTGCCTCTGGAGTTGAATCATCCATGTGAGGAACTGTTCTGGTTTGTGCGCCGGCGGGCGGCGGTGGAGCTAAATGAATGGACGAACTACAGTTCGGTGCCGTGGTATCAGCAGGATGCCGTGTATAATCCTGCCGGTCCTTTGCTAGTACGTGGGTCATTGTATATAAACGGTCAACCGGTGGCGGAGGATGGGGAGGAATACTTTCGGCGTACTCTGGCGCAACATCATAGGGGTGGGTTTACATCCTATGTTCAGTACATTTATGGATATACATTTGCCGAATCTCCTGGCCGTCGGCAGCCGAGTGGGCATGTTAACATGAGCCGAACATCGGATGTCAAATTGGTCCTGACTGTGGCCCCTCCCCAAGCAAGCACTACAGGAGAGTCTGTTGAGTGGGAAGTGGTTGTGTACGCACATTGCTTGAATTGGTTGCGGTTTGAGAATGGGATTGTGAATCGGCTATTTAGTTCATAGGAGCGCGTGAGTTTGTAATCTTAGGGGAGGGTATAAAGAAAGTTTACGTATTCTTATATAATTAGACTTTATAAGAATATGATGGGTAATCAACCAGGGAAACAGATGTCATATCCAGCATATGATGTTTCTGACTCAGAATCCGATGTAGGACAGGATGTTGTTCAGGACCAGAACCAAGCATTTCAGGATGTAGAACATCAGGATGTAGATGTTGTAGAAACGCAGGGGGGTGTTTATGTTGAAGAAGCTAAGAAGCGTCGCCGTCGTCGTCGTGGCCGGCGTGGAAAGAAGGAGGTCCCAGTTCAAGTAGTAGAGGAAACAACCACTCCTACTGGTCTAGGACTATCCCCCTTTCAGGAGGCTGTGAAAGAAGAAGTTGTTGACTCCATAAATTCTATGTTGGATGTTGATCAGCATGCAACTCAGCCTGCGGTTAAGCCTGCGGTTGAGCCTGCGACTCCACATACAACTGAGTCTGAAAAGAAACCCAAAAAGGAAAAGAAGAAAAAGGTGAAAGAGGAAACAAATGATATTCCTGTTGTCCAATCAAAACCAAAACAAGAACCGAAGCAAAAACCAAAGCCTGAACTGAAGAAGAAACGAGAACCGAAACCCGTGCCGCCTGAACATCTTGTAAAGACAGTTCCACACAATGAACTTACGGAAGAAAAGAAAAAAGAACTCAGTAAAATAAACGGACCGTCACAAGTAAAAGCCGATGACCGTACATGTTTTGCATGTAAGAAGATGTGCATTTCGCGTCATCAACTGAATCATCATTATGGGATGTGCCAAGCATTTCCAAAGGCGTATGAGTCAATGAAACCAGATGACCGTTCATGGTACATGATGATTCAGTATGTACGTGATGACATGAAGAAGGCGTCATGTCTATGTATGGGCTGCGGTGTTGTTTTCAAGAAGAGAAGTCTAATGTTGGAACATAATGTAAAATGCCGCAAGGCAATGGACATTGATACATGGGACCGGCTGACTTGTTTCGGTCTTCTCTTTGGAACCCCATACGATGATTTCTTGAAGTTTTTGCCGAAATATAAGGAACGAAAGACTGTTCCTGAATATGTATCACGTGTCCATCGTTTTGTGGAAGATGTAAAGGCGGCGATTCTGAAAGAAAAGGCGGATGAAGTAATTAAGGAAACACGTATGAAAGTCGTGGAAGAAAAAGCCGTGAAGAGTTATGTAGAGGCGGTTCTCCAGAAAGATACAATGGGGAGCACTATAGGGTTTGGGTCAGGGATTGGCGCTAGCGTTAGCGCTGGTGTTGGCTCAGCGGCAGGCTCAGGCTCAGTCACTGGCGGCGCTGGCGCTGATGCTGGCGCTGTCACTGGTACAGAGAAACCGGCACCAGAAGATTGCCCGTGTAGTCGGTGTAAGAATGCGCATGTTTATCCGCCAGTGCCGCATTCGGATGTTTGGGGGCCAGAAAAGGAGGGTTATTTCATTATTCCTATGACTCTGGATGGATATACGACGGTGCTGAATGGGCGAACGATCCATATTCCCACGCAAAATGTGATGTTGCGGATTCATGACGTAGCGCCAGCGTAGGAATAGCGAAGCGTGTAATATGTAGCGCCAGCGTAATATTCATGACGTGGGCTCAGCACCAGTGTAAGCGTAAGCATCCGCTTAAGATGAGTCCAACCTATAATCATCCAAGTAGTATGTCTCCATAAATAAGGCCGGTTTCACATCAGGATGTGCGGCGCATCCCTCTTTGTGACAAGCACCGCATACCAGGAGCCGACACATGTAGAAGTACCGACTACATAAAAGACAGTAATAAATATTTTCTTTTATGTGAACCGTTAAGAAACAACGGAAACATGAATGAGGCGGGCCATCCATTCCTGTATTGTGTAAAAACCTATGTAAATCTTTATATATACGCACTATAGGTATTATGTCTGCGGGACTACACCGGATATTACATAGTGGTCCGCAAGATGAGCGATTAGTGGGACCGGCGCTACCGTGGTATCAGCGACGCCTGGACCGCACGGGCCGATATACGACACAGTGGCGGCGGGTGGATTTTGACACAACGCCAGCGTTTGGTGTGAAGGCAACGGCGTCAATTCCCGTTGCTGGGGAACTCCTGAGTCGTATTTATTTTGTATCTACGCTACCGAGCTTCGGCGCTACTGTGGCGCAGGCATTGGCAACAGCTCAAACTCTAAACAGAAGCTTTATTGGTCCACGCGTGGGTTATACGAATAGCGCGGGACATGCCCTGGTGGAATCGGCGGAACTCACTATAGGGAATACTGCTTTTGACCGGCTGAATAGTCGGCTCCTGGAGACGCTGGACGAGTATTACACGCCCATTGAGCAGGTGCCCTTAGTGAATGAGATGATTCTGCGGGCGGACCAGGGGTTCTATCCTGGGCTTTATGGTGTGGGAGTGGATGAAACAGGGGCACCTAGACCAGAGACAGTTGCCGTCCCCTTGCCTTTCTGGTGTGTGCTAGGCGACGAACGGTCATTTCTTCCCCTGGATGCCCTGAGTGCCTCGCGTGTGCAGGTGTCCGTCCAGTGTCGTTCCCTCGCCGGCATGATTGCAACCGATGCCACGCCCTTCACGATTTCAGGAGAAGTCCTGGACTCCGCCGCCACTGAAACCGGCGTCGGCACGACCTACGGCTCAGGCGGAGATTGTACGCTAGATGTACCGCTCTATGCCGGCGACCTGTCAGGCGCCGATGTCTCAGGTGCGGCCGTGGTGGGGAATCTCGGCGCCGCCAACTTCAAGCTCGGCGATACGTACTTAATGGTGGAATATGTCTACGTAGATAAACTGGAGGCCTACGCCTGGCGCAATGGTCTCCTAGAATATCCCATTGTCCAATACACCACACTTCCTATAGTGCAGACTAAGGGAAACCGTTTTATAAGTGTGGAGATTCCATTTAACAATCCAGTACGAAATCTCTTCTTCTCGCTCCAGCGGGTGGATGCGGCGGCTTATAACATGCATTTCCAGGGAACACGTGAGTTGGTGCGGTATGATATTTCAGGACCGAATGCCGGCAAGGGGTTGTGGTGGCCTGATGCCTCAGGACTTGTATATGACCGGCCAGGGTTCTTGATTCCAGGGTATTCGCAATTGGAGAGTGAACCGGTGACGAGTATTGAGCTCGTTTATGAGGGGAAGTATACGAAGACGAAGACGCTGAATCCGGCCTTGTATCGTTCCCTGCTCCCGTCCTTGGAACATACAAAGACGCCGTGGGTGAATCGCTATTATTATTGTATACCGTTCGGCCTCGGCGAAGACCGTGAGGCGGGTCTAGAGGCGGTGGGCGAGGCGAATTTCAATAAGATGACAACGAAACGCCTGAATCTGGAGCTGGCGCAGGAGCAGTTGCCGTCAGGGCTCCGTGGGCCTGTGCCAAATTACAATGTCTATGTCCATGCGGAGGGTCTGAACGTGTTTAATGTATATGGTGGGACTGGGTCACTCTTGTTTGATTATTAAGGCGCTTGTACTTGCGCTTGCGCTAGTGCGTAGAGTTTAAGGCAATTCCTATAATGCTACACTATAGGAATTGATTGTGATGGAAGATATTTCTGGCGGTGGAAAAAAGACGGTGAAGGAGCCAAAATCAACAGTGAAGCCTGTAGGGGAAAGGTTGAAGGAGGGAGTGACTCTGCTAAGAAAAATCTTGGACCTGGGGATTGCCGAGACGGAGCCAGGGTATGTCGCAATGAAGGAGCGCGTGGATGCGTGGATTAAGCGGGATGAAGCATGGTCTGGGAAGGCGGACTTTGTGCGGTATGGTCGGCGGGCGTATGTGAATCTGCCGCTGAAGGCTGGATGCGAGGCAACGGCTGTGCTGAAGGTCTGGAAGTATTAGTTGCTAGAATTTATCTATAGTGTTGATTTCGGATTTACACTATAGGGATTATTTATGTCGCATAAAACTCAATGAGTGCAAGGCGCAGGGATTCTATGGAGTTATCGGCGGGTGTATTTTGGGCGATTCGTTCCAGGGGGGCGTGGCGGCGATATTGGTCTTTGATTGCCTGGAGGGTGGCCGGTGGGACGGACATGCCATGTAGGACATAGGTGAGAATTGCCTCCAGTTCAACATCGGCCAGGATACGGACATAGGGTTGGATACGAACATAGGAATGTGGATGTGTTTTGGTGTTGGGACATGCCGTTATGAACTCTGGACTTGCGTTGTCGTCTACGAAGAGGATTTTTTCCGTGGAGCGCTGATGTTCAGGGTAGAAGTCCAGGATACGACTGAAGCTCTTGGGACAGGCACTGTGTCGTATGCCTCGCAAGAGTGGGGGACGGCTCAGGATACGGTCAAAGACGATGAAACCGTAGGACTCGTTCATTAAGTAGGCGATTGTGAGGGGAACACTATAGAGAAGTGCTTTAATGGAGAATTGATGTGCTTCGGTAATGTGGGGCTGGCGTGCTTCCAGTTCGTCGGTTTGGTTCGTGTACATAATAACAGAATCAATGAAGTTTTCCGTTTGGAGTCCGTCCAGGGTTTGTATGAGTTGTTTCATGTGGGGGCGGAAGAGGTCGTAGTAGTCCATGGAAAAAGCGAGTCGTTCGTAGATTTTGGCGACGTCTTCGTCTGTAAGGGAGGGGATGTTGCGAAGATGGGAGAGGAGGCTGAAGATGAGGCCGTAGGAGCCGGTCGTCTCGTCATTATCCAAGACGACGGCTTTCAGTGGTGGTTTTGTAATGCGGATGGGGATTTGTTGTAGTGGGGGAGCCGGTTCTTCTTCTTGTATGGGTTCCAGCGGGCCGCGCACTATAGGATTAATGAGTTCAAATGTTTCGGTGTCTTTTACGTCCACCTCGTATTGTGTTTGCGCATTTGTCTGATTAATTAAAACTGTCTTCTTACGCTTCATTTTCGGATATCTAAACGCCGGCTTCTATACCTAACCTAGGTTTGAAGATGAGTCCTTATGCGAAAAATGTCATTCGTATTCAGTATGCTTCGGGTCTGGCGCGGGGCTTAAAGGCCGGCTCAGCGGCGGCGGACTTGCTGCGACCAGTGGCGCCGTATCTCGCGCTGTGTGGGAACATTATTCATCCGCGTGACTCGGCGGCGGGTCATTTCATGCGCTGGGCGGCGCGGAATTACGAGGTAGTGTGGTGGGTTCCAGGGCACGAGGAGGTGTATTCGGCGGGGAAGAAGCCAGGGGGTCGGTTTGAGTATGGGCTGACGGATAATCTGGCGGCAATGTATGAGCTCGTCCAGGCAGAGGGGCTATCCAATGTTCATATTGCAAACAAGCTGTCGCGGCGCTATAAGGATGATGCCGCAGGGGGATTCCATGTATGTGGAATCAGCTTGCCGCATGTGTCTGAACGGAATGTGGATGGGGTCTATTACAACACTGGGAAGGCGTTCACCCTCGCCGATCTGGAGATTTTTCGTACAAAGGACCAGCAGTGGTTGGAGCGGGAAATGTATGCGCACCAGGCGTTAAACAAGGCGCATGAAAAAAAGGAACCACTCGTACTTCTGACCGACGGGTATTTCAACACACGCCAATCCTATAGTGTATATCTTATGGGTGATTCACGGATAAATATGACTGGGTTCAATCATGGGTTTGTGGATAATGCGTGGTTCGGTGTAAATAATTATGATGTAGAGGGGTATCAGAGTGATAAGTTTGTGGAGTTGGTATAATATATTCTTCTTAGAAAAAGAAGGGAGAGGGGAATATTAGATAATCCCTACAGTGTTGCACTATAGGGATTATTATTGGGGATTATTCCTCAATCACTTGTTTTTCATCCACGCGTTCTGTGGGAGGGATGTATTTGAGGCCGAGGAAGGAGAAGATGTCCTCTTCTGTTTCCACGGGCGGAGGGGCCGGCATGGACGGTTCCACGATTGTGAAAGTATGTTCATTGAGCGAATAGCCGAGTTCCAGGGCGTGGCTACGGACGGCAACATTGAACTTATCGGATCCGGTGAAGTAGAAGAGAGCATAGGGGTATTCGGCGGCGGGTGTAAGAAGGAGGTCCAGGCGGCGGGCGGTGGCGGTAGGGGTGAGTTTGATGATTGCCATACATTTCTTGGGGCCGAGTGCCAGGATTTCCACTATAGGGTATGCGGCCTTGATATTCTCTACCATGATGGTAAATGCTTTACTGGATTGTTTCCCCTCGGCCTTGAGGAGTACATCAATGTCGCCACTGGATGCTGCGCCGCGGCGGTACGAACCGACAATAGACATGGTCAAAGCGGCTGGGCATGCTGAACGGAGGAGGGCGGCATGTATGTCCATTTCTGCTCTAGGAATGCGTTCCAGGAGGTCTTCATAGTATTTGAGGCCGAGGGTCTGGTTGGTGTTGAGGAGGGATGGGTCTGCCTGAGCTGCGGCTCTCAACTCCTGAATGGTCTTAATGCCCGCCTTGACAAGAGCCGAGGCTTTGGCGGGGCCGATCCCGTAGATTCCTTGGAATGTTTCCAGAGCTGAGAGGGTGCCTGAGGCCTTGGTTCGTTCCGCGGAGGCGAGGACGCCCGTGGCAAAGATTTCGTCAATCTTGGCTCGGATTTTGTCGCCAATGCCCTGGATGTTCTTTAAGTCCTCCCAGGAACGGATAGTGGGACTGTTATCAGCGCCTGCCTGGAGCTGCTGGATGACCTTCTGGTAAGCCTTCGCTTTGAAGGGCTGCTTGTCGGCCACATCGCGTTTCCGCAGCGTGTCCAAGGCGTCAATAATGGCAGCACGATAATCCATTTTCCTATAGTGAGAGTTATAGGGGGGTGTTGCTTATGTGGACGATGGGGGGTGGGTTCGCACAATTTTAAGTTGTGCCAAGGATTCGTGAAACGAATCGTTCAATTTTTTCTCGGTCCAAAGAAAAATTATCTATAATGTAATCTCTGGGTCAAGGCAGTAGAGGAGCACTATAGGGATTTTGTTAACCCATATCTAAATATGGATGAGTTCCATCTTACGGTTGTTCTTCATATATAGATATTTTTCTTGGGCGACACTGTCGTACACGTGGAACGTGTAAATTTTCGTATAATCGCCGTCAGCGACCTCGGCCAAGAAATGTTTTGGGTTGCTGTTATTCATGGAATGGTAAGTTCCATTGATACACTCAATACAATCTTCCATGTTGTTGAACTTGCC
>JACCDW010705758.1_pt1 | contig 15888 bp, 14 predicted proteins | sample 7449781 | NCBI WGS metagenome assembly JACCDW01 (sample SAMN15323449, study PRJNA562643) | freshwater metagenome | isolation source: river surface water | place: USA:Blue River Watershed | collected 2017-08-18
AGAAAACTTTTAGGTCATCGACTTTACGGGTCTCTAATTGATAGCGTGATTGAGCTTCATTGAGCGTGTAACGACGACCAACCCATAGCTCTCCGTAATGCGTATCGCGATAGAAAGCATCTGTATCTCGCGTTGAACGCGGATGTATATATAGAAATGTGTCGTGACCGCCCTCAGCCTTTGGCTCCATGACCAGTACTGCATCTTCATGTGCATCACTGCCCTGCACGCCGCTGTAATAGGCAAATGCGGAATCTGGGCGATAAACATAATCGGTGTCATTTGCACGCACTTTGGCATTTCCGGAAGGAATAACTAATCGAATGCCGGCAAAAGCAGCAGAGAGAACTTGTCTACGCGTATAGGCATAGGTCACAACCTCAAGTGGCTGCAACTCTGGTAGATCTGATGGGATCCAGCCAGTTTTCATAAACTCTGCATATGCTTCTGAAGGAGCTTGATCGTGCACTCTCTTTGTAGTGGTGCTATCAACCTCAGCGTTCTCGTTATTCATATCTTTAGTCTACCGAGATCAATCTGAAATTGAAGTCCCTTCACGAAGCCACTTTGCCCTCGTATACTTACCAAATGCGCAGCGCTGATTGGTTTTCAGGAAATACAAAGGATTCATATATTCATCGCGCATGGATGCGCCGCGGAAATCCAGACTCAGCCTTTACGGGCACTCGCCCGCAGATTGCAATTTTGAATACAGCATCTGATCTCACCCCATGCAATATGCACCTTGATGAAGTTGCACAAAGTGTAAAAAATGGAATTTGGGAAGCTGGCGGTGTTCCACACAATCTTCCTATGCTCTCTCTCGGTGAAACAAATCTTCGCCCCACAGCAATGTTGTGGCGCAATTTAGCTGCAATGGCAGCCGAAGAAATGATCCGCGGAAATCCAATTGATGGAGTAGTTCTTTTAGGTGGTTGCGATAAAACAATTCCATCTCTACTGATGGGAGCGACGTCGGTAAATCTTCCAACAATTATTGTTCCAGGCGGACCAATGCTCAATGGAACCTTTAAGGGAAGGTTATTGGGTTGTGGCACCGATGTCTGGCGCTTTAGCGCAGATGTTCGCTCAGGAAAGATGAGCGAAGAAGATTTCAACGCATCCGAGCGTTCTATGATTCGTAGTAAAGGCCATTGCAACACAATGGGGACAGCATCGACAATGGGTTGCATCGCAGAAGCGCTGGGAATGACACTTCCAGGATTAGCTGGCACACCTGCTGCCGATAGTCGCTTACTTCAAGCAAGTCATGACTCAGGTCGTCGAATTGTGGAGATGGTCAAGGAAGATCTCAAGCCACAAGACATTCTTACCTTTGCAGCGTTTACCAATGCAATCGTGGCACTTGGTGCTATCGGTGGATCTACAAATGCCGTTGTTCATTTGCTTGCAATTGCAGGACGAGCAGGAGTTGAGCTCACACTTGATGATTTTGATCGTATTGGCTCACGCATTCCATTGCTGGTGAATTTACAACCAGCTGGGGAACACCTCATGGAAGACCTTTTCCGAGCAGGTGGTTTACGTGCCGTATTAAAAGAAGTCGAAAAACATCTTGATCGCAGCGCAATTAACGTAACTGGGAAACCATTAGTTGAAAGCCTTAAGGGTGCAGAGATTTATGATTCAACGGTAATTGCAACATATGAAAAGCCACTTCAACCCGAAGCTGGTATTGCAGTCTTACGCGGGAATATCGCACCTGACGGCGCAGTCATTAAACCTGCTGCAGCAAGTGCTGATCTACTGATTCATACCGGTCCAGCCGTTGTCTTTGAAAGTATTGAAGACTTTCATGCACGTATTGATGATCCTGATCTAGAAGTTGATGAAAATAGTGTCTTGGTCTTACGTGGATGTGGGCCAAAGGGATACCCCGGAATGCCTGAAGTTTCAAATATGGCGATTCCAAAGAAGTTACTCGAGCGCGGTGTGCAAGATCTTGTTCGAATTTGCGATGGTCGAATGAGTGGAACGGCATTCGGAACCGTTGTTCTGCATGTATCTCCAGAAGGTGCTGCTGGTGGCCCACTTTCACGTATTCGCACGGGAGATTTGATTGAACTAGATGTTCCAGCGCGCACAATCAATGTGAAGATTAGTGATGCCGAGCTTGCAGATCGTGCGCCATCTCAGGCAATGCTTGATGCACTTGCGCAACCACGCCGTGGGTGGGAGCGAATGTATATCGATCACGTGCAACAAGCACATTTAGGTGCAGATTTAGATTTCTTACATGGTGCCAGTGGATCTGCAACTCCACGCGAGTCTCATTAAGTACGTGCAGAAAAAATGAGAGCCTTTGTAATTTCGAGTCCACAAGTTGGTTCTGTTATTGAAGTTGCAGAACCAATTGTTGGTGACCACGATCTTTTGGTTGAGATTGAACGAGTGGGAATCTGTGGCACAGATGTCGAATTTTTTAATGGCGACATGGCATATCTCGCAAGTGGTCACGCCAACTACCCTTTACAACTTGGACACGAATGGTGTGGGCGTGTAATTGATATTGGTAGCAAAGTTGCACCTCACTGGCGCGGAAAATTCATCACTGGTGACACCATGCTTGGCTGTCAGAAATGTGCACGCTGTACCGGCGGATTCCAACACTTATGTCACGATCGAGACGAGGTTGGAATTAGAAATGGCTATCCCGGTGCGCTTGCTCAACGGCTAGTGATTCCAGAATTCGCTGCCCACGAGCTACCTGACTCTTTAGACCCAGCGTTGGGTGCGATGGTTGAACCAACAGCAAATGCACTACGAACAATTGATGCTGCAAACCTGAAAGCTGGCGAGCGACTCGCGATTTTTGGCCCAGGGACGATTGGTTTATTAGCTGCGCTAATCGCTCACAGTCGCGGAATTGAAGTTCACCTTATCGGAATTCAAGACCGCTCTCTAAAGTTCGCTGAACAATTTGGATTCGCGGGCATTCATCACATTGATGCAATTCCGCAGTTACCAATTCACGCAATTATTGATGCCACTTTTGATAAAGATATTCCTGCCCAAGCACTAGAACTCCTTGAACCAGGCCGCACAGTTGTTTACATCGGTATCTCTGGAGTTCCAAGCCCAATAGATAGTCGCACTCTTGTGCTCAAAGACCTCACAGCAGTTGGAATTCTGAGCGGATCTCCAGGACTGGCAGGAGCAATCGCATTACTAAGTTCTGGAGCCATTGATCCACGCCCGCTCATTGCAAGCGTTGTCTCTCTAGAAGAAAGTGCAGACGTGTTGTCAGGTAAACGGCCAGGTGCAGTCGGTGACGGGCCGAAGATTCACATCAAACCGTAATGATCAAAACCAGCACCTCTTATTGGAAGAGTTGAGTTGCTACTCCACGAATCGGAACCTGCGTGATGTATGTCTTTCCAAAATCCTTATTCTCACCAGTTTGATTGAAACTGGCAGTAGTAATAACAAGTTGATCTAAATTCGGACCAGCAAAAGCGCAACTGGTGACAAGAGGCTGACCTAATTCGATTTCATGGGTTATCTCGAAGTTTGAGTTAAAGCGTCTCACCTTCCCGCCACCCCAAAAACCAACCCAGATACCATCTTCAGAGTCGATACACATTCCATCAGGAAAACCAAAGCTTTCATCTGGAGCGGTCCACACACGACGTCGATTCGACAATTCGCCATCGTGATAATCAAAGCAATCAATCGACAGGGTAACGGTGTCGATGTAAAACATTCTCTTTCCATCCGCGCTCCAGGCGAGTCCGTTACTGATTCCAACTCCATCAATAACCTTGGTTAACGTATTGCCGGATTTATCTAATCTATAGAGCGCGCAGTCAGTGGGATGGGCTTCGACATCGTATGCAATCGTTCCCAACCAAAGATGGCCATCGGGTGCGACTTTGGCATCATTCCATCGCGTCGGAAATGCATCAGGTGCTCCGTGAACGCTCGCTCGTGTTGGCAAAGGTGTGTCATCACCGAATCTATTTCTGCGAATTGGTCCAGAAGCAGTTCCAATTATGAAGTCACCGTTACTGCAAGGAATGAGAAAGCTGACATCTTCGTCGAAGGTCCACTCCTTGCTTGATTCACCCAATATATTCTTGGACAAAACTCGCTTACCCAGGATGTCCACCCACCAAATTTCATTATTCATTGCACCAATTGCGATAGGACCTTCGCCAACTTGGCAGGAGCGCGAATCAAAAACTTTGAGGCTGGTTTGAGAGAGATTATTCATGCCAGTGCGACCAAGGCTAGTGAGACTGTGGCGATCATAATTCCAATCCAATTTATAAATCTGGGTCTCTGCTTCATTACCGGGATAGCGATAAGTGTGGCAAAAATTGAACTTGTGGAAAGAATAATCCCTACCTTCGCTAAATCAAGGTTTGTGATTGCGACAACATACGAGTAATTGGCGGTGAACTCCATAAATGCTGAGATGAAAGTGAAAATCAGCCATGGCTTCGCAGATTTTTTATCCACTTTTGGAGAGTTGCTACGAACTACCACGAATGCGACTAGAAAAACCCCAACTCTAGCTCCAGCCAGACCAGTAATGTTCTGACCATCTTCTATCTGAGTCATTCCAATTGCAAAACCTGAGAAGAAGAGCGCGGCAGCAATTGTGGTTTTTGAGACTCCTAACAAGTTGCTTGCGTCGAGAACTTTAGGTTTTCCTGCAAGGTAGACACCCAGAATTCCCAGGACAAAAGCGATAACCAAGATTAAACCAAGGGATTCCCCTAATGCGATGGCAAATATGACAAGTGCGGTGGTCTGCACAATTGATATTAAAGGACTTACATACGCAACTGGTCCCGCGGCAAATGATTTATATGCCAGTGGAATACCTAAACCGCCTGAAATTCCGGCAAGTAAACCGATGAGAAAATCCTTACTTTGGAATGATGCGCTATCAAAGAGTGCAAGAGTGAGCGCTAAAACTAGAATTATTGAGCTGGTGTATCGAAAGGTAACCCGCCAGTCGCGCAGGGTCGTGGCTTTTCCACCAAATACATTTGCCGTGGCGATAGCGACTACATTTGTAAAACTAGCCACGTATCCAAGCATGCGCTAATTAATCTTCGAAATTTTCATATGGTTTGAATCAGTAAATTCTTTTTTGAGTGAAGTTCCCAATCCAACCTGTTGGCTTAGTGAGATCCTGCTACCTGAGATCACAGGTAAATCTGTAACAACGTGTGGATACCAAGTCCGCAAGCTTGCTCTTACAGTCTCCTGAATAAGGGCATTCTCGGAGGCTAGTGAAAGATGAAGTCCTGCGATTAGTCCTATTGGACCGGTGCAGTCGTGTGGAGCAATCTTGATTCCTGCCGCTTTTGTTTTTTCAACCATCTTCAACGCTTGTGTATAGCCTCCGCACCAACCTAAGTCGAGAGTGAGAACGTCGATCAAACCACGATCACACAATTGATTAACTCGAGTTTGGCTTGCAACCGTTTCGCCGTGTGCGATTCGGGGCATTCCTTCTCCGCGCAGGATTGATAGTTCATCGACTAAATCTGGATAGATCGGATCTTCTACCCAGAAGAGATCAAACTCCTTCACCGCGTCAAAGATTTTTTTAGCTGCGGCTGGGGACCAGAGTGCGTGCAGCTCCAACATGATCTCCATCTTGCTTCCTACGCGATCACGAATTTTTCTAAATGGCTCTAGACCAGCGTGTAAATCTTCCTTTGAAATATCTTGGCCATTGTTTTTCTCTGCATAAACATCAAGAGGCCAAATCTTCATTCCAGTAATGCCCTCTGCCAAAAGATTTTCTGCTAATTCTCCGGCATCTGTGAGGAAAGCCTTCAGATCTTCTAACTCATCTGAATCTTGATCGATTCCCCAAGACTTGCTCGATTGATTTGATTTACGCATATACCCGCGCCCTGCGCAGGTGTTGTAAAAGGCAATGTCATCGTTATGTTTTCCACCAAGGTATTGATACAGAGGTTGGTTTGCCGCCTTAGCTTGGATATCCCAAACAGCAATATCGATTGCAGACCGGCCGCGAGTTTCAATACCAGAACCGTTATAGCCCACGTAGGTGTGCATTTTCTCAGCTAGCGCTTCATGATTAAGCGGGTCCTCACCCAAAATTACAGGACCAAGAAATTCGTTGATAAAAGATGAAACCGAGTTACCGAAGTAATAACTTTCGCCCGTACCAGTGATTCCCTCATCAGTGTGTATCTCAACCTGAATGAGATTAGGGAAATCTTCGTGGTTGTAGGTGCGTACTTCAGTTATTTTCACTTGCTCACCTCAATATGTCCATTGAATACTTCTGAAGAGCTTGTTCAAGAACTTCGTGCACTGTACGAGAATCACCAAGTACTTCTTTTACGATTCGCGCAGCTACATCCGATAGCGGAACCGAAAGATCAGATGCGTATGTATCCTCAGCAAGGTGTAGATGCTGAGACATTGCCTTCATTGCTAGCGCGGGATCCTGATTTTTCACGGCTTTCAAAATTGTATGGTGCAGAGGAGCGCCCTTGGCAACTGTTTCTGGATCTGCCAAAGAACGCAACATGATTTCAAATGTCAGAGTTGTAATTGATCCAAACATCACTTGTAGCACTGGGTTTTGAGTGGATTTAGCCAGAAGGGCATGGAAAGCGATATCTGCTTCAGCGCGCGCTAAAAGATCGGTCGCACTTTCAAAAGCTAACAATGCAATTTCTAATTGTTCAATGTCGTTATCAGTAGCGCGCAGTGCCGCAAGACGGGCAGTTTCTTGTTCTAAGTTTGCTCGAGCTTCGATCAGGTTATAACCGGTCGCAGCAGATTGTCTCAGTGTGGTGTGAACATTCTTCGCAGCATCAAGCATGTGCGGTTTGCGCACGTAGACCCCGCGACCAGGAACAGTTTCGATCAATCCCTGACGTTGCAAACCAGCCAAAACTTCTCGCAGGAATAGGCGCGAAACTCCATACTCTTCCGCTAATACACGAGCAGATGGCATCAGCGAATCAACAGATTCGTCGCCCACGATGTATCGACGGGTCAACTCGATTGCTAGCTTATCTTGCGTAATTGGAGTTTTCATTTGCTAGATCACCTCTTCTGGATCTAGGGGGTACAAACTTGCACCACCGTCAATCAATAGGTTTGAGCCAGTCATATAACTGGATTTTTCAGAGAGCAGAAACTCGATGCCATGAGCAACACTTGATGGCTCTTGAAGATATCCAAGCGGGATAGCACGTTGTGCTCTTTGGCGAAAATCAGCTTCTTCTCTCCATTGCTTAGCGGCCATTCCTACATTCACAATGCCGGGGGAGATTATATTGGAACGTATTTTTCTCGTTGCTAACTCGCGTGCGATGCCTCGTGATATCGCAACGATTGCTGCCTTTGAGGCGGCATAAGGTGTGACAGAAGGCCATGGAACATGATCGATCCAAGAGCTAGTGAAGACGATGTTTCCTGAGCAACCAGCAGCCAACCATTGCTTAATAAATGCTTGAGCAATCAATGTCTGCCCGACAACATTTACTTCAAAAACTTCTCGAAGCGAATCTGGGCTTTGTTCATGTATCGCACCAACATGGACAATGCCGGCCAAACTCACAAGCGCGTCGGGTATGGAACTAACTTTTAGTGAATCTGCAAGATTGTTTATTGCTGTTGAGTCAGTGATATCTACCTGGTGATAGGACTCGACATTAATCCCATTCTCAGCCAAGACTTTTCGGGCGTTTTCTGGATCGAGTAGATCTATTGCGACGAGCTGGGCGCCCACAGATTGCAGATGTTTTAGGGTGGGAATCCCGATTCCTCCCAAAGCCCCGGTTACCGCAACCTTCAGATTAGATAAATTATTCATAACATCTTCACTTCTGGTGGGGTCGGACTCTTGACAAGCTCAATGCGCATGAGGACACTATGCACCAATCTTACTTGTCTGACAAGTCTGACAACCAAACAACGATTGGAGCAACACATGAAGGTTATGGGCAAGGCAGGCGCTATAACGACTGCCATGGCACTCTTAGGGTCGCTACTTCTGGCGATTACAACAGCGGCACCTAGTTCGGCCGCAGGCTGGTGCTCCGGTGTGAACATCAGCTATTTCAAAGGTGGAACATCAGATCCATTCTCTGACATTCTACAAAAAGGTGCGTTGCAGGCAGCAGCTGATACAGGCGCTAACGTAACGATCATCTCATCAGCATGGGATTTCCCAACCATGGTGCAGAAGTTCGCTGAAGAAATTGCGAAGAAGCCAGATGCGATTTCATTTATGGGTCACCCTGGAGATGCAGCGATTCTTCCAAATATGAAGAAGGCAAAGGAAGCTGGAATTCTGGTTGATATGGCCAACGTTCCTGCACGAAAGTCAATCGATTTGATCAACGGTGGCTTTACTGGCGCTAACCTCAAATTGATGGGTAACTTGCTTGCAGCACGCGCTGTTAAGGATTTCGGATTGAAGAAAGGTGATGGCGCAATTGTTGTTGGAACCTTCGGAGTTCCGGGACGTTCAGATCGTGAAGACGGCACAGTTGCAACACTTGAGAAGGCCGGTATCAAGGTAACAAAGTTGAACCTCACACCACTTGGTGACACAAACGGAAACCCAAGCCTTGTTACATCAACACTCACCGCTTCAATCAAGAAGACTGCAAAGTTGAAGTTGATTGTCTCTGCAGGTCCAGTACTTGGAAATACAGAGAACTACTTTAAGGCTGCAGGACTAAAGCCAGGAGCAGTTAAGGTTGCAGGATTTGACCTTGGCGAGACCGTTCTTGATGGATTTGCAAAGGGCTACATCCAGCTCAGCGCAGATCAAGAGCCATTCAAGCAAGGCTACATGCCAATTGTTTCACTTTGTCTACAGAAGAAGTACGGCCTATCACCAGCTAGCGTCGACACTTCTGCAGGATTTGTAACTGTCGATAACTACAAGATAGTTGCAGCTCTTCCAAAGGGATTCAGATAACAGCATGAAGAAAGTCGACCAGGCGCACGATTGGCGCCTGGTCGACTTTTCTTTAAATAGCTCTAAACAATTACAACGTAATTACATATAATTTTGTGAAATCCGAGAGGTGAATCTAGATAATGAATCAAAGCCCAGCTACACCGATAGTTTCTCTACACAATGTGAGCAAGTCCTTTGGACGTGTATTCGCATTAGAGGGAATCAACCTAGATTTCTATCCCGGAGAGATTGTCTCTCTTGTTGGAGATAACGGTGCAGGTAAATCAACACTTACCAAAATTATCGCTGGCACCGAAGCTCCAGATGCTGGCGGAGAGATCGTCATTGACAATGAAAAAGTCGGTAAATGGGACGCTGCAAAAGCTCGAAACAGAGGAATTGAAACTGTCCACCAAAACCGTGCACTATCTGAGCAGCAATCAATATATGCAAATGTATTCCTTGGCCGTGAGATAACCAATCGCTTTGGATTTGTCTCTAGAAAAGCTGAGATCGCAGAGACCGAAGCACTCATGCGCAAGATTGGTTACACATCAAAGGTGTGGACCCCGAAGTCAACTGTAAACAAATTATCTGGCGGAGAGAGACAAGGTGTTGCTATCTCTCGAGCAATTCTTTTCGAGAGCAGATTGGTAATGCTTGATGAACCAACAACTGCGATGGCACTTTCCGAAGCCGCCGAAGTTATGGAATTTATCCGTGATTTGAAGAAAGCTGGAAAGTCTGTAATTTTTATTAGCCACAATCCTTGGGATGCGCACATGGTTGCAGATCGATTTGTGATCCTTGAGCGCGGACGAGTCGTGTATGACAAACCAAAAGGTGACATGTCTGCTGATGAGTTCATTGCATTGCTACACAAATTCGCGAAGAAGGATCAATCATGACAACTGATGTTTCAACCCCAAAGAAAAAAGTTCTCATTCCTGAGGAGTACAAACCAGTATTTGGTGCTGCAATATTCTTCATAGTGATGATGGTCGGATTCATCGTCGCTGCACCTGAAGTCTTTCTCACAGTCGGTATTTACACGGCCATTTTTCTCTCATTGCCACTATTCACAATTGTTGGATTAAGCCTTGTATACATAACAGCTGCGGGTGAAATTGATCTTTCTTTCCCCTCGGTTATCGCGATAAGCGCTTTAGCTTTTACCTGGACGCTTGAACAGACAAGTTTGAACTTTGGGCTAGCCATCCTCGCTTCGTTGCTGACAGGAATAGCCTGCGGTTGGGTGAATGGCCTGCTTGTTACCCGCCTTGGTCTTTCTTCGTTGATTACAACGTTAGGAATGAACTTCGCGCTCGTCGGTCTCACCAACATTCTCAATAACGGTGTGGTGAGAGGAATTACAGATATAGATGACTCAAGATTCCGCGCAATTTTGGTGGGTTCTTGGGGCCCTATGCCTGCTCAAATGTTCTGGAGCGCTGGAATTGCAATCATCCTTGGTCTGATTTTCCACCGCCACCGTTTCGGTATTCACGTAAAGGTTGCAGGCGATAACCCAGAAGCTGGTCGAGCTATGGGAGTAAATATCGAACGAACCAAAACTCTCGTATTTATTCTCATCGGAGTTTGTTCATCCCTTACCGGAATTTTTGCAGTCCTGCTAAACAGCACCTTCTTCCCAACAATGGGCGATGGCTACCTACTCCCAACTCTGGCTGCTGTCTTTGTTGGAGGCACAGCTGTTACGGGAGGTAAGGGCACTATCGGAGGTCTAGTAATCGGAGCAGCAACCGTTGTGTTTATTCAAACCGGTGTTGTCGCTGCAGGACTAGATGGTTACTGGACATCCTTCGGATTTGGATTAGTCATTGTTCTCTCACTCATTGGGCACCGTCGTTTCTCTGGAAAATTAACGCGTTAAGCAACATGAGCACAATCACTCTTTCGCATCCGGAGTCTGATCATCAACTAGTTGTTGATGAAGGCACGGGGCTTCTCACATCCTTGATTTACCTTGGTAATTCAAGAAAGCGAGAAGTATCGGTCTCATCGGAAATCACACTACTGATTGATGGTTCTGAACGCAGAGCAGCCACCGGTGGTCTTGAATATTTCGATACAACAAGTATTCAAGATTCAAAAGCCACATCTAAGCCTAAACAATCGGTAACAAATGACGGAATCGAATGGCGTATTGAGGCAAAGTTAGGTGGAGTATCGGTCGAGTATAGATATGCACTTAATCGAAAGGGACCAGCCTGTACAGCCGCCTTGAACTTCATCGGAAATCAGCAAGTTTTGGTTCGAAACTTTTCACTTTCTCTTTCACTTAATCTTCCCAAAGATGCGTGGAAAGTGCAGATACCAGGGAATGGTTTGCGCAATTTTGTGCCGATCCAGAGTGTGACAACAGGTGTAGGAGTTAGCCCACTCGGTGGATTACGCGGGTCATCTGGACTCATTCTTGCGATCTCCGATAAAAACGGATGTGTCGCGGTGTGGCCAGATAACCGAGTCGAAATTCCACTGGTGGAGTTTGCTGGAACGGCTGAGAATAGCTTTAGAGTAAATATTGATTCGAATTTTGGTTCTGATCTCAAAGTTGTTGATTCGGTTGAGCTACCAATTTTCTCTGCAGATCTCTCAGTTAATAATTGGCAAGAATTTCCAGAAATATTTGATGGCTGGCTCCGTGCCAAATCAATAACCTCGCCTAACAATCCCCCTTCCTGGATTAACGGATCCATGATTTATGAAGCGCAAGTGGGCTTCTCGGTCTTTAATGAAAAATACACATACAGTCCATATCCTGAAGTGAGTGATCTCATTGCTGATCTCGATCGAGTTAAAGCAATGGGATTCACTTGTATTCAGCTGATGCCTCGACAGCCATATCCAAGTTATAACATCCATGATTACTGGGATATCGATACTTCTTATGGTCCAAAAGATCTCATGATTGAACTTGTTAAACAGTGCCACTCTCGCGGGATAAAGATCATTTTAGATATTTTGCTGCACGGCGTTCTTGATAAAGAGATTATTAAGAAGGCTGCAGATGGTGTTCGTAATGGTCCTTACGCAAATCTAATCTCTGAAGACACCGCAGATAGTTTTGCCGCGGATGTTAATGATTGGGACAACTACCTGATTGCCTGGTCTAGACATATTCTCGACTTCGAAAAGTATTGGTATGAGGGCAGCCCTGCTGTTTCACAGCTTATTGAAGAGCACCCTGATTGGTTCTACAGAGACTCTGCAGGCAACGTCCAAGGTGTCTATACCAAAGCTTTTGATGCTAGTAATCGAGATTGGCAGAACTACTTCATTGACGCATGTCGCTTCCTGATGACTGAATTAGATGTTGACGGATTTAGATTCGATGCGCCGTCCTACAATGATTTTCCAAATTGGGCAGATTGGTCTCGTGGGCGTGCAGGTGCATCTGCACTCGGTTGCCTAGGGCTTTTTGAGCGTCTGCGGCCCTTAATGAAATCCATCAAGAGTGATTCCTTGCTGTACACCGAACCTTCAGGGCATTCATTTAGACAGTCAATGGATTTGAATTACAACTATGATGAACAATGGTTGGTAACAGCAATCTGTGATTCCAATGCGCGCACACCGTGGGGAATTGCACATGCTAAAGATTTAGCCGGTTGGTTCGAGTCTCGCAACGCGATGCTCCCTCACGGCTCCGTAACAGCCCACCACATAGATTCACACGACACTTTCTGGTGGCCATCGTGGGGAAAGAAGTGGCGAAGGGAACAATTCGCACTCGCGCAGGTCAAGTTATTGACATTAGTTTTTGCAACTTTGCCGGGCCCCTTCATGATGTTTAGCGGTGGAGAAGAAGGAATTGAAGAACTCCTGCCACAGATTTCAAAAGCTAAAGAACTACTATTAAACGGTGAAGATGGAATCTCGTGGTGGACAGAGGACTGGATTCCGAATGATGTTTTCTTGCAATCAAGAAAGACTGATGGGAAAGAAGTAATCGTGGCCGCTAATTTCAGTGCTCAAGCTCAGACTGTCAAAGATTCTCGATTTGGCCGTTCCCGTTCGGTTCTAGTAACTACCGGAGAACCGAGCACTCATTCGGAGGGCACTCTCTCGATACCGCCATTTTCTGGAGTCGTTCTCTCGGTAGAGAAGGGCTGAATATGAATACCGTTGTAATAACCGGCTCAGCAGGGGGTATGGGTGGAGCTGTTGCCAAACTCTTTCGCTCTAAAGGGTTTTCTGTAATCGGACTTGATCTAAAGCCATCCGAAAGTGTTGATCACTCGTTTGTTGGGGATGTCTTTGATGAAAAAATTTGGGAAGAAATCGCTGAATTCATAGCAAGCAAAAATCTGGACCTTTCCTCACTGATAAACATTGCAGGGCGAAATTATTTCGACACGATCGATCAAGCCAAATTAGATCAGTGGCGGGATATGTTTGATGTAAATGTATTAGGAATGGTTATGGGCATTAAGCACATGGTGCCTCTCCTTAAGAAAACCCCTAACGCCACTATTGTGAATATGAGTTCGATCTCTGCCCATATCGGATCAGTTGGATACGCTGCATATGTAGCGACCAAAGGCGCTGTTGACTCACTTACTAAATCCTTGGCCTTGGAGCTAGCCCCCCACATCAGAGTTAATGCCGTAGCGCCAGGCTGGATCGAAACCCCATTTACTGTCGAAGGTTTAAATTTGGCTGATGATCCAGCTGCATATAGGAAGAATGTTGAGAATATGCATGCTCTTAAGCGCGTGGGAACTGCAGAAGAAATTGCGTCTGTAATCTATTTCTTAACATCAAAGGAATCATCTTTTGTCACTGGATCAATCCTCACCGCTGATGGCGGATACTTGATAAAGAATTAAAATGTCTAATCATTTAAATCATGGTGTTATCCCGGTCTTGGTAATCGATCAACCATCGAATGCGAAAGCACTGGGAGAGACACTCCTAGCTGCGGGTCTACCAGTTATTGAGTTGACATTGCGGACTGAATCTAGCTGGGAGTCATATAGAGAATTACGAAAAGTAGAGGGTCTTTCGTTAGGAGTTGGCTCAATCAACTCAGTTGAGAATATGAAGAAGACTGTTGATCTAGGTGCTGATTTTGCAGTGTCACCTGGTTTGTTACCCGAGGTTGCAGAGGTTGCGATCAATGCAGATTTGCCGTACTACCCAGGCGTTGCAACCCCTTCCGAGATTGCACGCGGTCTCTCGCTCGGATTGAAAGTTTTGAAGTTCTTCCCAGCAGAGGCGCTAGGAGGCATGAAGACTCTGAACTCCATGTCAGCACCATTTAAGGATCTTCGCTTTATTCCCACGGGTGGAATTGATCTGAGATTGCTCCCTGAGTATTTGCAATCAAAGAAAATTGCTGCTGTCGGCGGTAGTTGGATGGTTCCGCAAACGTTGGTAGATCAAGGTGAATTCGACAAGATCGGTCATTTAACAACCGAAGCATTAGCAGCAGTGCGACGTATAAAGGATGTAACAGATGCTAAAAGTTAAATCTTCAACCGAAGCGACTTTTGATGCTCTTTCACTGGGTGAGGTCATGCTTCGCCTAGATCCTGGCTCAGGTCGCATTCGTAACACCCGCTCATTTGATGTCTGGGAGGGCGGCGGTGAGTACAACGTAGCTAGAGGGTTGAGAAAGTGTTTTGAATTACGCACCGCAGTCGTTACAAAGCTTGCAGATAATGACATCGGGAAGTTAGTCGAAGATTTGATCTTACAAGGTGGGGTCTCAACGCAATTTTTGAGTTGGTCATCTTTTGATGGAGTGGGACGCGAAGTTAGAAACGGATTGAATTTTACGGAGCGTGGTTTCGGAGTACGAGGTGCTCTCGGAGTCTCTGATCGCGGCCATACCGCTATTTCACAGATTAAACCGGGCGAAATTGATTGGGAATACATTTTTGGTGAATGTGGCGTCCGTTGGTTTCATACCGGTGGAATATTTGCATCACTTTCTGAGACAACCGCAGAGGTTGCCATTGAGGCGATGAAGGTTGCCAAAAAACATGGCACAGTAATTTCATATGATTTGAACTACCGTCCAAGTCTCTGGAAGTCAATCGGTGGAGAATCAAAGGCTCAAGAAGTAAACCGTAAGCTAATCTCATATGTAGATTTCGTTTTTGGAAATGAAGAAGACTTTGATGCAGCGTTACGAATTAAGGTAAAGAGCGATGCACAGAATTATCAAAAACTTGATACTGAGAGTTATCTTGAAATGATGCAGAGCGTTAACGTTGAGTTCCCTAATATCCAGGCAGTGGCGACAAGTCTTCGCACTGTTAAAAGCGCGAGCATTAATGACTGGAATGCACTCTTGTGGACGAAAGAGGGCGGCACATTCATCGGAAACAAAATGGAAAATTTGGAAATTTTCGATCGCGTAGGCGGTGGTGATAGTTTTGCATCAGGCTTAATTTATGGATTCCTTGCAGGACGTACCCCGCAAGAATCTCTTCAATTAGGAATTGCACACGGTGCGCTAGCAATGACTACTCCAGGTGATACCTCAATGGTCTCTCTTGCTGAAGTTCAGAAGCTTGCCGCAGGCGGGAATGCGCGAGTTGAACGTTAGGTAGTAGTCCTAATTTGCCTGTAAACTAAGCCCACACTTGGAGACGTCGCATAGCCCGGTCGAGTGCGCCTCACTGCTAACGAGGTAAGGGGTTAAACCCTTCAGGAGTTCAAATCTCCTCGTCTCCGCCAGTTTCACCAAGCAGCTTCCTTGAAAAGTATTTCTTTCACAGTTTGCTAATTCATGTATATTTTCAGAATGCGTAAGGCCCTCGCCGCATTGACGGTTCTCTTTCTAGCAATTTCACCACTCCAAGCTTCAGCTGCTGTAAAGGCGGGCGCTGCTTGTAATAAAGCCGGCGCAAGTTCTGTAGTTGGAGGAAAAAAGTACACCTGTGTAAAGCGTGGAACGAAATTAGCGTGGGACAAAG
>JACCDW011025218.1_pt1 | contig 15888 bp, 12 predicted proteins | sample 7449781 | NCBI WGS metagenome assembly JACCDW01 (sample SAMN15323449, study PRJNA562643) | freshwater metagenome | isolation source: river surface water | place: USA:Blue River Watershed | collected 2017-08-18
GCCTTTCTGAATTTGTACCTTCTCTTGAAAACCGGCCAATAGGTGTGCATTAGCGCCACAATCAGCCAAAAACCAAATATCACCATGACCTGCGGCCAGTCCAACCAGAAGAACAAAAGCAGTGAGATTGAAACCAGCGCGGTCCAGTGGTAGAAAACCATCACCGCACCCTGATGACTGTGACCAACGTCCTGCAACTGGTGGTGCAGGTGCTCTCGGTCAGCGGCAAATGGTGATTGGCCTCGACGCAATCTGCGAACTACCGCCAAGAGCAAATCGAGCAGCGGGATAATCAGAATCAAAACCGGAAGCGCAAGTGGAATCAAGGCCGGCAATAGGTCATTGCGGGTAACGGTAGCCGGGTCAATCGAACCGGTCACGGTGATGGCTCCAACCGCCATAAGGAGCCCCAGCAGCATGGCTCCCGAGTCACCCATAAAGATTTTTGCAGGTCGCCAGTTGTGCGGTAAAAAGCCAGCCACCATGCCCAAAACTAGGGCTGCCACCAAACCTGCGATTGAAAAGTAGTTGGTGGGAGAGGTTTGCTGAGCCAACAGATAGGTGTAAACAAAAAATGCCAAGGTTCCGATGCCGACCACGCCGGCGGCAAGCCCATCAAGGCCATCTATGAAGTTGACCGCATTCATGATCAACACAATCACAAACACTGTGATGGCAAATGAGACCGCGAAACTACCCACCGTCAAACCGCCAATTGGCAGGGAGACAATTTGGATTCCGGAGGCGGCCAAGATCCAGGCAGCTCCCATTTGACCACCCATCTTGGCGGTCCAGTCCAGCTCAATTAGGTCGTCCAGTAAACCAACCACAATGATCACTGCGGACGCGCCTAAAACTGCCCAAATCGGACCTGGATTTAGAAATATCGAGTCAAACCAGCCGAAACTGGCGGCGGCCAAGACCCCAGCACCCAGACCGATAAACATGGCGACGCCGCCAATTCTCGGGGTTGGCGACTTGTGCACATCGCGGTCACGAATTGCCGGATGGATGTTGAATTTTCGAGCCGTCCACCGAACGCCCCAGGTTGCCAGATAGGTAACCAGGGCGGTGAGCAGTGCGACTAGAAAATAGGCCCTCATTTAGTCGACCTTGAGCTCAACATCCCCGATAACGCTGCGAATTCGATCCAGAGAAATTGCACCAAGTCTCAGCACGCGAATTGGCTCACCCGAACGCACCTGCGACAGATCCAGAATGGTTGACGCCTCACCCTTTGGACTTGCGCCAGCATCAAGGTAGGTGGCTACCTTGTCGCCAAAGTAGTCAACCGCCTGCTGGGCATTCACCGCAGCTGGCTGACCGGTGAGGTTGGCACTTGAAACAGCCAGCGGACCGGAATCCTCTAGCAACGCAAGGGTGATCTTGTGATCTGGAACTCTCAGCGCAACAGTGCCGCGAGTCTCCCCCAAATCCCACTCCAAAGTGCTCTGGGCCTGCAAAACCATGGTGAGCGCACCTGGCCAAAAAGCAGCTGCCAGCTGGTTGGCAACCAGTGGCAAATCGTGGGCAAGTGCCGACATAGTCTCCACCTTGGGGATCAATACCGGCGGTGGCGAGGTGCGGTCGCGACCCTTGAGATTCAAAAGCGCCTCAACCGCTTTGGCATTGAAAGCATCGGCAGCGACTCCATAAACCGTGTCGGTGGGAATCACGACGACTTCGCCGCGACCTAGTCCGACCTTTGCCTGGCGGAAGCCAGTGAGCAAATCGGTGTCAACTGAGCAGTCATAAACCCGCATTTTGCCTCGCTATCTAATTGCAGTGATGGTTCTAAAACGCAGGGCCGCATCCTGGAATGCAGCCACGTTCAACCAGCCGTCGTTCAATAGTAATTCACGGATGGCATCTGACTGTCCGTCAGCATGCTCAAGGACTAAGAGCCCGCCCGATCGAAGCAGTGCGGCCGCAATACCCGAGATGTCTCGAATCACATCCAGGCCATCTTCCCCACCGTAAAGCGCAAGCTCCGGATCGTAATCTCTGACCTCGGGATCGATTGGGATTGCGGAGTTCGGGATGTACGGTGGATTGGAGATTACGACATCTAATAGCCCAACCAAATCGCCAACCACTTCCTGCATCGCACCGAGCCTGAGCTCAACGCTGACTTGGTTGCTGGTGATGTTTTGCTGCGCGTAGGCGTGGGCCGCTTCGGAAAGCTCGACCGCGTAAACCTTGGTTGGTGGCACTTCTTTTGCAATTGCGATGGCGATTGCTCCCGAACCAGTCCCCAGATCAATTGCCTTACCCGCTAATGGCAGTTGCCTTAGGTAATCAATTGCGTACTGCACCACCTGCTCGGTCTCGGGCCTGGGGACAAAGACCCCGGGCCCGACCTTCAGCTCCAAGGTTCGAAATGCCGCCAGCTCGGTGATGTGCTGAAGCGGTTCACGGCTTTCCCGGCGCGAAAGCACCAGATTGAACTCCTGCTGCTTTTCAGGATCTAAATCTTGGTCAAAGGTGATTCTGGTGAGTAGGTCCGAGCGATCGGTTTTCAACACGTGACACAGCAGCCAAATAGCATCTGCCTGAGGCGATGGGACTCCGGCGACAGCTAGCTTTTCGGTGGCCAAAGCCAAGGCATCGGATAGCTTCACTACTCACCCTGAAGGGCTGCGAGTCTGGCTTCTTCGTCCATCTTGATTGCCGACTGAATCAGCGGCTCAAGCGCACCATCCATGACCTGATCGAGGTTGTAAGCCTTATAGCCAGTGCGGTGATCCGCGATGCGGTTCTCTGGGAAGTTGTAGGTTCGGATGCGCTCGGAGCGGTCCACCGACTTTACCTGGGAGCGTCGAGCCGCAGACTGCTCCGCCTCGATAGCCTCCTGCTGCGCCGCCAGCAAACGAGCGCGCAACACGCGCATCGCCGCCTCACGGTTTTGCAACTGTGATTTCTCATTCTGCATCGACACCACGATGCCGGTTGGCAAGTGCGTGATGCGAACCGCGGAGTCGGTGGTGTTCACAGACTGACCACCGGGACCCGAGGAACGAAATACGTCAATGCGGATTTCGTTTTGGCTGATCTCAACCTCTTCAGGCTCGTCTACCTCCGGAAAAACCAAGACACCTGCGGCCGAGGTGTGGATGCGACCCTGCGTCTCGGTGACCGGCACGCGCTGAACGCGGTGCACGCCACCTTCATACTTCATGTGTGCCCAGACCCCATCGGCAGGATCGGTGGCATTGGACTTGATGGCAACCTGGACATCCTTGATGCCACCCAGGTCAGACTCAGTGCGGTCAAGAATCTCAGTCTTCCAACCCTTTGAGTTGGCGTACTGGATGTACATGCGCAGCAGGTCACCAGCGAATAGTGCAGACTCTGCACCACCTTCACCGGCCTTTACCTCCATGATCACATCGCGGCCATCGTCTGGATCGCGCGGAATCAACAGCCTGCGGAGCTTTTCTCCAGCGTCCTTGAGCTGCTGCTCCAGACTCGGAAGCTCCTCAGCAAATGCCTCGTCCTCCTTGGCCAACTCCTTGGCCGCCGCAAGGTCGTCGGTGAGCTTGAGCAAATTACTCTCCGCCGCCATGATTGCCGATAGTTCGGCATAGCGACGATTGAGCTTCTTCGCCAACGCTGGGTTGGTGTGAATGGCCGAGTCGCTGAGTTGCTCCTGCAAACTCGCGTGCTCGGCCCTTAGGCCTGCAAGCGAATCAAGCAAAGTTACTCCGAGTCACTTTCCTGTGGCACCGGCATGGACTTCTCAAGCTTGAGTAAGAACTCCACGTTCGATGCGGTGTCCTTGAGGCGAGAGAGCACAAGCTCCAGAGCCTGCTGCTGCTCAAGACCTGCAAGTGCACGGCGAAGCTTCCAGATGATCTTGGTCTCCTGTGGGCTCATCAACATCTCTTCGCGGCGAGTACCGGAAGCATTGATGTCTACCGCAGGGAAAATGCGCTTGTCAGCCAACTGGCGAGACAGGCGAAGCTCCATGTTTCCGGTTCCCTTGAACTCCTCGAAGATAACCTCATCCATCTTGGATCCGGTCTCAACCAAAGCGGTAGCCAGGATGGTCAGCGAGCCACCGTTCTCGATGTTTCGAGCGGCACCGAAGAAGCGCTTAGGTGGGTACAGGGCAGATGAGTCAACACCACCGGACAAAATACGTCCAGATGCTGGAGCGCTTAGGTTGTAGGCGCGGCCCAGGCGGGTAATTGAGTCAAGCAGCACAACCACATCGTGACCAAGCTCAACCAGGCGCTTAGCGCGCTCGATTGCAAGCTCGGCAACGGTGGTGTGGTCATCTGCAGGGCGGTCGAAGGTGGAGGCAATAACCTCACCCTTGACGGTGCGCTGCATGTCGGTAACTTCTTCTGGGCGCTCATCAACCAAAACAACCAGCAGGTGAACCTCTGGGTTGTTGGTCGCGATTGCGTTAGCGATTGCCTGCAGCACCAAGGTCTTACCGGCCTTAGGTGGCGAAACAATCAGACCGCGCTGACCCTTACCGATAGGTGCAACCAGATCGATGATTCGAGTCGAAAGCTTCTTGGCGTCGGTCTCTAGGCGCAGACGGGTGTCTGGATAGAGCGGGGTTAGCTTGCCAAAGTCAACACGTGCGGCAGCCTCTTCCAAGGTCTGACCGTTAACCGAGTCGACTCTTACCAGAGCGTTGAACTTCTGACGCTGGTTGCTGACATCTTCGCGTGGCTGGCGAATAGCGCCAACTACAGCATCACCCTTGCGGAGCGAGTACTTCTTTACCTGACCCAGCGATACATAAACATCGTTTGGTCCAGGAAGGTAACCGGAGGTGCGCAAGAACGCGTAGTTCTCCAACACGTCCAAGATTCCAGCGACTGGAACTAGAACGTCATCCTCGGTGATCTCCGGCTCAGACTCGTCCTGTGAACCAGGACCGCGGCGGCGGTCACGGTCGCGGTAGCGACCACGGCGGTTGCGGTTGCCGCCACGACGATCGTCGTCACGGTCGCGGTTGTTGTCGCGGTCAGAGCTTCTGGTCTCGCGGTCTTCGCGAGCCTCGCTGCGCTCGGAAGAGCCCTCTTGGCTGGCGGTGTTTTCGCCGCCTTCAGCCTTGGCCTCACCGCGAGCTGGGCGGGTGCGACGACGGTTCTCGGTCTTTGGCTCTGCCTCGGTTGCGGCCTTTGGCTCAGACTCCTGAGCCTTCGGTGCTTTGGCTGCCTTTGGGGCTTCGGTAGCGTCGACGGAAACTGTTGCGCTGGTTGCGCGGCGGGTTCTTTTTACAGGCTTGTCCTGCTGGATTTCATCCATGTGGTTAGTACTCGTTTCTTGGCGGCAAAAGTGCCGGATTTGTGAAGAATTTCTGAGAATGCAGTGGCGGGCTTTTAGACGCCTGATCCAGACTGCACCTCAAGACTAGCACCTTTGAAGTCAACCGCAAGTGACAGTGGTTGCCATGTTGGGAACTCTCGTTCCACAAACGCCACCGCCGCAACTCGCTTGGCAGGGTCATCCTCCAACACCAACACCGAAGGTCCAGCACCTGAAACCACAGCGGGGTGACCCTGAGCACGCAGCTGCTCGATCAGCTTGCTGGTCTCCGGCATGGCACTGGCACGGTAGTTCTGGTGTAGGCGATCCTCGGTAGCCGCAAACATCAGCTCTGGGCTTTGAGTGAGCGCTGCCACCAATAGCGCCGAGCGAGAGACGTTGAATACTGCATCGGTGTGCGGCACAGACTCTGGCTGCAGGCTTCTTGCGAGCTTGGTCGACATCTGATTTGGTGGCACCAAAACCAGCGGGGAAACGCCGCGGTGCACGGTTAGCTTCTTGTGGTGCGGGCCAGACTCATCCTTCCAGGCAATGGTCAAGCCACCAAACAAAGCCGGAGCAACGTTGTCAGGATGCCCCTCAAGCTCAGTTGCAAAATCCAACAGCTGCTGCTCGGTGAGAACAATCTCCGGCTGCAATAGCCCCGCCGCCAACATAACTCCGCCAGAAACCGCAGCCCCGGATGAACCCATGCCGCGACCGTGTGGGATGTTGTTGTGGCAGGTAATTCGAAGTGGTGGAACGCTCTTGCCGAACTTGGCAAACACAAAAGCAATCGTCGAGTAAATCAGGTTGCTGGAATCTTTAGCGATATCCTGCTCGCCCTCGCCGACCACGGAAATCTCTAGCCCGCTGTCAATAACCTCGGCGGAGTAATTGTCGTAAAAGCTCAGCGCCATGCCCAGGGTGTCAAAGCCCGGACCTAAGTTTGCACTGGTAGCCGGGATCTTTACCGAGACCTTGGTCACTTGTTGCGCTCCAAGCCCAATACTCCCGCCACTGAATCGGCGGTGGCGGCCACCTTCTTTGGCTTGATCGCTCGACCACGATCATCTTTCAATGCCCAGTCCGGGTCCTTCAAACCGTGACCGGTAACGGTAACCACGATGGTGTCAACCTTTGGAAGCTCGCCCTTTTGCTTGGCCTGCCAAAGTCCTGCCGCACCGGTTGCGCTGGATGGCTCGACGAATACACCGGCTTCCTGAGAGAGGAAGCGGTGCATCCACAAAATATCCTTATCGCTCACGGCACCGAAAGCACCGTTGGTGTCAGCCTTTGCAGCCTGAGCAAGATCCCAGGAAGCTGGATTGCCAATTCGAATCGCAGTCGCAATAGTCTCTGGCTTAGCAACCGGTTTACCAACCACGAATGGAGCCGAGCCGGCAGCCTGAATGCCATACAGCATCGGGAGTTTTTGGATTCGTCCGGCATCTCGGTCTTCCCGATAACCCAGGTGGTATGCCGAGATGTTACCGGCGTTGCCCAGCGGCATTGCGTGCAGGTCAGGAGCAAAGCCCAGCGCATCGACAACCTCGAAGGCAGCGGTCTTTTGACCCTGCAGGCGATCCGGGTTCACCGAGTTCACCAGGAAAACCGGGTAGTTATCGCTCAGTTCGCGAGCCAAGCGTAGGCAGTCATCGAAGTTTCCGCGGACCTGCAGGATCTGGGCCTTGTGAGCAACTGCCTGAGAGAGCTTGCCCCAGGAGATCTTGCCTGCCGGAACCAGCACCACGGACTGCATCCCGCCGGCAACTGCGTAGGCAGCAGCCGCTGCCGAGGTGTTGCCGGTGGAGGCCGCGATTACTGCCTTTGCACCCTTGCCCTTGGCCTTAGAAACCGCAGTGGTCATGCCGCGGTCTTTGAAAGAGCCGGTTGGGTTCATGCCTTCAAACTTCAGGTGGACACTGCCGACATCAAGCAGTTTTGCGAGCGCCGGCGCCTCAATGAGTGGAGTGCCGCCCTCACCCAAGGTGACGATTGGATCGTCCTGGGTAAATGGAAGACGATCAAAGTATTCGCGAATAACGCCGCGCCACTGATGAGCCATTAGATTCCCTCCACTCGGATAACCGAGTTCACTTTCTGAACCGCTGCGTTTGAACGCAGGTCCTCGACTACCGCCTCAAGTTCACCTTCGCCGGCCTCGTGGGTCATGATGGTCAAAAGCGCTCCGGAGTTTTGACCGGCGGCATTTTGATCCACGGTCTCAACGCTAACGCCATGCTGGGCAAAAACCGTGGCAACCGATGCCAAGACACCCGGTAGGTCATTTACCTGCAGGGTGATCTGGAAACGAGTGGCGACTGCCTGAACCGGCAGAATATCTAGGTTTGCGTGAACCGAATCCGCAAGACCTGGGCCTCCGGCTAGGTGACGCTTAGCCGCGCCAACTAGGTCACCCAAGACTGCAGATGCGGTTTCTGGACCACCGGCACCGGCGCCGTAGAACATCAACCTGCCAGCGCTCTCTGCTTCGATGAACACGGCGTTGTAGGCACCGCGAACCGCAGCCAACGGGTGATCATCTGGAATAAGCGTCGGATGCACACGCGCAACGATGCCCTCTGGCTTGCCAGCTTGTGCCGGTACGCGCTCGCAAATTGCCAAAAGCTTTACGGCGTAACCGGCCTCACGCGCAGTCTCGATCTGCAAAGCGGTGACCTTCGAGATACCCTCGCGATAGACACTGGTTACCGGCATTTCGGTGTGGAAAGCCAATGAGGCCAAGATTGCTGCCTTGCTGGCGGCGTCAAAACCCTCAACATCGGCGGTCGGGTCCGACTCTGCGTAACCCAGCTGCTGGGCCTCCGCAAGAGCATCCTCGAAGCTGGCTCCGGTCGAGTCCATCCGATCCAAGATGAAGTTAGTGGTGCCGTTTACAATGCCCATCACCTTGTTGACCTTGTCACCGGCGAGGGATTCTCTAAGCGGGCGAATGATTGGAATTGCACCACCAACCGCAGCCTCGAAGTAGAGCTGGGCACCGAGTTGTTCTGCAAGGTCAAAGAGTTCGGTGCCGTGGGCCGCGATCAGCGCCTTGTTTGCTGTGATCACGTCGGCGCCGGAGTTCAAAGCCAAGGTGATGTAACTCTTGGCGGGTTCAATGCCACCGATAAGTTCGATGACGATGTCCGCCGCCTGGATTAGCGCCTCGGCGTCAAGCGTGAAGAGCTCTTTGGGCAGGTTGCCAGTTCGGGCAGATTCTAGGTTTCGAACCGCAATGCCAACCAGCTCTAGGTCTGCGCCAACTCGCTGGGCTAGCTCTTCGCGGTTTTCTATTAGCAGGCGGGCTACCTGAGAGCCAACCGAACCGGCACCGAGCAGTGCAATTCGAATTGGGCGATAAGCGATTTCCATGGCTTGCTATGCCTTCCCATTGCCGATACCGGCATCTCTTTGGAGCAGATCGTTTTCGGTCTCCGCCCGAATTAGTAGCGAACTCTTGCCCCCCTTGACCGCAACCATGGCGGGCCGAGTCAAGAAGTTGTAGTTCGAAGAAAGCGAGAAGCAATAAGCGCCGGTGGCCGCTACCGCCAAGACGTCGTTGACTGAGATATCTGACGGAAGGTAGTCGTGACGCACAACGATGTCACCAGACTCGCAGTGCTTTCCAACCACACGGGCTAAAGCTGCAGTAGCGGAAGTCACCCGAGATGCGATCATGGCCGAGTACTCAGCCTGATAGAGCGCTGGGCGAGCGTTGTCGCTCATGCCGCCGTCAACGCTCACGTATTTGCGAGTGGCACCGGTGCCCTGCTCGGAGACCGTGACATCTTTGATGGTTCCCACCGAATACAGTGTGATGCCAGCTGGTCCCGCGATGATGCGGCCCGGTTCGAAGGCAAGCTTTGGAACCGCGATTCCCAATGAGGTGCACTTGGCAGCAACCGCCTGCATGATCCTGGTTGCCATTTCCTCAATGCCGAGTGGCTTATCGGCCTCGGTGTAAGCGATTCCGAAACCACCACCAAGGTTTAGCTCTGGCACATCGCCAGATTGAAGCAACTGCGCATGAACATCCAATAGCCTTTCGGCAGCCGCAACAAAGCCATCGACTACGAAAATCTGAGATCCGATATGCGAGTGCAACCCCAGGAATCTAAGGTGCGAGTGAGAGCGAATCTTGGCTACCAGGTCCGGCACGTCACTCAGTGCCACACCAAACTTCTGGTCTTCTCTCGCGGTAGCAAGGTGCTCGTGGGTGTGAGCGTGCACACCCGAGTTGACGCGCAACCTTACGGCCTGCGACTTGCCCTGCGCGAGCGCCACCGCTGCGATGCGCTCAATCTCGAGCTCGGAATCAATGACAATCGCCCCGACATCGTTGGCAATCGCCTTACTGATTTCGATTAGAGACTTGTTATTGCCGTGCAGACCTAGGCGCTCACCCTTTGCCCCGGCGGCAAGGGCAACCGCAAGCTCTCCCCCGGTTGAGACATCGACCGATAAGCCAGCATCGACCACCCAGCGCACCACATCGGAGGTGAGTAGCGCTTTAGATGCATAGTAGAGCTTTGCAGTGGTGCCGATCCTGTTGGCAGCATCGCTGAAGGCACGCTTGATTGAGAGCAGCCTGGTTTCAAAATCCTCTTGGTCCACCACATAAAGCGGGGAGCCGTACTGTCGCATTAGAGCGGAAACCGAGACATCGCCGATGCTGAGTTCGCCATGTGTATTGCGCTTGGCGGTTCTTGGCCAGATTCGAGCATCGATGGCATTCAGATCGCTCGGGGCGACTAGCCACTCAGGGGCAAGTGGGTTTTTCACAACTACATCCTCTCCGGAGCGGAGACGCCCAGCAGCGCAAGGCCGTTTGCAAGCACAATGCTGGCGGCGTTATTCAGCCACAGCCTGGTGCGGTGCACGGTTTCGACTTCGCCACCGCTGAGTGGAGTGACGCGACAGTTGTCATACCAGCGGTGGTAGCTGCCGGCAACGACCTCGATGTATCTGGCAATTCGATGCGGCTCCCGGAATTGGGCAGCCTGTTGCACAACTCGAGGGAATTCGCTGAGGTTTGCCAATAGCTCTGCCTCCGAATCGTGGCCAAGCAGGCTTGGGTCAAACTCGGAGTCATCGACATTCAGCGAGGCAGCGTTCTTGGCCACCTGCTTGGTTCTGGCATGGGCATACTGCACATAGAAAACTGGGTTGTCGTTGGTCTTCTTGGTTAGCTGCTCTAGGTCAACATCAAGCGATGAGTTGATTGATGAACGAGCTAGTGCGTAGCGAGCGGCATCGACACCTACGACATCAACCAAATCCTCCATGGTGACAACGGTTCCGGCACGCTTTGACATACGAACAGGCTCCCCGCCCCGCACCAGGTTGACCATCTGGCCAATCAAAATTTCCATGTTCTCACCAGGCTTGTCTCCGAAGGCTGAACACAGCGCCATCATTCTCGGAACGTAACCGTGATGGTCGGCACCGAGCATGTAGATGCAGCGATCGAATCCCCTGGAGCGTTTGTCCTGGTAGTAAGCGATGTCTCCGGCAATATACGCAGCATCGCCATCGCTTTTAATGATTACGCGGTCGCGGTCATCCCCAAAAGTTGTCGAGCGAAGCCAAATAGCGCCATCTTCCTCAAAGATGTGCCCCATCTCACGAAGCCGCTCAATCGAGCGCTCAACCGCCTTGGACTCATAGAGCGAGTTCTCATGGAAATAAACATCGAAGTCAACGCCGAATTCGTGAAGTGACTCCCTGATCTGCTGGAACATAAGTTCAACCCCGGCAGCGCGGAACTTCTCCTGAGCCTCGGGTCCTGGCAGAGCCAGAATGTCCTCGGCGGTTTCGGCCAAAACGCGAGCAGCGATTTCGTGAATATAAGCACCGGCATAGCCATCTTCGGGAGCTGGCTCATTTTTCGCGGCTGCCAAAAGTGATCTTGCAAATCGATCAATCTGAGCGCCGTGGTCATTGAAGTAATACTCGCGAGTAACCTCGGCTCCGACAAATTCAAATACCCTCGCCAAGGAGTCACCAACCGCAGCCCAACGGGTGCCGCCGAGGTGAATCGGGCCGGTTGGGTTTGCTGAGACAAATTCGAGATTCAGCTTGACGCCTTGATACTCGGTTCCGCGGCCATAGCTCTTGCCCGCCGTCACAATCTCGCGGGCTAGCTCACCGGCAGCCGAGTTTGAGACAAAGATGTTGATAAAACCAGGTCCTGCGATTTCAACCTTCTCAACACCGGCACTGTTTTGCAGCTCAATTGCCAGCAAATCGGCAAAATCGCGAGGCTTGAGACCTGCTTTGGCTCCGAGCTGCATCGCAACGTTGGTGGCCCAGTCGCCGTGCTCGCGATTTTTAGGTCGTTCGACAACTACCTCGGAGGGAACCTCAAGCTGCAAAGAGCCAGCTGACACCAGCGAGTGCAATGCAGCAACAATGGCTTCCGACAGCTGGTTGGGAGTCACTTGGACCTAATTCCTTCGGGTATGGCAACCGACGAGTTTTATTCGGCGGTGAACCTAAATCATACCCGTGGAAGGTGCTGGAAGCTAAGAGAGCTTCAGCCAAACCGTGGAATTAGCAGGGAGTTTGCCCGCAGAAATATACTCCGAGGCGATTAGTAGCTCACCAGGCGGAAGCTCCATTTCTTGATCGGTGAAGTTGGTGATGCTTGACCAACCGCCCTCGCGCTCGAACCACAGGGTTCCAGTCGCAGAAGGCAACCAGGACAACTTCTCTCCGGAAATCAACTTGCGCCTAAGTGCAAGTGCTGAGCGGTAAAGCTCCAGAGTTGACCCTGGAGTTCCATCTTGAACCTCAACCGCATAGCGGGAATACCACTTTGGCTGTGGAAGGTGTGACCCTCCCGGGCCAAAGCCAAATGATGAACCGCTAGCGCTCCACGGCAGTGGCACTCGGCAACCGTCACGAGATTTGAACTTACCTTCACCGCGGAACCACTGCGGATCTTGCATCTGCTCCGATGGAATGTCGGTAACATCGGGAAGCCCCAGCTCCTCCCCCTGATAGAGATAGCTGGATCCAGGAAGCGCCAGCATCAGCAGCGTCGCCGCCTTGGCTCGAGCTAGGCCTTTTGCTAGATCTAAGTCACCATCAAGTCGATGATTCACGTACCAGTGATTCTCGGCATCGAAAGTAACGCCTTCTTTGCCGGCAGGGATTACCAGTCTCGTCGCATGGCGAATTACGTCGTGGTTTGACATCACCCAGGTAGTAGAGGAGCCAGTTTGGTCAGCAAAAGCTAGGTTGTCATCAATTACCTTTTGAAAGGCAGCCGACTCCCAAGCCGAGGTCAGCAGGTCGAAATTGAATGCCTGCCCCAACCCATCGTTGGTGGCGTAAGCCGGGCGACGGTGAGGGTGAACCCAGGCCTCTGCGACGGCAACTCGAGGTGGGTCATATTGATTGAAAAGCTCTCGCCACTCGCGGTAAATCTCGTGAACTTCATCGCGATCGAAGAGCTGATCTGTGCCATCGTCCTTCATTACCTCCAGGGAGTATGAGGATCTGGTTGGTAAAGGTTCCAGTTGCTTGACAAGCGCGTGAGCCACGTCGATTCGGAAGCCATCGACGCCGCGATCGGACCAAAACTTGAGTGTCTTAAGAAACTCATCGTGGACCTCGCGGTTGCTCCAATCGAAATCTGGCTGCTCCTTGGTAAATAGGTGCATGTACCACTGACCATCTGGCACCCTGGTCCAACCCTCAGGACCGAAGTGACTCGAGAGCTCAGATGGCGGCAGTTCTCCGTTGTCCCCGCGACCATCGCGGAAGATGTAACGAGCTCGCTCTTTAGAGCCTTTTGGGGAACGTAACGCTTCCTGGAACCAAACGTGCTGATCGGAGGAGTGATTCGGCACGATGTCAACGAACACCCGAATACCTTTTGAGTGAAGCTTTTCCACCAGCTCATCAAACTCAACGAGCGTGCCGATTCTAGGATCCACATCCCGATAGTCCGCAACGTCGTAACCACCGTCGGCAAGCTCAGATGGATAGAAGGGCGAAAGCCAGATGGCATCGATACTCAAGCTTGCGAGGTAGTCGACCTTTTCGATAATGCCCTTGAGGTCACCAATCCCGTCACCATTGTGATCGGCAAAGCTGCGCGGGTAAATCTGGTAGACGACGGCCTGACGCCACCAGTCTTTTGAGCCCTTGAGGAAGGTGTATTCCGACACTGTCTCTCCTGATCTAGCGGACTAGCTGGCCGCTGGTTTGATCTCGGTCACTGCTAGGCTTATGGCGTCCCCGCCCCTATAGCTCAGGGGATAGAGCACCGCCCTCCGGAGGCGGGAGCGCAGGTTCGAATCCTGCTAGGGGCGCTTTTGACTAACCCTTTACCGAACCTGCAAGTAATCCTCGTACGAAGTAGCGCTGCAATGCGAAGAACACCACCGGCCGCAGGCTGATCGCTACGAATGCTCTAGCGGCCAATAGCGCCCGACCTGAGCCGCGAGTACCAACCATCTCGGCTAGACGCACGGTCATTGGAGCAACTTCCTTTGCACCGCCACCGAAGGTTAGACCGACCAGAAGGTCGTTCCAAACCCAGAGGAACTGGAAGATGGCAAATGAGGCAATCGCCGGAACCGAAAGCGGAAGGACAATTTTGGAAAACAGTGTGAACCAACCGGCACCATCCACACGTGCTGCCTCGATAAGTTCGCGAGGAATCTGACGAAGGAAGTTGTGCAGCAGGAAGATTGCCATAGGCAGACCAAGTATGGTGTGCGCAATCCAAATCGGGATGTAGGTACCGGTGATGTCAAAGTCAGGAATGATCGTGACATCACCAATCACCAAACCCTTGGCAAATAGCTGAAGCAGCGGCACCAGAGCCAATTGAAGCGGGATAACCTGCAGCGCAAAGATCGAGAAGAAGATAAAGTCGCGACCCTTGAATTCAAACCAAGCTAGTGAATATGCCGCGAATACGGCCAGCGTGATTGGGAAGATAACCGCAGGCAGGGTAACCGCAAGCGAGTTGAAGAAGAACTGGTAAAGCGGTGGATTCGTGGTTGAACCCTCAAATAGCACCTGGCGGTAGTTCTCAAATGAGACATTTGGCTGCACGAAGAACATCCACCAACCGGAGGTGTTGATGTCTTGCTCTGGGCGAATTGATGAGACGAGCAAACCAAAGGTTGGAATGGTCCACAGAATTGCAATTACCCAGGCAAAGAATGCTGCCCAAGGTGAAGAAAAGACGTTCTTGGCCTTGTTCTTGACGCGGGCCTTGTTGATTAGAGAGGTCATTATCTTTCCGTCCTCTCGAGGCGAAGTTGGCGAATGTTGTAGATGATGATCGGAACAATGGCGACGAACAAGATGATCGCCAAGGCGGAACCTTGACCGTAGTTCATCTGCCTAAACGCTTGGGAGTACATTTCGTTCGCAATCACGTTGGTCTGGAAGTTACCACCGGTCATGGTTCTTACGATGTCGAATACCTTTAGGGTCCCAATGGTGATGGTGGTAAGAACCACCACGATGGTGGCGCGAATCATTGGTACCGAAACCAAGTAGAAACGCTTCCATGGGGTTGCGCCGTCGAGCATCGCTGCTTCTACAACCTCGTCTGGGACGTTCTTTAGTGCTGCAGACAGAACTACCATCGCAAATCCAGTCTGAATCCAAATCATGACCACAATCAGCAAAAAGGTGTTTAGCGGGGCTTCTAGAAGCCAGTTTGGCGGAGTGAGCCCGAGGCCCTTGAAGATGGCAGAAAGTAGACCGATGTCCGGCTTGTCTTCGCGAGGCTGGTAGTTGTATACGAACTTCCAGATCACACCGGCACCCACGAACGAGATAGCCATTGGCATAAAGATGAGCGACTTGATCGCGGCTGGGCGCTTCATGCGGTCGGTCATGTAGGCAATCGCGAGACCAATGATGGTTGAGAGAATCGGGGCGGTAACCACCCAGATGGCTGTGTTGGTGAGAACTACGGTGATTTCGGGGATGGTGAATGCCCAGATGTAGTTTTCAAAGCCGACGAACTGCTCGGCTTCCTTGTCCATAAAGGAAAGGATCAGGGTACGAATTGCCGGGTAAATCAAACCGACAACCAAAAGCAAAATAGATGGCACTAGGAAGACCAGGTACTTCAACCACTCCTGGGTCTTTACCGAAGTGCGAGAGGCAATTAGGAAGATTAGAAAAATGGCTGCGCCGAAGCTCAACAGAGCCAGCGCAAGCAGAGTGAAGTTCTCCGCAATGATGTCCACGGGGGTTTTTCTCGCCGCGTGAAGAGTCAGATTGAACATGACCGAATCCTAACAACCTTTTAGTAAGGGCTGTGGGGCCTGCAAACGCAGACCCCACAGCTTGTTTAGCTATTTGTAACTTTGCTGCTTATTAGTAAGGCCAGCTTGCGTAGATAGCGTCTAGAACAGCCTTGTCAGACTTGTTCTCTGCTACCCATGCAGTCATTTCCTTCCAGAATGAACCAGCTCCAACCTCGGCTGGCATCACGTCGGAGCCATCGAAGCGGAAGGTGGATGCGTTCTGAAGGATCTCAACTGCAACCTTGTTTACTGGGTCTGCAACGTTAGCGGTGTCTAGACCGAGGTTTGCAGAGAACCAGCCACCAAGAGCAGCCTTCTTGTTGTTCCA
>JACCDW010436851.1_pt1 | contig 15886 bp, 20 predicted proteins | sample 7449781 | NCBI WGS metagenome assembly JACCDW01 (sample SAMN15323449, study PRJNA562643) | freshwater metagenome | isolation source: river surface water | place: USA:Blue River Watershed | collected 2017-08-18
ACTACACGAAAGTAGGGTTCTTTCAGAGCCTTGTGAAGTTAACTCCCTTTATGTAATGTAATCTGTAATTTGGATTACACCAAGTCAAAGGAGGACTTATGGAAAAATTATTTAAATTTACCGCCTATGTTATAGGCTTAATTGTAGTAGCCATTTTGGTTCAAAATGTAACACATGCCAAAATGGAAAAACTACGTGAAGGGCAGATGCTATCATCTCCCGATGTTGTGTCTATTAAGACACGTGAACGACAACTAGAGTGTCTAGCAATGAATATCTATCGCGAAGCAGGACACGAAAATTTTGAAGGTAAAGTAGCAGTAGCACAGGTCACTATGAACAGGGCGTCTCATCCCTCGTTTCCAAAAGATGTCTGCGGGGTTGTTTACCAAAAATCAGTAATTATGGACAAAGTCATTTGCCAGTTCTCGTGGTACTGTGACACTGCTCATAAAGCCAGACCTGTTAATCCGGGCGCATATAATGAAAGTATGGCTGTGGCCAAGAAAGTATTGTTGGAAGGCTTTCGACTTGATGTAATGAAAGAAGCATTATATTATCATGCTAACTATGTCAACCCTCGATGGAATTTAGAGAAAATTGGATCAATCGGTAACCACATCTTTTACAAAGGAAAGAACTAACATGCCACATAAATTTAACCCATTGCCTCATTTTGAAAACATTGATGAATTCAAAACTTGGGCTGTGCAAAAAGTAAGTCACATTTCGGCAGAAACGTTTGGTTGGTTAGCTGTTATTGTTCTTCATGCTGCCACTATTCCTAGTCTATTAGCAGTGATGAGCGGACTGACTGACAAAATGCCCGCAGTGGATCTTGTACTGTTGTGCTGGGGTGGCCTAACCTTGTTGTTTGTTAAGGCTACTGTACAAAAAGACATGCTCAATGTAGTTACTATTGGATTAGGATTCATTGTTCAAGCAGTGATGATGGCATTGATTTTCTTTAAGTAATCAACACAGATAATTGTTGACAAATAACCGCACAGCTAGTATTATATTAGTGTGCGGTTTTCTTTAAACATAGTTTTAATACCTACGAAATAGACAAATAAATACTAATTCAATGACAACAACTTTAAGCGATAAACTAATAGCTTGGCTAGCACTTTTAAGTGGATTATCAATATCTGCGGTAGCCATATACTACTCTGTAGCTGGACTAGTATCAATTTTTGCGGCTGCTGTAATTCCAATTATAGTTATGGGTGTTGTCTTAGAAGTAGGAAAACTTGCAGCTACAGTCTGGCTAAAACAAAATTGGCAGGTTGCACCTAGATTTTTAAAAACATATCTACTAATTGCTATTACAGTTTTGATGCTTATTACCTCTATGGGTATATTTGGTTATCTAAGTAAAGCGCACTTAGATCAAGCAGTACCAACCGGCGACGTGGCCGCAAAGGTGGCACAAATTGATGAAAAAATCAAAACCGAAAAGGAGAACATCGATGCAGCTCGTAAAGCAATTAAACAACTGGACGATTCAGTTGATCAAACGATGGCTCGTTCTACCACCGAGCAAGGCGCAACCAGAGCCGCAAACCTTCGCAGAGCTCAACAAAAAGAACGAGCAACACTTCAACGTGATATTGCTGACGCACAGAGTAATATTAGTAAACTCAACACCGAAAGAGCTCCAATCGCCGCAGAACTCCGTAAGGTCGAAGCAGAAGTTGGCCCGATAAAATATATTGCCGCTTTAATTTACGGTGACAACCCAGATAACAATCTTTTAGAAAGTGCAGTCCGTTGGGTTATCATTATTATAGTTCTTGTATTTGATCCGTTGGCAGTTATTCTATTATTGGCTAGTCAATATAGTTTTACTTGGTTTAGAAAAGAACAAGAAAGACTTGTATCTGCACCTAGACTTGTTGAAGAAACAACAGAAGAACCTGTTAAAGAACCAATAGAGGAGACAAAACAAGAGCCTCATCTATCTGATTATAAGCTACATCCGGATCCATCTCCGCCCGGTTGGATGTATAATGTTACTACCACTACAACATATCCATCAACTGAAGAAGAAATTGAAGAAGTTGCAAAAGAGTTTGATCGAAGCAAACATGAATATTTGGATAAACCATTTGTCCATTTTGAAAATCTAAAACCTATAGTTGCGGCACCCAACGATGAAACCGAAGATGAACAAATTTTAGACGAGGCCGACGAAAGTGAAAAAGCAGCAATGGCTCATTGGAAAAGAGAAAATCCAAACAATAGTTTAAAAAGCCAAAGACGTCTTTTAGAAAGGGGAGCAATTACTGAGCTGCCTTGGCAGCAATATTTGAAACCAAAAGCTGATTTCCAAGATGAAGCAGTAATTGAAGCAACAAAATGGGCGCAGGAACAGTTAGAAAAAAATAAAGATCAGGACGACTCTGATTCTAAAAAAAAAGATAGTGACTTGGATAGAAAAAGTGGGGAACCAACAGATTCGAAAAACGTTGGAGAAGTGATCTACCAACAAAATGCAGAACAAAATAAATCCACTTTATGGCAACGTGTGAAAGCAAAAAAGAATGACGAATAAAGTAATATTGGTTACAGAGCCCGATGATATTTTACAAGACGGACTTAGAATCTTATTAGTAAATTTAACCAACGAACAGACACAGATTATTAGTGATGCATTAACTAGTTTTCCATCATTGCCTACTATCATACTCTACGTATGGAACACCAGCGAAACTAGCTGGCTTTTTGATAAGAAACCAAAATCAAATCTAATTATTTTTAATGCAGAATCTGCAAATGAAATAATTATTGGATATATGGCTGCACAAAAGAATTCTGCATATTTTGGAAATTTAAAAGATTTATCAAATATCAACCCGCAAGGCATATATAATATAGACGATTGCAAAAATTTACTGTTAAATGCAATAGAAAAATATGAACAACAATAATCAAACTAAATCTGGTAGTAAAGTCTTCGTTAAAGAAAACGAGAATATTAACCAAGCCCTAAAAAGATTCAAGAAAAAAATTGACGACAGCGGTCTTTTAGAAGAACTACGTAAGCGTGAATTTTATGAAAAACCTACAACTGAGCGTAAGCGTAGAGCCGGTGCCGCAAAAGCACGTTGGCAGAAAAAACTCAGAGAGAACGCTCTTCCTAAAAAAATGTTTTGACTTTTTGTTAGAAAGGTAGTATAATAACTGTATGAATACAGATATTATGATTGACTTAGAGACGCTAGACGTTCTCCCTACAGCGACCATCCTTACTATCGGAGCAGTTAAATTTGATCCGTTTGGGGATGATATTAATGACCCTAAATGCGAGAAATTTTATGTCCGTGTTGATGTTGACAGTTGTGATAGGATTGGTGCTACGGTTTCACAGGCTACCTTAGATTGGTGGGCTAACCAAAGCCAGGAAGCACAAAACGAAGCATTTGACCCAGCAAATAGGATTCCTATCGAGGATGCTATGGCCAGGCTATACAAATTTTGCTGGGGTGCTAAACGTGTATGGAGTCACGGTGCGGGCTTTGACGTTATTATTTTAGAGAATTATTTCCGCAAAATAGAAAAAGCTATTCCCTGGAGTTTTTGGGAAGTTCGTGATACTCGTACTATTTTTGATATTGGTATTAATCCTAACCGCCCTCCTGTACTAAAACACCACGCATTAGAAGATGCTTGGAATCAAGCAGTAGGCGTTCAAAACGTTTTTAATAAGCTACGTACAGCCAGCTCTGTAAACGGCGAACTTTTCCAACCTCTGGCACATCAGAGATAAATAAAATCGTAAATTGTACCAATAGGGCAATTTACAGAGCATAGTGCTCAAAAATTAGATCTTACTTTATAAGGAGATATTATGTCTAAGATCATCGGTATTGACCTCGGCACCACGAACTCTTGCGTGGCTATCGTCGAAAATGGAATCCCTAAAGTTATTGAAAACAGCGAAGGTGCAAGAACTACACCTAGTATCGTTGCCTACACCAATGACGACATTCTTGTTGGAGCAAGTGCTAAACGCCAAGCTGTAACAAATCCCAAAAATACAATCTATGCCAGCAAGCGATTAATTGGTCGTAAGTTTGGTGAAGAAGCTGTACAAAAAGATATCGACCTAATGCCTTATGAAATTATCGAAAACGGTAACGGTGACGCATGGGTTAAAGTTAACGAACAACGTCTTGCACCTCCACAAATTTCAGCAGAAGTTTTACGCAAGATGAAACAAACAGCTGAAGATTATTTAGGACATGAAGTTACACAGGCTGTTATCACAGTGCCTGCATACTTCAATGACTCACAACGTCAAGCAACCAAGGATGCAGGTAAGATTGCAGGCTTAGAAGTACTACGTATCATCAACGAGCCTACTGCGGCCGCACTAAGTTACGGTGTTGATAAAACTGAGAAAGCCGATCGTAAGATTGCAGTCTATGACCTAGGTGGTGGTACATTTGACGTTAGTATTATTGAAATTGCCAACGTTGAAGGCGACAAACAAATTGAAGTGTTGTCAACAAACGGCGACACGTTCCTCGGTGGCGAAGACTTTGACCAACGTATTATGGATTACTTGGTTGATGAGTTTAAGAAAGAACAAGGCATCGATCTTAAGAAAGACATGCTTGCTCTACAACGTTTGAAAGACAGTGCTGAGAAGGCAAAGATTGAACTTTCAAGCAGTGCTCAAACAGAAGTTAACCTGCCTTACATCACAGCTGATGCATCAGGTCCTAAACATCTAGTTGTTAAATTGTCCCGTGCAAAATTAGAAGCACTGGTCGATGACTTAATCCATCGTTCAATCGGTCCATGCAAACAAGCTATGGCAGATGCAGGTGTAACAGCCAATGACATCGACGAAGTTATTCTTGTTGGTGGTCAGACACGTATGCCAAAGGTGCAAGAAGCAGTTGAGAAACTGTTTGGCAAAGCACCACGTAAGGATGTTAATCCCGACGAAGCAGTTGCCGCTGGTGCTGCCATCCAGGGTGCTGTATTAGGAGGCGATCGTACAGACGTTCTGTTGTTAGACGTTACCCCACTAAGCCTAGGTATCGAAACCATGGGTGGTGTGATGACTAAGATTATCCAGAAGAACACTACTATTCCAACTAAGGGACAACAAACATTCTCCACAGCAGAAGACAATCAACCTGCTGTTACAATTAAAGTTTTCCAAGGCGAGCGTGAACTTGTACAGTACAACAAATTGCTAGGTGAATTTAATCTAGAGGGTATTGCACCAGCACGTCGTGGTCAACCACAAATTGAAGTTACCTTTGATATTGATGCCAACGGTATTATGCATATCAGTGCTAAAGACAAAGGCACAGGTAAAGAGAATAAAATCACTATTAAATCAGATAGTGGTTTGAGCAAAGAAGAAATTGAACGCATGGTTCAAGATGCAGAAGCTAATGCAGAAGCAGACAAGAAGCAACGTGCATTGATCGAGTCTAGAAATTTTGCAGAAGCACAAATGCATGAAGTTAAAAAGGATCTGGAAGAATTTAGATCCGAACTCACAGACACAGAGATCAGCGAGCTTGAGTCTGCCATCGGAGCAGTAGAAGAAGCCATCAAAGGCGACGATACTGTGAAAATTAACGAAGAACTACAAAAAGTTCATCCAGCAATGAAAACTTTGTTGGAAAAGAAACAGGCTAAGGAACAAGCTCAACAACAACCTGCCGCAGATGACAATGTAGTCGATGCGACATTTACAGAAACTAAAAACTAATTGTTAGAAAAGGCCTTGCACCATTTGGGCAAGGTCTCACTAACGTTCTTACTTTAAAAGGAGAAAAACTATGAATGTACGACCAATTAGAGATCGCGTTTTAATTAAACCATTAGACGCAGAAACCACAACCAAGTCAGGTATCGTTATTCCGGACAATGCTCAAGAAAAGCCTATGCAAGGCAAAGTTCTTGGAGTAGGCACTGGAAAAATTGCTGAAGACGGCACAATTGTTCCTCTTGTTGTAAAACAAGGCGATACAATTATGTATGGTAAATTTGCAGGTCAAACTGTAAAAATTAATAACGAAGAACATCTCATTCTTAAAGAAGAAGAGATTATGGCAATTGTTGAATAAGGAGAACTGACATGACAGCAAAACAAGTATCATTTGGCGATGCTAGCCGCACAAAGCTAGTTGAAGGTGTAAACATCCTTGCAAACGCAGTAAAGGTTACACTAGGTCCTAAGGGACGTAATGTAGTAATCCAAAGATCTTTTGGATCACCGATTATCACCAAAGACGGTGTAACAGTGGCCAAAGAAATCGAATTAGAAGACAAGCTACAGAACATGGGTGCTCAGATGGTCAAGGAAGTTGCTTCCAAGACTGCTGACAAGGCCGGCGATGGTACAACTACCGCTACCGTACTTGCACAGAGCATTGTTAAAGAAGGTATGAAGTATGTTACCGCTGGAATGAATCCAATGGATCTAAAGCGCGGTATCGATAAGGCAGTAACAGCAGCCGTAGAAGAACTAACAAAAATTTCTAAGCCATGCACTACTAGCAAAGAAATTGCACAGGTTGGTAGCATCAGCGCAAACAGCGACGAAGCTATTGGTAAGATCATTGCCGATGCTATGGATCGTGTTGGCAAAGATGGTGTTATCACAGTCGAAGACGGCAAAGGCCTATACGACGAACTCGAAGTAGTCGAAGGTATGCAGTTCGATCGTGGCTACCTAAGCCCATACTTTATCAACACTCCGGATAAACAAGTCTCTGTGTTAGAAGAGCCGTTCATCCTATTGTGCGACAAGAAGATTAGCAACATCCGTGATCTACTTCCAGTATTGGAAGGTGTTGCTAAAGCAGGCAAACCATTGCTTATCATTTCGGAAGATGTTGAAGGCGAAGCCCTTGCTACTTTGGTAGTTAACGTAATGCGTGGCATCTTGAAGACCTGTGCTGTGAAGGCCCCTGGCTTCGGCGATCGTCGCAAAGCTATGTTGGAAGACATTGCTATCTTAACTGGTGGTACTGTGATTTCTGAAGAACTTGGCTACACATTGGAAAAAGCTACACTTGAGCATTTAGGTCGTGCTGCTAGAGTTGAAGTCAGCAAAGAAGATACTATCATCATCGACGGTGCTGGTACAAAAGAAGACATTAACGCTAGAGTTAAAAACATCCAGGTTCAAATTGACGAATCAACCAGCGACTATGACAAAGAAAAATTGCAAGAACGTGTTGCTAAATTAGCAGGCGGTGTTGCAGTGATCAAAGTTGGTGCCGCAACTGAAGTTGAGCAAAAGGAAAAGAAAGATCGTATCGACGATGCTCTCCATGCTACTCGTGCCGCAGTTGAAGATGGTATTGTAGCAGGCGGTGGTGTTGCTCTTGTTCGTGCAAAACAGGCAATTAAAGATCTTGTTGGCACAAACGCTGACCAAGATGCAGGTATCAAGATTGTACTACGTGCAATGGAAGAACCAATTCGCCAAATTACACAGAACGCCGGCGACTCAGCAGACGTAGTTGTTGCCCGTGTAGCAGAAGGAACCGGTAGTTTTGGTTACAATGCTGCCACAGCACAATTTGGTGACATGGTTGACATGGGTGTTATTGATCCAACTAAGGTTACAAAAACCGCATTGATCAATGCAGCCAGTATTGCAGGTCTGTTATTGACAACAGACTGCGCAATCAACGATGCTCCTAAGTCTGAAAAGATGACAGAGATTCAACCAGAGATCATGTAAGACAATGGGGGCTAGTCCCCCATTGACACTCAGACACAAAGAGTTTAAAATATAAATAATTGTGTAAGGTACCTAATGGGCTTTACATACGAGCAAAGAGCTCAAAATTGTTCTTACTTTATAAGGAGACTAATATGAACAACTCATCACTACAAAGACTAGATGCTCTAAATAGAGCACTCATTGGATTTGATCAAATGTTTGATGCCTTCGAACGCAGGGCGGCACAAGCAACCAATAACTATCCCCCACACAATATTCTTAAAACTGGTGAGAATCAGTACGAGATTCAAATTGCTGTGACAGGGTTTGAGAAATCTGAAATTTCAGCAGAAGTAGAAGCAAACGTTCTTACAGTAAAAGGCGAGAGCATGACTTCAGAGTATTCTCCAGAGCAATATCTACACAGAGGTCTTGCTACCAGAGATTTTGTCAAGGAGTTTCCTTTGGCAGAGCACATCGAAGTCATTGGCGCAGAAACTAAGAATGGTATGCTAACTATCAAGTTGATTAGAAATATTCCAGAATCTGAAAAACCTCGAGTTATCAACATCATTGAAGTTAAGTAAATACAAGGGAGGGGAAACCCTCCCTATCTTAGGAGTCTCTAAATGTCCACAGATGTAAAAATCGACGAAAAAATTACAGTATCACTTCAACCTCCAAGACTGTGGAAAGTTGTATTTTTAAATGACGATCAAACTCCTATGGAATTTGTCATCGAAGTTTTGACAGCAATTTTTAAACATTCTTCTGATAGTGCCAAAGATATCACTATGGAAATACACAACACAGGATCTGCAGTTGTTGGAGTTTACACACACGAGATCGCAGAACAAAAAGGTATTGATGCTACCCAGACTGCAAGACAAAATGGATTTCCGTTACAGGTAACTATTGAACCCGAGGCATGAATTCGGACAATATAAAAATTGTAAATTACTACTCTCTGAATACAAATAGATTCGGACATTGGGTACGAATAAACGATTACAGATACGGTAAAGACAGCGAAGGCCAAAAAGGTAGAAAAAATTTTATTAAGTTTTTAGAAACCTTTTTTGGTCCTATCGGACAACGGTGGCAGTATCAAAAAGAAGATAATCACAGGTATTTGATAAAGTTTGACCAGGAGAAAGATCTCCTGTTTTTTTTGCTGAAAATAAAACAACATTAAATAACATACTATGAGCCTAAAAGAACTAACACACGAAAATCACAAACGAGCAGAAACACGACCTTTTGTAAAGGTACTGTTTTCTGGTAACATAGATCCTGAGATTTATGCACAGTATCTATATAATCAATTCCCTATGTATGAACTGTTAGAAGTCTGTGCCATGCCGCACGGTCTTGTATCAGACATGCCAGGAATTTTGCGAGCAAAAGCAATCATGGAAGACTTCAGAGAAATCTGGGGTGATGAAAGAGAAGACAAACCAAAAATTTGTAAAGTCGTTCAAGAGTACATGAATCATATAATGAGCATTAAAGACGACCCTAAAAAATTAATGGCACATATGTATGTAAGACATATGGGAGATTTGGCAGGTGGACAGATGATTGCTAAAAGAATTCCAGGAAGTGGAAAGTATTATCAATTCGAAAATCCTGATGAGCTTAAAACTATTGTAAGATCTAAGATTGACGATAGCATGGCAGACGAAGCAAAAGTATGTTTTGATTTTGCCGCTCGGTTTTTTGAAGAGATGATGGAAAATGTCAAACAGTAAAATTTGGGACACACTAATTGAGATCCAACATTTATTGGAAGATAACTTCAGCCGCACGGGTCAGGAGATTAATGAACCTGGGATGGAAAGATTTAATCAAGCAGGTTGGGTTAATCGCGTGTGGACTAGTGATCGTTACCGTCGTGCTCACGTTGATGTTGTAGACGCTAGGGAAACAAAAGGACTGTGGATGATGCATTGTTGCATCTTCCCACATACACATAACCCAGCACCAATTTATGGTTTTGACGTTGTAGCAGGTAAGAACAAGATCACAGGATGTTTTCATGATTATAGTTCTGCAGGAGATGTTGAACATCCTATGATGGATTGGTTTGCAGACGAAGCACAAAAACTATCTTGGAACAAAACAAGAAAACTACCAGAATGGGCAGAACGCATTTTTAGCCCTAGTATGATTGCTGCCGGGAATGTTAGCGATGAGGAAGAATTAGAACAAATATTTGCTATAGCAAGAACTACCTTAAATCATTACTTGTCGACGGTTGCAGAAACTAATAATACAGCTAACGATACTACAGAAGCACAGAATTACTACTGCGAAAATCAAAAGCAAAACCCGCATACTCCTAGAGTTATGGTTAGTTTAGGGCTCAGCGAAGAAGACGTTAAGGTGTTTATTCAAGAATGCCTGTTTCCGGAAATACGATAAATATTACTATGAGATTTTTTGAATTTAAATTACCTGAACCGGGCACTGATTTTTCTGCACAAATTGAAGCTGAGCTTAACAACCTAAGTAAAATCGTTGATGGAAAACCAGAAGTTGAAGCAAAAGTCAATGCCGAGTTGCAAAGACTAATTAAACTAGCCAAAACCCCCGATACTTCTGCAGAGAAGCCTGCACAGCCAGCAGCGGCTCCTGTGCCTCAAAAAGCACCTCCGGTGGAACCCCCTGCTTCGGAAACAAAAGAAACTATGTTCGACGAAGCCGCAGCAGCTATTTCAATGACCGATTCGTTAGTTAGCACATTAATGACAGAATTAAACAATGTTGTAGACACAGCTAAAAAGAAAGCTATCTTAGGAATGTTGAAAAAACTTGTAGCAGAAGCAAAACAAGAAGAATTCTCAGCAGGTAAGGACATTGTTAATCAATTAAAAAGTTCGGCAAATATTCTAGCAGCTAAAATTAGCGGTACTTTGGAAGCATTAAAACAACAGTACGATGAACAGATCAGCGAAGGCGATCCACAGGCACCAAAGAGAGATTCAAAATCTCCCAAAGAGGTAAACAAAGAATTAATTGATCTTATTGAAGGTATTTTTAATAAGCCTATCAGTCAAGCAAATACCATAGCGCAGAGGGATGCAGTTTCTAAAAAGATCTTAAGTTTCATGAAACGCTGCGAAGTGGGTGTTATTGATCTAAAAGCAAAGATTGCCGCTGGTAAGGGTATTATTACTAGTGGTATCAGCGGTGAAGATCAAGAAATATTAGACATGTTAGAAAATGCTCTAATGAAGGCGAAACCAGGCAAAACAGCAGGTAACTGGGGCCCAGGAGAATTAGGCCTTGCTATCTTAGGTACGCCTGTAAACAAAGGCAGTAAGGGAGACCTCGACGTTGGTGGCGAAATGATTGAATTGAAAGCCAGCCAAAATCCTAAGAAAGGGGGACGTTTTGGATCTACCGCACTACAGCGTGGAACAGATGGTAAAGCTGATTACATTGAAGCACTAAAAGATCTGCTAACTACCGCAGGCTATAATCCTAGACAACTACTAGATAGAAGCAATCCTAAATATATTGGATTATTGCCAGCGGCAAAAGGAAAGACTAAGATTGTGTCACATCTTAGTTTTGGTCAAACATTTATTGATGCAGGATTGAATCCTAAGATTAAAGGCCGTGTTTCTCCTGCAGATACTTTAAACTTCTTAGAAATGGTTGCTATTAGTTGTATTACCAAAGAATACAAAACTAGCATCAGTACAGCACCTTTGTTTAAGAGCTGTGTAAATGGTGATGGTACTATTAATCTTCCTATGTTTAATTTAAAATACTCTGAAATGTTATATAGTCTTTATCAAGAAACAGACGGAGTTGGGAAGATCATGGTTATGAATCCGCTAACAGGTTCATATTTCATTCTGGGCGGACCAAAAGACCTTGCAAAAGCAGCTAAAAACGATGGGAAAAACGCACCTATACAGTTTAGCACAGTCACCATAGACTTTTCAGATAGTCAAGGTAAGGCAAGTCCGCAAATCGGAATCTAATCTTTTTTGCGGTGTTTCTCTCGAAAAGCTATATAAATAGCTAACATGGAAATACTCCTACTTTTAACCTTATTTCAAATCAAGCACTGGTATGCTGATTTTAAGATTCAAACCTACATGCAGACTGTTAAGAAAGGCGTGTGGTTGGATCCTGTTGGATTAAGCCATACCCTGGATCATGTTTGGTCATCGCTTCTGGTATTAATGATCTTTAGTATTTTTCATGCCATTCCAGTAATTACAATAATAGCAGTGGCCTTTGCAGAAGGCATATATCACTATCTAATTGATTATACTAAAGTAAAGTACGGTTGCAAAGATAATACCAAACCTTTATTTTGGAATCAATTCGGTCTAGATCAACTAGCACATCAAATTTCTTATTTGGCTATTGTAGCCTATCTCTGTCTCTAATAACTCATAGTTTAATCTAGAGCAACTCCCGCTAAATACTTAGGTAACCGGGAGCGAACCGATGAAACAAACCTTAGTAATACTAAGTCTATTATTGTCTGCGACAGCATCGCAGGCAGAATTAGTACATCAATTTAAAAATCCAGCCTTTAGTGGCATCGGATTTAGTAGTCACGTATTAACAATCGACAGCATCGAAAAGAGTCGTAAAGATGCTATCGAAGCAGATAAGAAGGCAGCAATTGCCAAAGCAGAAGCTGAACTGCTAAACACACCGTTGAATAGATTTATGAGTCTATTTCAAAGCCAAGTATATGCTCAACTTGCAACACAGTTAAGCAATAACCTATTCCAAAATCGTTGTGCTGCCGCAGACGGCACAGCTATTCCAGGTTGTGTGAATCCAACAACAGGTAACTTTTTACTTGACGGCAACACAGTTACATGGTCTAAGGCCAACGACAAAGTCACATTAACAGTAGTAGACGCTAAGGGTACAGTTACTACAGTTATAGTTCCAATTGCTAGTTTTGGATTTTAAGGAGAAAATATGAGAACAGTTAAATTATCCTTAATCGCACTAGCAGTTATAACATTAGTAGGCTGTAGTACAGTTCGTCCTTTGGGCAGTACACAGATTAAAGAAGAAGCCAAAGTTAGCGAAACTATCAACAAGAGTTTTTCAGTTGTGCCTGCGCCAGCAGGACCAGCAGTGACAGTGGCAGTCTATGGCTTCAAAGATCTAACAGGTCAACGTAAACCAAGTACTACATTGAGCTTGTTCAGTACAGCAGTTACACAAGGTGCAGAAGCATACCTAATCAAAAGTTTACAAGAAGTTGGCAATCGTCAATGGTTCACAGTTGTTGAACGTGTTGGCCTGGACAACTTGTTGAAAGAGCGTCAGATGATTAAACAGACACGTGAGATCTACGAAGGCGCTAATGCTAAACCTTTACCTCCATTACAAATGGCTGGTGTTATCTTAGAAGGTGGCATTATTGATTATAACTCTAATACACTAACAGGCGGAACCGGCGCCCGAATATTTGGGCTAGGTGCGCAAACAGCTTATACTCAGGACGTGGTTGTTATCAGTTTACGTCTAGTGAGTGTTCAAACTGGTGAAGTCTTAACTACTGTTACAGTAGAAAAGAATTTACTCAGTACCGCCGATGGCGCCACTGCGTTGAAGTTCTTCAACCAGGCAACACAAGCATTCGAGTTTGACTCGAGCCAGACATTCAACGAGCCAGGTAACTATGCTCTACGTTCAGCAATTGAAACAGCGGTCATTGAGTTGATCAAGAAAGGTGAGCGTAACAACCTGTGGAAATTCAAGGAGCAAACAAATGAGTTGGTTCAAGAGAAGACCCCACGTGAAGGAGCCGCCAAAGCTGCACCCGCATCACCACAGTCCGATAGCGGAAAACGTGATGAAGGAAGCAAAGAAAAAAGTGGCTGGAGTAGACTCCAGTTCTGGAAATAACAATAACATTGGCATGAAGCCAGGAGAAAAATAATGAAACAAGTATTATTAGTATTAGCACTATTATCAGCATTCCCAACAATGGCGCAGACTGCTGTATCAGCACCTGCATCGCCGACTATTCCAACAATGGCTACTGTTAGTCCTAACGCAACAGCCGCATTGGCTATTGCTACAACTAACCGTATCTTTATTGATCAAAGCGGTGATAGTCCTGATGTTAACATGACACAAGATGGAACTGGTAACAAAGCAGGTTCTGCTGCTCGTCCGGTGTATCTACGTGGAATTGACCAAACAGTTGTTACTAAACAAGTTGGTATCAACAATGAAATTATGTTAGAAGTGGTTAATGGAACTACAGGTACTGTAGGTGCTACAGTAACTATTCAGCAGATCGGCGACAGCAACAAGGTTGACGCAGCCTGTGGATATGGCACAGCGTCAACTGGCGGTACAGCTCTAACAGGATGTAAGAGTGCTGACTTAAACTGGAAATTTACTGGCGACAGTAATGAACTACAGTTCCGTGGTACAGGCGACGATCTTAAGAGTGCTATTGATGTAACTGGTGAGACTAACAAGTTTTACATTGATGCTGTTGGTGACAAGCATACACAAACTATCAAGGTAGTTGGTGACACTAACACTTTTAATATTAACCAACGTTCAACTGGTGCTGCTGGATCTAGTATCTGGGTCGACCTAGCAGGTAACAGCAACACATTAACAATGAGCCAAACTGGTACTATTGATAATGTTATCAATATCAAGAGTGTGAGCAACAGCGGCACATTCAATATTACTCAGAAGAACTAAGGGGCAACAATGAGAGTTGCCTCTCTTATCGCGGGCTTAATGATAGCCAGTTCAGCTTGGGCGGAAATTGGTTCCGTCACAGAAGCCACTGGCACTGCTATCATTAAGCGTGGTAAGGATACAATTCAAGTTGCCAAAGGCACCTTAATTGAAACTAATGACAAAGTTGAAACTAAGAACGGTAAAGTTAAGATCGTGTTTAAGGACGATACAAATGTTACTGTTACTGAGTCGAGTAGCCTTGTTATTGACGACTTCGTATATGATCCTAAAAGCGGCGCAGGTAAGTTAGGCCTTAAAGCAGCCGCTGGCACAGTTCGCTATGTATCAGGTAGTATTGCTAAAGATCCCAAAAATGTAAAAATCAACACACCTACTGCGGCTATTGCTGTTCGTGGCACAGACTTTGTCATGGCTGTAGGCGAGACTGGTTCTAGTATGATCATGTTAATGCCCACTTGTGAAATAGAACAAAATATTAACTTAAAAGGATTAACCTGTGGCAGTGGTGCTATTGATGTAGAAACACCAGCAGGTATAGTTAAATTAAATCGCCCTTATCAAGCTACCTTAGTTGAAACTTTAAACGGCATGCCTAGTCCTGCTGTTATTGTTGCGCTCAACGGTATGGCCATTGGAAACAACCTAATGGTTAATCCACCACGTACTACAACAGGATTAAATGTTATTGCCGCTGCTAGAGCCGCTGCCGAAAAAACTGGTGATGCTAAGAAGGACGAAAAAGATAAGAAAGACGATAAAGACGATACTAAAGATCACGAAAAGCAACATGTAGCCAGCAAACAAGAAGGCAGTAGTAGTAAGAGTTATAAACAAGGTCGTAGTTCTAATGAAGGCGATGAAGATTTAGAAACTGGTACTAAGGTAGGAGTAGATGTAGCTACCAATAAAGATGCAGTAGCTAACGATGTAGCAGCAGTAGGCGATACAGAAAATCCCTATGTTAAAAAGTTGTTTAAAGATAAGAGTGAAACGCAACAGATTGGATGGTTGTATGAAAGTCTAAGCCCTAATAGTCGCAACTATGCTAACGTTGTTATGCCACTGAATACACAAGTACAAGTTACAGTGACACAAGACATGCAGACCAGTAGTTATAATTTTAGTTCAGGTAAACCACAAGGACAGATTGTTATCAATCAAAACTACAGATGAAGAAGATATTATTATCTCTAGCACTATTATGTTCAAATGCTTTCGGACAAGCAGGGTTCGAAACAGGCAACTTAACTGGATGGACTACTTCAGGCGGCGATGCTACTGCTAGTCAAGCGGTGACAAACCTTTGCACAGGAGGCGGCAAATGTTGGACCATTAATCCTTACGGCTCTTGGATGGGTAAATTGTATCCAACAGGTGTTGTTCAGTTTGATAGTGCTACTACAAGTCTAGGTTTAACTTCTGTAGAAAATAATGCCATTAAACAGTTTATGACTGCAA
>JACCDW011356176.1_pt1 | contig 15885 bp, 13 predicted proteins | sample 7449781 | NCBI WGS metagenome assembly JACCDW01 (sample SAMN15323449, study PRJNA562643) | freshwater metagenome | isolation source: river surface water | place: USA:Blue River Watershed | collected 2017-08-18
CCCAAATACAGGATTTTTCGGGGGACCAGCGGATAACTGTTCAGAGCAATGATGAACTCAAGAGCCTCGTGGAATCTGTGAACAATATGCTGGACACACTGCAAATCAAGGCACAAACAGTGAAAGAGCAGCAGCTGCAGCTTATTCAAAGCGCAAAGATGGCTTCACTAGGGGAAATGGCCGGCGGCGTAGCGCATGAAATCAATAATCCACTGGCCATCATCTCCGGTTACGCGTCCATTATTGAAACGCAGTGCCACGCCCCCGAATTCGACCGAAACCTCGTTCTGAAGCACGCGGCCTTCATTCAGAAGTCTGTAGACCGCATTGGGCGCATCGTGAAAGGACTGCGGTCATTTTCCAGACAGACTGCATTGGATCCCAAGCAACCATCCAATCTTCTTGTGATCATCGACGATGTCTGTCAACTCTGTGCCGAACGCATCAAAAGTGAAGAAGTGGATTTCGTCGTTGATCACGATTTCCTGGATACTTATAAGACTTGGACTGTGTTTTGTCGTCCCACCGAAATAGAGCAGGCTCTGCTGAATCTTATCGGCAACTCCCTGGATGCGATCCGTGGCCAAAAGGAACCGTGGTTACGCATCGACTTCTACGAGTCTCAGGGGATGCTAGGCATCAGGATCATGGACTCCGGCACAGGGGTGCCCATGGACATTCAGGAAAAAATCTTTCAACCCTTTTTCACAACCAAAGAGCTTGGCAAGGGAACAGGGTTGGGTCTTTCGATTTCCAAGGGACTGCTGGAGGCGAATGATGGACGCCTCTTTCTGGATAACAAAAGCAAGAACACCTGCTTTGTCATCGAACTTCCTCATATGCAAGGGAAAGACCTGAGTGCCTGATTCAGACTCTCGCCATTTTCTTGCAAAGATCGCGGGCCATCGACCATAATAGCGGGAACTGATGGAAATTCTCCCAGCAAAAGGCGGATGAATCATGAGCTATTGGCAAGGAAAAACAGTTGTCATTACCGGAGCAGGTTCTGGTATCGGCAAGGGACTGGCACTGGAACTGGCCAAGCGTCAGGCCAAAGTCATTGCAACCGATATACAGGCTGATGCCGTGCAGGAGACGGTCAAGGCCTGCGGTGGCCAGACGGAAGCTCGGGTGCTGGACGTCTGCGATGCCAAAGCGGTAAGTGCCTGCTGCGAGGACGTTGCACGACGACATGGCCGCTTGGATTTTATGTTCAATAATGCGGGTATCGGAATCTACGGCGAAGTTTATGAGATACCACTCGAATCATGGAATCGCATTATCGATATCAATATACGAGGCGTGATCCATGGCATACACGCAGCCTATCCGATCATGGTGAAGCAACGCAGCGGACACATTATTAACACGGCCTCCCTTGCCGGTCTCGGCATGGTCCCCCTCTTCACGCCTTATGCCATGACCAAGCATGCGGTTGTCGGCTTAACGCGGAGTCTGCGACTTGAGGCGGAGCTTCACGGCGTGCGGGTCAGCGCGCTTTGTCCTGCAGCCATCGACACGCCGTTGCTCGACCGTACCGAATACACGGATATTCCCAAGATGAGCTGGCGACCCAATGTCCGACGTTTCCTGGGAAAGCTCGGTGGACCGGCCTATCCTACCGATCGCTTTGTCCTGGAGGCACTGGCTGCCATTGAGAAAAACCAGGATATTATCGTGCTACCCCAGCGCGCCCGTCTCGCTCAGCGCTTGGGCGTATTCCTGCCTTCGCTTGTGACCAAGGTAACTCGCGACGCCCTGGCTCAGGAACGCGCGGACCGCCCTCGATAGCCATTCGCGGCTCTTCCCTGAAGAGCCATGAACTTCGTTTTAAGTTCCGGCGATTCTCTCCAAAAATCCCAGGAGCGTTTGATTGAACATCTCTGGTCTTTGCACGGGCGCGAAATGACTAACACCCAGCAGTCGAATGAATTCCGAGCGTGGAATGCTTCGCGCAAGATAAGCCGCATGTTCAGGTTTGATGAACTCATCATTTTCGCTTTGAACGATGGCCACGGGAGTCTGAATACGAGAGAGTTCCGCTTCCGAGTAGTTCGGCTGCGTCCTCATCATATGACTGATGGCCGCGACAAAATCCTCGAATTGATCAGGCGTTTCCGATAGCTGCGCATAATCCTGCGCATGACGGTTGAAGCAGCGATCCATAAGGGGATGGGGTTCTGTGATTTCCTTCGTTCCCGTGGGATCCATATTGCAGGCAAAGAAGAAAACCCCGTTGACACGCATTGGTGCTGTCATAGCCAAAACCAAGGCTGTACACGCACCATCACTCCAACCGACAAGGGTCGCTTTTTTGAAATGCAAAGCATCCATCACGGCCAGCACGTCGGATGCCATCAGCTCATAAGTATAGGGCCGCGCATCACGCGTGCTGTGACCATGGCCACGACTATCGATCAGGAGGACTCGATAGCCTGAACTGATCAAAGGAGGCACCTGATAACCCCAATTTCCAGCATGACCCAATCCACCGTGCAGAAGAACAACGGGCGTACCCGATCCATAAGCTGAGTACCAGATATGGGCTCCTTCATGTTCCACATACCCCTGCTCCGAGGTTACAGGCAAAGGAGCCGCACCTTCAGATTCAAACGTCACGAGTTCATCATCGCAAAATTCCATGCCAGGAACTCCTCCTTGTCTGGAGAATAGCGCAATCATTTCAGCAATTAAAGAAAGCATTTGCGTTCCAGGGCTGACGGCCGCATCGATGGAAACATGCAACATGAATCGAGGACTTTGCCTGAAAAAAAGCAGGATGGAACGCTACGAATTGACAAAAGCTTCGATTATGGCTCAATTTCTGGATCCCATGGAATGGGGTATCCTCGACTGGAGCACGATGCGAACGTCGAGCTATTCCCACAGCGGCTTGCCCGCGCGCCTGTCCTTCGAACCCATCAGCGAACTGGTGGTGCAACGCTCACTCGAATTCATTCGTTCCAAACGCTGCCCCGCCTTCCCCGAGGCCCTGGATGTGGGTCTGGCGCTTTATTCCGGCCGTCTGGAATAAACCAGGCCACTCACCTCAAAGCCTGACATGACAAAAGGCGGATCATTGCGTATAGGAGTGATGCTAGGCATCAACCGCTCCCGTTAGGCAAGGACATCGTTTGGATAAGCCAAGAACAAAGGATCCCCTGGAAGGCGTCACACTAGAAACCCTTCTGACTGAGTTAGTGAATCATTATGGCTGGGAATATCTGGGCCAGCAGGTCCCAATCCGTTGTTTTCAACTCGATCCCAGCATCAAATCCAGTCTCACCTTTTTGCGCCGGACACCATGGGCCCGCAGCAAAGTGGAAAATATCTACCGTGCCCTGAAAACAAAGGTCTGACATGTCGGCTTCACTCCTGCAGCCCTTGCACTTAGGGCGCCAAACCTTTCCCGGCATCTGGCGCGTGATGATGCCGCCTCAGTTGATGCAGCTGCGTTTTCCCGAAGAACGAGCGGCGCGTTGCATGAACTGCCCTAAATCCTGCTATGAGGCCTGGCGTCCCGACTATCGCTGCTGCACCTATCATCCGAGGATCAGCAACTTCCTCTTGGGACTTGCCTGCCGAACCCCCGAGGGAGACAAGGCTGTCGATGAACTTTTGCAGCGCGGCATGGTTTTACCGGAAGGCATGCATAGCTCGCCAAAGCAGTGGCTCGACTTTATCGATGACGAACAGAATGATCTCTTCGGAAAGAGTCAGAAGATCCTTTGTCCCATGCTGGATCCTGTCAAAGGCCTATGCCGGGTGCATGCCTTTCGCAATTCGGTATGCTCCACCTATTTTTGCGACAAGGATCATGGACATGCTGGCGAAATGTTTTGGAGCCAGATTCAAACACTTGGTACCCAAATCGAAATGCGGCTGGCCCAATGGGCACTCAAAACCATTGGTTTCGATGTCGCGGCCTCGCTGCGGGCGCTCGATGAGTTGGCTCCCAATATCAAGCGAATTTCAGCTGAAAAGGGCTGGCATCCAGACGCTTTGAAAAAAATCTGGGGACAGGGCTGGGGGCGGGAAAAGGATATTCTTCTGGCTTGCGCGGATGTGATTATTCAGCACCAGGATCAGCTTTGGTCCCTGGCACAACGGCAAAGTATTATGGAACCCCATGTCTTTGATGAGGCTCTCCTGCAGGCCGTTCCCGAAGCCCACAGAGAAATTCTGGATGAAGATGAAGAGGAATGGGAAGAGGTCGCAGACCTCACCGCCTTATGGAATGACTGCCTTATGGCTCATGCCGCCCTCTGGGCTGAGCCTCAAGGACAACATCTCCTGAGTCCTCAGGTGACTTTCGTTCCCAACATGCGTCAAACGCCAGAAGAGCTTTATCACCAGGACAAGGATAGCTTCCTGGAATATCGCTTTCAAAATCCGGAGCAATCGCTTTATTTCCGCCTCGCCATCACAAGCGAACAGAAAAATCTCCTGGAATCTTTTCGAAGCAATCGAAGCATCCTGGAGGCACCTGCGGAAAATCAGGACTTCCTCCGGGAGATGGCGCATCGCAAGGTCCTGCGAGGGCTGCCAGGCCCCATTTAATCATGAAAAACAACAAGATCCAAACTGTTCGTCCGCTTCCCTTGTGAATCGCCGACCAGCTTGGGACTTATCGTATCCTCACTCTCGTTCGCATCCATGGGCTCAGATCTAAAGAGCTCGCGACCCACGAACTTATAAGCCAGGTATCCGCTGACTTCGTCCTCTTCGTCTTCATCATCCTGATCGGTAATCTCCAGGCTGGAAAGGCTATTTCCGGAATTTTGCGAATGGCCGAGGTGCCGGAAAGCTTCCGCGCTGGTCGCCAGAAGCATCCTGTCCAACTCATCTCCTTCACCGAGAAGGTCTTTCATCTCACGGCTCAGGGCTTCCTTATCCTCTTCACCAGGGTCTTCTTCACCGACATCGTCTTTGAAAATTTTATAGTAGTTTTCCACAGTCCCATCTTTCTGCCAGGTCCATCATCCAAATCAAGTCTTCGCATAACCACAGGTTGTAAACGAAATAGGGGCAATAAGGGAAATCGAAAATTTATGCAGATCGTTCTTCCCATCAGGTCGAACATATTCACATAGTCTGCATATTGTTCGAGGAGTTTATAGCCCGCATTGTTCCTGGGGGATGGTATAGGGGGACAGGGAAGGAACTCAGGAAAATATAAAAGGCGGAGTATGAACTCCGCCTTTCTTAAGTGACTACGAGAAAAAATCAAGGTGACGCCGAGCAGAACTCACGAATATAGATGTTGGCGGCGGCATCCGTCGGGCAGTTGCTTGCGGTTTTCGCAATCGATGTTCCCAGCGGGTTATTGGCAAGATCAATCTCGGAAACGACCTTGATATCTTTCACCGCTGCGACTGTGGCAACCTGATTGCCGGATACAAGAAGATAACTCAGCTTCGTAAGGTTGAGAGCTGGCGACAGATCGGCGATTTGGTTATTGCGCGCTTCCAGAGTCACGAGTCCCACCATGCTGCTGAGGGGAGCGAGTGACGTAATCTGATTATCACTGAGCAGCAGTTCTTTCATCTCAACAAGAGTCCCGAGTGGGTTCAGAGCTGTGATTTTATTCTTCTTGAGTTCCAACATCGATATCCTGGTCAGCCCACCCAGTGCTGTCAGGTCAGAGATATTGTTTTCCGAAAGGCGCAAGTCCTGCAGGGCCTTCATACCTGCCACGAAACTGATATCCTGAAGGGCATTGCCCTTCGCCCACAGTGTGGTCAACGAAGTCAGCGGCATCAGGCTATTCCAGTCTACAGCTTTGATGGCATTGGCTGTAACGACGCGCAGTTGCGTCAATGAAGAGATTGGCGCCAGACTGCTAACGGGGTTGCCGGAGATGTCGAGACGCTCCAATTTCTTCATGGAACTGAGGGCACTCAGATCGGTAATCTTGTTGTCGGCAAGATCCAGCGATGTGAAGTGACTGAAGTAGCTTAACGGCTTCAGGTCGCTGAGACCTTTCCGAGCCAAATAAGGTTGGGGCAGTTTCTGCAGGTTGAGTTCCAGTTCGGTGCAATTGCGGGCGTTCAAGAGCGTCGTATAAATGGTGATATCACTGCCGGCGCCTTTGTCGAGTTCATCTCGACAATAACGACTGAAGTCGCTTTGCGAGGTATCCTCGACAGGGGTCGGGTTCGCTTCGGCCGCGGCCGCTGGACCCTGGCCTTCGGATTTGCTGGAATTATCAGCCTTACACGCGGTAAAGATCCCACAAGCTGTCAGCAAAATAGCGAGTGATTTCATAGATTTTCCTATAACGTCCATGTTCCTGTTTCCTGTCCTATCGGTCAGAATTCACCAAAAAATGAGTGAATATTTTCCGATAACTTTCCTTCATCCTTGAGTTTCTTTACGCTGCCTCACGGGCAGGCACCACCTTTTCCGCAGTGAAGAGGTCCCAGGGGAGCTTGATCACAAAGAGGAAAGGATAAAAACCCTGAGTGATGGATCGTGGATCGATCAACTGCAATTCGATATCGCCATGCTCTTTGCGCAGATATTTGCGGACCGCATCCATCCCCACTCCGCGACCGGAAATATCCCCAACCTTGGTTGCCGTGGAAAGTCCCGAGCAGAAGATCAACTCCGCAGCATCCTGGAGGGAGAGGTTGTCATGATACTCGGCCAGGCCTTGGCTTCTGGCACGTCTGCGAATGGCTTCGATATCGAGTCCTTTGCCGTCGTCCTGATACCGAAGGATGACCCAATCCGAAGTTTTTTCCATAGTCATGGTAATCAAACCCGACTCAAGCTTGCCCTTGCTCTTGCGAACCTGAGGCTTTTCTATCCCATGATCCATGGAATTGCGGAGGATGTGCACAAAAATGCGCCGCAGAAGGTCCTCGCCTCGACGAGTCATAAAAAAGTTCTCGGCATGGATACGCACGGCAGGCCTGGCCTTTTCCAAGTCCTTGGCCAGGGTACTCACGCTTTGGCAAACATCGATGAGCACGGTCTCGGCTGGTGTGAAGATCAAGGGGAACAGGGAAGCCTTCATATCGGCCAAGAGGTTGGCATCCTTCGCTCGGACGAGTTCCTTGTAATCCTGCTCAAAGAACGAGAGTTTACGATAGAGTTGTATCACCTGGCTTTCGGTCAGTTCGATATCGCGCTCGTCACCGGATTTACGGCCCAGCTTGGCTTTATTGATGTCGGCATAGGTATTCACGATGTGCTCGACCTCATCCAGGTCATTCTTCATTTTCTGGATATCCCAGCGGGTCTGCGGATCGCGCTGCAAAAGGACATAATACTGCTCCACGTCATGGAAAATCCGGGTCATTTTCTTGAAGTAAAGCGAGCGGGCGGCACCCTTCATGGTGTGCATATTGATGAAGAGCACCTTCAGGACTTCCAGATCTTTTTGATAGATGCTCTGCGAATTCAAGAGCTTTCTGTTCTCATAGATGAAATCATGGCAACTCTGAATGAAACGGCGAAATGCTTCCGGGGGCACATTGATGAGTTCGCCGATGAACTGCAGCTCTTCCTTGCGATCGTGAGCTTCCTCTTCCAACGCGCGCAGCTCCGTCACATCGCGGACAGTCACGAGGACCTTTTCGATCACGTCCTGATCGTTGGTAATTGGGTTCCAGGATAATTCGAGCGTGCGATCCTGACCATCCGAGCGACGACGTTTGACCTCTCGTGGAAGGCAATGGGCGTTCATTTCATAGGCCAGCATGCTTTCGCCAAGGGATGCTGCCAGTGCATTTACGGCCTGGCTGATGTCATCCGAACTCAGGTTGACACCTTCAAAAAGCAGGGTGCTGGCGTCCACACCAGCCAAGTCGTCCTTTTCGAAAAGCTCCCTGAGATGTTGGGAATAATCCTTGTGAATTCGAAACTGATCCCGGGTGATGGCGAAGATTCCGAGTTGAATATGGGCCATAATAGAACGAATGTCGCGCGTCTTTTCATCGACCAGGATTTCCAGGTTTTCGTTCATGCTCACGACCTGGTCGCGTTCGACGCGCAGATCGTCGGACAGTTTCCTGATTTCCATTTCGGACACTTCCACACGAACAAATGCGTTGGAGAAGCGACGGGCCAGTAGGATGGACTGACAGCAGATGAAGCAGAACATGCCCGCGCTGCCCATGGGATACGATTCGAACACAAAGCGGCCGCTAGCCAAAGCTATGTCGTGAAAGGATGCTGCCACGAAAATCGCGGTTCCGCTCAGAAAAAGACGCGATCCTTCTTCACCAGCGCGAACCGCACGGATCACAGCATAGAGTGTATAGATGCCCATGAACATAGTCGTGAGTTGCATCGCTACGGTTGCATTGACGAAGGTTCGCGGCTCCGTCATAAGAATGAAGGCGTAAAAAGGAAATACCAAGGTTGCCACTGCATAAACAAAGCGCTTCGAGAAAAACTTCGGGAAAAGTTCATAAGTGAAGTAAGCAAAGAAAGGTATTCCCGCGATCCAGGAGTTGAAGACAACAATCTGGGCCCGGAAGGAAAGATCGGGAAACATTACGAGCAGGGTACGCCCAGAGGCCATGAGCATGTAAAAACCGGAAGCCAGACAGACCATCCCAAAACAGAGAGTGGATCGCGCCTTGGTACGGAGCGCATAGAGGCAGAAATGATAAATCGCCATAATGAGAAGGCTGCCGATGAGAAAGACATCGATGAAAATCTCGCGTTCCCGCAAGCTTTCAATGCCACGTTGCGTACCGATATGTGGGGTCGCTGCGATTCCCGTGACAAAGAATTCAAAGCTCGCCGTCTGCACGACGATATCGAACTCGTTCGAGCGCGGTGTGAAAACCCTGCGCCCGGTTCGAACACCGGGCTCATAAACCTGGGGATCGTCCACCGGACCGACACGTCCTGCTGTTTGAATCAAATCCCCATCGACATATACCTTCGATGCCGACCAAATCGCCGGCCATGCAAAGACGATTTCCTGAGGCTCCTTCAATTTCACTCGCAATCGATAGGTGGCGTAGCCTTTTTCAGGATGCTCGGAGTGACGATACCATCCACCAGGAACACCGAGAAACTCAAGACCCTTTGGGGTTTCGGAGACAAAATCCTTGGGTTCCAAAAGCTGGGACCAATAAAACTCCCACTCGCCTCTCATTGGAACCACGGGCCGATGATCCCTCTCCCAATCGGTAAGATCAAGAACGCCCCGCTGAACCGTTAGCCTGGGGTTGGCTTCGAGCATGCCTGCGGTTATGAGCAAGACCAAACTCATAAATACATGTAAAATCATAAGGCCTTCCTCGTTTCCAAGAGCCCCTTTATATCGGCCAGGTGTGGTAAGAATCTGAGCCCCTGCGGCCGAGCCAACGGATTTAGCTTGGTAAAAAGCCAAGAAGCGAGCTTTTTACAAATCAAAAGAGACAATGCCTGCCTGACCTGCAGGAAAAACACCCCAGCCGCCGCCACATTTTTGCAACACTGTTTTCCAGAAAAGGACTCAGTTATATAAAGCTTGGACCAATCTGGTCCCAAGCAGGTTTTCCTTTTCCAGGAGACGGAACCATGAAAACAGAAAAATGTCTGATAGCAGTAGCCTTTATCACAACACAGGCCTGGGCTCAGGCACAGAATACTAAAGAAATGAGGAAAAGTGCTGAGCAAAAAACCGAAGCAAAAATGGCTGCTGATTTGAAGCAAGGAGTAACTTTTGCTGAAGCCACTCTGGCTCCAAAAAGCGGATCGAAGGTTCAAGGCAGCGTGATTTTCAGTCGCATGCAGAATGGAATGCAGGTGCTGGCTTCAATCACAGGTGGCACCCCAGGCAAGCACGGCATTCACATCCATGAGAAAGGTGATTGCAGCGCAGCTGACGCTGCCTCTGCGGGGGCTCACTTCAATCCTACGGGTGCTCCGCACGCTGGTCCCGAGGCTCATGCTCGTCACGTAGGAGACCTTGGGAATATCACTGTGAAAGAAGATGGGGTCGGGCTCTTGAGCTTGGATGTTCCCATTGTGAATGGATTCACAAACTGGGACTCGATCATCGGAAAATCGGTAGTCGTTCACGCGAAAGTTGATGATGAGAAGTCACAACCAGCTGGTGCCTCCGGAGATCGCATCGCCTGCGGAGTCATCCAGGCTGCCAAGGCCAAGAGCACATAACAAGGAAAGGAATCGTCATGCTTTACCGGGCAGATGCAATACTCAATCAAAAAGTTGAAGCGACGGATGGAGTGGTAGGCGTCGTCAAGGATCTTTACTTTGATGATGCTTCCTGGACTTTGCGTTACCTCGTGGTGGACACAGGGGGTTGGCTCACAGGACGGGATATTCTGATCGGTTCCGAGTCTCTTGTGCAATACGACGAGGAGCGGGGAGTGGTTGTAACGCGACTCTCGCAGATGCAGATTGAAAACAGTCCGGATGCGGAATCAGGTCAACCCATTTCCCGTCTCAGTGAAATTCAATTGAGCCAATACTATGGATGGTCACCCTATTGGTCGGCGCCAGCGGGACTCTTTCCCTGGTCCAAAACCTATAGTTTTCCTCGCGAGCCTTCGGCTCCGAATGGTGGACCTCTCACTTCGCAATTCGAAAGTGAGTTCGAAAAGCAGAGTCAGACGGAACCCAATCTCCGCAGTTTTTCTCACTTGAAAGATTATGGTTTGCATGCCAACGATGGCGACGTGGGCCAGGTCGAGGACCTTCTGATCGAGCCTGAGACTTGGAGAATCACACATCTTATCGCAGATACAAGGCTCTGGTGGCCTGGTGGTCTGGTCGTCATCGATCGTGGGCTCATCGATAAAATCAGCTGGCCAGAACGGCAAATTATAGTGTCGATGACCCGAGCTGAGGTCAAGAATTCTCCGGCTTATGACAAAAGTCATCCTGTGAACGAAAAATTTCAAACGACACTTTCCAGCTACTACGAAAACCTTCGTTTCTCGACATCTGATTCAAAGGAAGGATCCCACCCAGGGACTGAGGTGCATCCTCAGTTCTAAAATTTTCAGGAAGGCGCTGCGTGAGGTGAAGGCCATCATGCAACCTTCCTTGCAGCGTATCACATCATAAGTCTTGCTTGATCATCTCTCCCCATCAAAGGTACCATGACCATCTCATATCTAAAGGAGACACACCTTGCGTTGGACTTTTTTGGCTTCACTATCCACTCTCGTGTTGAGCGCATCCCTTGCATCGGCTCAGGCTCCGGCGGGCGCGAAAAAGCCTAAACTTCCTCCACCGCCACCGCCGCCACCTCCCGCACCAGTGGAACATGCACCGCCTCCGCACATGGCGATGTCGTCAGCAAGCGGCGAAGGTCTGGACCTTTCCGAAGGACGCTATGGTTTCAGTTTTGGCTTCCCTGATGGCAACAGTCCCATGGGAGCTGGATACATTGGAGCTCGCTATTTCACAGCTCCGAACACAGCAGTCGGTGGTTATCTTCTCCTCGGGGGAGATTCTGCCGCTGAAACGTCATCCTTCGGCCTCGCAGGAAAATATATGAGCTACTTCGCTCAGAAAGACCGTCTCCATCTTTATGGATTTGGCCAGCTCAGCATTGGACAGAACGGTGGCGCTGCCAACAAAGGCAAGGATGATATGCTCTTTGGTCTCGCTGGCGGCCTGGGGCTTGAGTTTGTCTTGCTCAAAGACTTCAGTGTCTCGGGTGAAGGCGGTTTTGGTTTCAATACCTTGCCGGACGGCAAGAGCGCTTATGCGACCGGAACTGGAAAGTTAGCCGTCAATTTTTATTATTGAGGTGTTCCCATGCTGAAATCATGGTGCCTCTTGAGCCTTTTGGTTCTGACAGGTTTCCCTACGATGAGCTGCCGCGAATCATCCTCAGCGAAAGATCCCGGTATCACACCCGAGGCCCTGCGAAACAGCTCCTTGCGCTTTGTTCAAAAGACCAAACTCCTGGGCAGCAGTGGAGGGTCATCGGGAAGCGGAGTTGGGGCTTTTGAACCTTCAACTTTTCCTTCCACAGGTTTTTGGCCATCCACTCCCTTGGTTGTACCCGCACGAGCCGCTGCCTTTATCAATGAAACATACGGGGCATCCGGTGGATTCACCTATCAAAGCTTTGAATTCACCTCGACATCCTGTAGCGCCAGCAATGCATTTGCCCGTTACTTCGGAGCCATCGAGCAACTGCGCGGAACACCTTTGAGCGAGAGTGAGAAGGATCAGATTGAGCAGGCTTTTCAAAGTACTTTTACCATGGAAGATGGAGGCATACTCAATCCGAGCGTCTGTCTCTTCTATGATCTGATGGCCTGCATTGCCGACTATGCGGTCATTAATGAAGCTGTATTCAAACAGGCGGCTCAGACCGGTGACTTCACCGTGATCATGACAGGCGCTGTATCCTGTATCGCAGAAATCACGGGAATCGATCCAACTGATACGATCGATCCCTTTGATCCTGATGGCACCACATCCGGTGAATAAGCCTCTTTAAGGTCCCGCTATGTCCTCGAAGGCGATCGACCCTGGCTTCAGGGTCCGATCCCAGTTTTCTCGAACCGGAGCCAGGGAAACGGGCGTCAGTGGAGCATCGGTATAGGAAAGCGGGGGCGTGAAAAGTGCAGCCGAATTGTTGCTACTGCTAAAACCGCTGCCCTCTCGAAAACTGCCATCACCGGCTGCAGCCAGACTCAAGTACCAAAGTTTCATTTGCCTTGGGCCGGGAATTTGATAACCGCCTGCCTGGATGCGACCATTCGCGGCTTGGAAGGCAAAGAGAAGTCCATCTTCCAAGGCGGATCCATAGCTTCGAGCCCAAAGGACATTTCCACTCGCACTCAACTGGGCCAGCCAACCATCATGATTCAAACGACCCTCTCCGTAGGTGAAATTTCGAATGCCACTTACGAGTATTCCATCAGCCCCGACAAAAACGGACTGCGGAAGAACATGTTCCAGAAGGCCCTGGCGCCAGGCGACAGTTCCATCGGCCTGAGTTCGCATCACCCACGGCACACGGATAAGATTTCCGCTCACTGTGCGTTCGGTATAACCGCCCAGCACAAAACCATCCGCGCCCCCATTCACCGGAGCCAGATCGATCACAGCCTGAGACGAATAAATTTTGGAACGTTGCACGTTGCCTTGAGCATCCAATACCGCAAGCCAACCAAATTTGGCCTGAGTGCTTTCGCTGGCGTCAATCCCCGTGAGACTGCCTGTATTTCCATAGGAACCAGCCACGACGATCGTATCATTGGCAAGAATCTTGACAGCATAAATGATGTCAGCGTTGGCCGCACCTTTCAGGCGCTTCGCCCATAGGAGTTCCCCGGATGCATTAAGCTTCATCAGAAACATATCGTCATTCCCATCATCCGTTGTTGAGATCTGTCCAGCGATGACAAGACTGCCGTCGTGAGGTGATTCCGTGATTGCACCGATGTCATAGGTCCCCGATAGTTTATAGAGATAGGACCACAGCACTGAACCTTTGGAATCGAGACGTATCACTACCGGCCCGGTGGTAGACCCTGTCAGCACGGATCCTCCATCCTTAAGGGCTTTGATGGATCGAAAGCTCTCGACCATGGTGCTCTGCGTGTCGCGATAGTAGGGGACTGCTCCGTTGGCAGCCATTTTCATCGCGTAGCCATTCCGATTCCGGCTTCGAGCTGCCACAAGTGAAGCATCCGCTGTCGCATCAAACCGAGGAACAAAGGGATAACTGTTGACATCATCTTCCGTCGGCTCAGGATAGAGCCAGGAATAAGCTTGCGCATCCTGACCAGTTGCTCCCTTGACATTGCAGCTTCCGATTCCTATTTCCTTGCTCACAAGATCCCAGCTTTTGTCGTAATCTCCAAGCTTCAAACCCAGGATCCCCGCAAAGAGGCCCGCTTGGGCACCGACACCCGCATAAGCTTTATAGCAGCTGTCTTCGACCAGATTCGCGCTGAATCGGGCAAAGCCTTCCATGCCTGCATAAGCTCCCGTGGATCCATAGATACTGATATTCCCACGAATACTGGCAAACGCACGCGCAGAAAGATTGGCCGTCTGCAACACAGGTGGTTCTGCCTGGCCATCCACGGAACCTTCCTTGATAGGTTCGAAACTGCCATCCTTATACCCAACACCGATTTTGATTTTCGCTTCCTCTTTGGCACTGGTTCGAAATTTACCGTTGATTTCGCCTTCTGCACCCAAGGCAATTCCAAGGGATGGGGTGATGACAACCGGGAAACCACCAATCGATAGAACTATAGGCGTGTAATAGAGGAGCGAAATATTTACTTTCTCTTTAAACGAGCTGCTGCCCGTTCCAGTCATGGCCAGTGAGCCTGTTTGTGAACCATGCACGGAAAAGCTGATTTCCTTGAGTTCAAAACCTTCGATATTGAAAACAAAATCAGCTCCGGCGTCCACACCGAGGTTCCCGTTCAGGACGACCTGATCGTTCTTCGTCGCTTTGTTGCCATCGACATCGACCAAAACATAATCGTTAATGCCGAAGTATAATCCCTGCTTTTCATCCAGGAGTTTCAACAGAGCCGGATCCTGAGCGCTGATGCCATCGACGGGAGTCAGCGTTTCGCGCGCCTGGGTGGGATCCAGAGGAATGGTAATACGGACGCGTGCATCTTCAATGGCATCGGTGAGGGCTGCGGGCTCGGTTTGCAGTATCACTTGTGCCCCATCCACCTTGATACTCTTGACTTTGCGAAGAGCACCCTGGGGTACAGCGGGATGAGTTCCCAAAACCAGGATATCACCTTCTCCAAACGTTGGCGTAGAAAGCAAATTCTGCGTTCCCTGAAGGGACGCACTCTGAAAAATCATCTCGCCCGCTTCGTTGAGGCTAACCAGAGCTTGCAACTGCTCGGCGCTCATAACCTTGGTCCTGGGTCCAGCCTTGATGTAATTCTCCTCGGGATTCTGCTCAGCCGATATCTGCGGTTGTCCCTTTTTTTTGCTGCGCACACAGCCACTTACCATAAGAATGGCGGCCAATAGACCTGTTATCCAGCGGGAGCAAAGGCGCATGAAAGACTCCTGATCCTCAGATGTTCCTATTATTATCGGCACTAGCTTGCCCCTTTGTGGATTTCCACAAACTTACTTTGTGGTGAATATTCAGCGCATCGCCAGGTAATATTCCTTCGTTTCTTTCATTTTCATTCTGCTATGATGTGTCTCCACATCGTCGAGAGGAGTGATGAAAAATGCACCTTATCACATTCGGATTGTTTGGCTTTCTGCTCGGACTCAGTACGGGTGCTGGCGCGCAGACGGCTCCAATTTTCATTCAAAATATGAGCGGCTGCTTCTCGGTTCGCTTTAACTTTGTCGAAAATGGAGATCACGATGCCTTCTATCAGCCCATCCTCGAACGGGCGGATTTAAGTCAGAGCGATGCTGTCTGGCATCTGCGACGCTACCTGGTGTTGGACGGCAGCGAACAGATTCACTGGCGCGAGGAATGGCGTCTTCAGGATAAAGCGAACAATGTTTGGGAACAAACGGTCTATGGACCCTTTGAAGATTTTCGTTATCAATGCCGTGGCGCTGTTGTCGATGACAGCTGGCGATGCGAGGCTGGAGGCGCACCCAAGCCACGGCGCGACTTGGATCAGCCCTATGAGAAATTGGATCGTGAGAACACTTTAAAAATGAATTCCAAACGCTGGATACATATGCAGAAAAATCATAAGAGGATGGCAGATGGATCGCTCTACGCTGTGGAGCTTGGCTGGAATCAGTACGACCGGACCCCTGATGCGTCCTGTCAGGCCCGCAGGCGATAGTCCCCGTGTACAGAGGACCCCTTCAGGAAACAAAGGGAACAGGAGCTTGCTGATGCTTGCAGCAAAAGTGCGAGAGCCGCGTTTCGTTGCTGATAAACGTTTTCCTTTGGGGTTCTCATGTCCATAAGACACACATCAC
>JACCDW010644306.1_pt1 | contig 15883 bp, 9 predicted proteins | sample 7449781 | NCBI WGS metagenome assembly JACCDW01 (sample SAMN15323449, study PRJNA562643) | freshwater metagenome | isolation source: river surface water | place: USA:Blue River Watershed | collected 2017-08-18
GCCGGGGCCAGATCGGACAAATACATGTCTGTTGTGAGGCGGGCGATGTCGTACTTGGCGTACATCTCGTGCACATGCTGGCACAGGTCGCGCAGGCCCATGCGCTCGTAGCGCGGGTGCTTCTGGCAGAACTCCGGCATGATTTTCCACATGGGCTGGTTCTTGGCGTACTCATCCTTGAACTGCTGCAAGGCCGTGAGCAAGGTGTTCCAGCGGCCCTTGGTGATGCCGATGGTGAACATGATGAAGAAGCTGTAGAGGCCTGTTTTCTCCACCACCACGCCGTGCTCTGTCAGGAACTTGCTGACGATGGATGCCGGGATTCCGGTCTTGTCGAACTTGCCGTCCAGGTTCAGGCCAGGCGTCACGATGGTCGACTTGATCGGGTCGAGCATGTTGAAGCCGTCGGCCAACTGCTGGCCGAAACCATGCCACTTACTGGCCTTTTTGCGCGGGTCGTTGCGCAAAATCCAGTCGTCGGCGCGGCCGATGCCTTCGTCGGCAAACTTTTCCGGGCCCCAGACCTTGAACCACCAGTCCTTACCATAGTCTTCGTCCACCTTGCGCATGGCGCGGCGGAAATCCAGGGCCTCGGCAATGCTCTCTTCCACCAAGGCTGTGCCACCGGGTGGCTCCATCATGGCAGCCGCCACATCGCAGCTGGCGATGATGCTGTACTGCGGGCTGGTCGAGGTGTGCATCAGGTACGCCTCGTTGAACAAGGGGCGGTCCAGCTTGGTGTTTTGCGCGTCCTGCACCAGCACATGGCTGGCCTGGCTGATGCCCGCCAACAGTTTGTGAATCGACTGGGTCGCATACACCACCGAATGCTTGGGCCGCTCGCGCTTCTTGCCCATGGCATGGTAGGGACCATAGAACGGGTGGAAGGCCGCGTGCGGCAACCAGGCCTCGTCAAAGTGCAGGTTGGCCACATAACCATCGAGCATGGCCTTGATGGTTTCGGTGTTGTAGAGCACGCCGTCGTAGGTGGACTGGGTCAGGGTCATCACGCGGGGCTTGACCTTTTTCGGGTCCACGCCTTTGAGCAAGGGGTTGGCCTTGATCTTGGCCATGATGGCCGCAGGCTCGAACTCGCTTTTGGGGATGGGGCCGATGATGCCGAAGTGGTTGCGCGTGGGCTTCATGAACACGGGCACCGCACCGGTCATGATGATCGCGTGCAAGATGGACTTGTGGCAGTTGCGGTCCACCACCACCACGTCGCCCGGGGCCACCGTGTGGTGCCAGACGATCTTGTTGGAGGTGCTGGTGCCGTTGGTCACAAAAAAGCAATGGTCAGCATTAAAAATCCGGGCAGCATTGCGCTCGCTCTCGCCAATGGCGCCGTTGTGGTCCAGCAGCTGACCCAACTCTTCCACCGCGTTGCACACGTCAGCGCGCAGCATGTTCTCACCATAAAACTGGTGGTACATCTGACCCACAGGGCTCTTCAAGAAGGCCACGCCACCCGAGTGACCCGGGCAGTGCCACGAATACGAGCCGTCTTCGGCGTAATCGAGCAGCGCCTTGAAAAACGGCGGCTGCACGCCCTCCAGGTAGCTCTTGGCCTCGCGGATGATGTGGCGCGCCACAAACTCGGGCGTGTCCTCGAACATGTGGATGAAGCCGTGCAACTCGCGCAGGATGTCGTTGGGCAAATGGCGCGAGGTCTTGGTCTCGCCATAGATGTAAATCGGTACATCGGCGTTCTTGCGGCGCACCTCGTCAATGAAGGCCCGCAAGTTGATGACGGCCGGGTCCAGATCGGGCCCGGGTGAAAACTCTTCGTCGTCGATCGACAAAATGAAGGCGCTGGCGCGGCTTTGTTGCTGCGCAAATTGCGACAAATCGCCGTAACTGGTCACACCCAACACTTCAAAGCCCTCTGCAACGATGGCGTCAGCCAAAGCGCGGATACCCAGGCCCGATGTGTTTTCGGAACGGTAGTCTTCGTCGATGATGACGATGGGGAAACGAAATTTCATGGGCTGGTCGGGCTGTGCGCCGAGGAAAGGTCAAAGGAATTTGAAACAGTGGCGAAGTTTAAGGACAAAAAGGCCCTGCAGAACGACGCAGATCACAAATTGGCAAAAAACCAGCCGCACAGCGATCTGCCAAGTCCACACAAGAATTGCCGCAGGCATCCAAAAACCCGTTTTTCCACTGCTACAATCTCAGGCTTCGGAGCGGTGGATGAGTGGTTTAAGTCGCACGCCTGGAAAGCGTGTGTGGGTTAATAGCCCACCGCGGGTTCGAATCCCGCCTGCTCCGCCAAAACAAAAAAGCCTGCACAGTGTGCAGGCTTTTTTTCATCTATGGGTTTCAAGTGCAGCGCTCTGCCGTCCTTGAAACCTGGCCCTCCGGTCAGGAGGGCCAACAGATCAGCGAACCACAGCGATTTGCGAACGCTCGCCACCTTTGTAGGTGTACAAGGTCAAGGCACCATTCTTGATGTCGCCTTTTTCGTCAAACGCGATGTTGCCCGTCACGCCTTTGTAGTTGATGGCTTTCAGCGCTGGCAAGTACTTGGCTGGATCGGCAGAACCGGCCGTCACCATGGCTGTGGCCATGACTTTCACAGCGTCATACACGTAGGGTGCGTAGACCTGCACATCGGCGTTGAACTTGGCTTTGAAGTCTGCACGGAACTTGTCCATGCCGGCTTTTTGCTCGCCTTCAACACCGCCAGCTTCGGCGCAGAACACCGACTCGTCCTTCATGGCGTCGCCAGCCAACTTGGCCAGCTCGGAAGTGCAGATGCCGTCACCGCCAAGGAACTTGGCGTTGATGCCCAGAGACTTCATCTGGCGCAGCATGGGGCCGGCCACAGCGTCCATGCCACCGAAGAAGACGACGTCGGGCTTCTTGGCCTTCAATGTGGTCAAGATGGCGTTAAAGTCAGAAGCTTTGTCGGTGGTGAACTCGTGACCCACGATGGTGCCGCCAGCAGCGGTAGCGCCCTTCTTGAATTCTTCAGCCACGCCTTGGCCGTAAGCGGTACGGTCATCGATGACAGCGATGTTTTTGCCTTTGAGGGTTTCCACAGCGTATTTGCCGAGGGTGCCACCCAAATGCACGTCGTCAGCCACCACGCGGAACGCGCCAGCGTAACCTTGACGGGTGTACTTGGGGTTGGTGGCCGAAGGAGAAATCTGGGGAATGCCAGCGCTGTTGTAGATCTGCGAGGCTGGAATGGTGGTGCCGGAGTTCAGGTGACCGATCACACCATTGACTTTGGCGTCCACCAGTTTCTGGGCAGCAGCGGTGCCTTGCTTGGGATCAGCGGCATCGTCTTCGGCCAGCAATTCAAATTTGACGGGCTTGTCACCGATTTTCAGGCCAGCCGCATTCAGCTCTTCAATGGCCATGCGGCCACCGTTTTCGTTGTCTTTACCCAAGTGGGCGATGGCACCGCTGACGGGACCCACGTGACCAATTTTGATCACTTGCACGTCAGAAGCGGCTTCTTTTTTACCGCAAGCTGCCAAAACCACTGCAGCAACAGCCACAGACACCACGGTCAAAGTACGCGTACCAGAAAATTTCATGGAAACTCCGAAGAATAAATTGCTTCAATCAAGCAAGCCGCAAAGATACTGCAAAACAGACCCTTTGGGGCCTAGGGAAAACCAAAATTCTCGCAAACAGTCAGGGGGTATCCACACCGACGACGCCCTCGCCAAGGCCTGCACGCGCACGCCAGGCCTGTTGCAGGCTTTTGTGCACCAATTCGGCAGCCAAACGCTCGATTTCAGGGCGCAAAGCATGCAGCAACTCGTCCGACAAGTCCATGAATGCCGCTTTTTCTTGGGCACGGGCGTCCAGCGCAGCCCGCAAAGCCTCGGGAATGTCGGATTCAGGCATCGCCGCGCTCAAAACAGGCAAGACCGTATCCGGCACGCCGGATGTGGACCCTGAGCGGGGAAAACTCATGATGCAGACGCCTTGGATAAATCGTGCTGCACCAGGGCATAGCCTTGCGCGGTGTAGTGCCGCCAGCGCTGCCTGGCCGTCATGCGGCCGTGGTCGTCGGTGGCCACGATCTCGATCAGACGTTTGAACGACTCAAACCCGACGGGGACCTCATCGCCCAGGTTCACCAGCACATCCAGCCCGGAAAGCTGCAAGGGATCAGGGTTCAGCCGGATCGGGGATGCGGCCTGAATCTGCGGGGCATCGGCCGCGGTGCTGTGCGGCAGAAAGTCAACCTCCGAAAAGGCCCACAAGGCGGCATCCAGCTGGCGCAAGCTGGCCTCGGAGCCAACCACACCCACCCGCAAAGAACGGCCATGGGCCTTGCGCAGCAGCCGACAAGCGTATTGCAGCCGCTCCGTGGTGTTGAAATGGAACTCGATTTGGGTCATCGCCCACCCGTCAGCGACGGCGGTTGGACGCGGCCTTGGCTGCGGCTGGACCCGCCTGGGCCAACAAATAGGCCAGCAGCAAGCCCACAGGCCTGCCTGTCGCGCCCTTGGCGGCACCACTGCGCCAGGCCGTACCGGCGATGTCCAGGTGCGCCCACGGGTAACGCGACGCGAACCGCTGCAAGAACTTGGCCGCTGTGACCGAGCCCGCCTGACGCCCAGCCACGTTGGCCACATCGGCGTAGCGTGACTTCAGGCCTTCGGCATAGTCTTCGTCCAATGGCATCCGCCAGCAGGCGTCGCCAGAAGCATCTCCCGCCAACTGCAGGGCTTGCGCCAAAGCATCGTCGCTGGAGAACAGCCCGGACCGAACCCCGCCCAGTGCAATGACGCAAGCGCCCGTCAACGTGGCAATGTCAATCACCGCCCGGGGCTTGAAGCGCTCGGCATACGTCAAGGCATCGCACAGCACCAGCCGCCCTTCGGCATCGGTGTTCAGAATCTCAATGGTCTGCCCGCTCATGCTAGTGACCACATCGCCCGGCTTGACCGCCTGGCCGTCAGGCATGTTCTCGGTGGCCGGAATCAAACCGACCACGTTGATGGCCGGCTTGAGCTCACCCAAAGCCTTGAAAACGCCCAGGACACTGGCCGCACCGCTCATGTCGTACTTCATCTCGTCCATTTCGGCGGCGGGCTTGATGGAAATGCCCCCGGTGTCAAACGTGATGCCCTTGCCCACCAGCACCACCGGGGCCTGAGCAGCAGGCGCGCCGCTGTAGCGCATGACGATGAAGCGCAAGGGTTCTGCGGCCCCTCGCGCCACGGCTAAAAAGGCCCCCATGCCCAGTTTGGTCACTTCTTTGGGGCCCATCACCTCGCATTTGAAGGCGGGCCCTTTGGCGATCGCCTTGGCCGCATTGGCCAGCAAGCTTGGCGTGGCATGGTTGGCCGGCCGATTGGCCCATTCTTTGGCCACCTCGATGCCGACCACCAAGGCCTGCGCGTGGGCCAAGGCGTCACGCAGCTCGGCGTTCACCGTCTCGGCACTGAAAACCACCTGTTTGAGCGTTCTGGGTTTGGGTTTGCTCAGGGTGCTGGTGTAGCTGTAACTGGCATCGGCCAGCGCGCAGGCCGCCACCTGCAGGGTTTTGCCAGAAATCTCGGTCGTAGCGTGCAGCCCCAGGCGTTTGATTTTGGCGGACTTGAGTGCACCCCAGGCTGCATTCACGGCGCTGCGAACCTGGGCAGCACTGCCTTCGCCGATGCACACAACCACCACATGACGGGCTTGGATGCCCGGATGCGCGTAGAAAGTCAGCATTGCACCAGGCTTGTGCTCGAAGTCGCCATGCGCAGCGGCAGCTCGCACCACCACCGAAATCGGGCCTTTGTCGGAGCCCTCGACACCGCCCTGTGAAGGCCACAAGACCACCAGGGCATCCAGATCATCACGAATCACGCGGGACAGGGCACGTTTTTGGATTTCGAAGTTCATAATTCAGTTTTTCCTTCGCACCGATGTTATTCCATTCCTCTTTACGCAAAGACCTGGCCCGCAATTTCGGGGCCACGTTGGTGGTTTTGGTCACCATTGTGATCACCATCATCCTGATCCGGACGCTGGGCCAAGCCAGCCGAGGCAGCGTCAACCCGTCCGAGGTCCTGCTGGTCATGGGTTTTAGCGTGCTGAGCCAACTCACCACCATCATCACCCTGAGCCTGTTCATCGCGGTGGTGGCCACCCTCTCGCGCATGTACGGCGACAGCGAAATGGTGATCTGGTTTTCAAGCGGACAGGGGTTGGGGCAGTTTGTGCACCCGCTGTTCCGGTTTGCCTGGCCCGTTTTGCTCATCGTGACTTTGCTGGCCCTGTTCGCCTGGCCCTGGAGCAACCAGCAAATCCAGGACCTCAAGCAGCGTTTTGAAAAACGCAACGACATCGAGCGCGTGGCGCCCGGCCAGTTCCAGGAATCGTCGGGTGGGCAGCGGGTCTTCTTCATTGACAAAGACACGCCCGACAACCGTTTTGGCCGCCATGTCTTCATCTCCAGCGTAGAAGGTCCCAAAGAAAGCGTGACCACGGCACAACAGGGCCGCATCGAATTGACGGGTCATGAGCGCTTTTTGATTCTGGACAAAGGCCAACAATGGCTGACCAACCGGGAGACGGGTGAAACCCGGCTGACCCAGTTTGAGCACTACGAACTGCTGATCGACGACGACGTGAATCTCCCCTCTTCCGCCATGAACAGCCGCTACACCAGCACATGGGATTTGCTGAAAAAACCCAGCCGTGAAAACTGGGGCGAGCTCTCATGGCGTCTGGGCCTGGGTCTGGCGGGCATCAATTTACTGTTGATCGCCTTGGCCGTCTCCGCCGTCAACCCCAGGGCGGGCCGCAGTTACCACCTGGGTCTGGCCTTGTTCGTCTTCATCGCTTACTACAACATGCTCAACGTGGGTCAAAGCTGGATCAGCACAGGGCGCTTTGACTTTCTGCCCTTCATGGTGGTCTTGCATGGCGGTGTCTTTTTGATGGCCATGCTGTGGCTCTCGGTTCGGCATTACAACTGGTCCTGGCGCTTTCTTTGGCCCACACGGGCCCCTCAAAACAAAGGCGCGGCATGAAAACCGTTCGCAGCTTGCTGCATGGCGAAATCATCCGGGCTGTCAGCTTTGTGCTGGTGGGTTTTTTGGCGCTGTTCCTGTTCTTTGATCTGGTCGACGAGCTGCAGAACCTGAGCCGTCTGGCCAGCCAGGGCTACCAACTGCACCACGCCTTGCTGTATGTGGCCCTGAAAACGCCTTCTCATATTTATGAACTGCTGCCCATCTCGGTGCTGATCGGCTGTATTTTTGTGATGGCGCGGCTGGCTCAAAGCTCGGAGTTCACCATTTTGCGCACGGGCGGTCTGGCCCCTTTGAAAGCCCTCTCCACCTTGCTGCAGCTGGGCCTGGTTTTTGTGGCCATGACCTTCATGATGGGCGATTACGCTGCGCCTTGGGCCGATCGTCAGGGTGTGCTGATCAAGGCCCGGTTTCAGGGCAACCTGACGGTGGGACAGACCGGCGCCTGGCTCAAGGAGCGACAAGGGCAACGGCACTTTGCGGTCAACGTGCGCAGTTTCGACGGCATCCGCCAGATGCAAAACATCCGCATTCACGAGTTCAACGAAGCGGGCCAGCTGCTCGCGATCACCCGCGCGCCACAGGCCGAGATCGGGGAAGGCGTTTGGCTGCTGCAGCAGGCCGAAGAAAAGTCCATCCAGACCCCGGGTGCCGGCCAAACCCTGCAATACCGGTCGGTCCAGCACCTCAGCCTGCCCTGGCCTACCGGCATCAGCGCGGACATGGTGGCCGCAGCCGTGCTCAGCCCGGACCGCATGCGGACCTGGGAGCTGTTCAATTACATGCGCCACCTGGCCAGCAACAACCAGAATGCGCAACGCTACGAAATCGAGTTCTGGCGCAAGGTGTTCTACCCCTTGAGCTGCCTGGTCATGTTGGTCATGGCTTTGCCCTTCGCCTACCTGCACTTTCGTTCAGGCCAGATTGCCGGCTATGTGTTTGGTGGCGTGCTGGCGGGCATCAGTTTTTCATTGCTCAACAACCTGTTCAGCTTTGCGGGCAACTTGCAAAACTGGCAACCCTGGCTGACGGCGGCGGCCCCGGCCCTGATCTACAGCGCAATTTCCCTGCTCGGCTTTTGGTGGATGGTGTTACGGCGATGACAAATGACTTGACATCTCAAACGGGCGTGATTTTGTTTGCCCATGGTTCGCGCGACCCGCTTTGGCGCTTGCCCATCGATGCCGTGGCCGAGGACATGACCCGTCGCTGGCCGCACATGTCGGTGGCCTGCGCTTTTCTGGAGCTGACCACACCCGATTTGGCCACCACCGTCGAGGCCTTGATGATGCAGGGCAAAACCCATTTGCGCATCGTGCCGATGTTTCTCGGGGTGGGTCGACATGCCCGGGAAGACTTGCCGAAGCTGGTGTCCGAGCTGACCGAGGCCTACCCCCAGGTGCAGTTTGAATTGCTGCCTTCCATCGGAGAACACCCCGCGATGACCCGGCTCATGGCCGACATTGCCGCCAACGCAGCCAGCACGCCATAGACCCTTAAAGCATAATGATGCAAGTCAATATGACATTTACCGTATGAACCTGCACCAATTTCGCTTTGTCCAAGAAGCGGCACGCCGCAACCTCAACCTGACGGAAACGGCCAAAGCCCTGCACACCTCCCAACCCGGTGTGTCCAAAGCCATCATCGAGCTGGAAGAAGAGCTGGGCATCGAAATCTTTGCCCGCCATGGCAAGCGGCTCAAGCGGATCACAGAGCCCGGCCAGCACGTGTTGCAAAGCATTGAGGTCATCCTGCGTGAGGTCGGCAACCTGCGCAAAATCGGTGACCAATACAGCGCCCAGGACAATGGCACGCTCTCCATTGCCACCACGCACACCCAGGCCCGTTATGTGCTGCCGCTGCCTGTGGCCAAGCTGCGCGAAAAATACCCCAAGGTCAACATCAGCCTGCACCAAGGCGCTCCGGACCAAGTGGCCCAGATGCTGCTGCAGGATGTGGCCGAAATCGGCATCGCCACCGAATCCCTGTCCGCCTACGAAGAGCTGGTGACCCTGCCCTGCTATGAGTGGCAGCACGTCCTGGTCTTGCCGCTCGACCACCCCTTGGCCAGTAAAGCGCATTTGTCCCTGGAGGACCTTGCCAACGAGCCCATCATCACCTACCACCCCTCATTCACCGGGCGCGGCCGCATCGATCAAGCCTTTGCTGCCAGAAAGTTGCACCCCCGCATCGCACTCGAAGCCATTGACTCGGACGTCATCAAGACCTACGTGCGTCTGGGCTTGGGCATTGGCATCGTGGCCGAAATGGCCGTCAAGGACGACCCTGTGAAAGACCTGGCGGTTCGTCCGCTGGGTCAGTTGCTGGGCATGAATGTGGCCCGCGTGGCCTTCAAGCGAGGCGCTTACCTGCGCCACTTTGTCTACCACTTCGCCGAATTGCTGAGCGATCGCCTGACGGCACCCCTCATCACCAAGGCCATGAACGGCCACGTCAACGATTACGAACTTTGAGCCCTGTACTTTGAACGCCATGAACGCACGCACCCCCAACCTCGTCTCCAAAGCGCCCCACATGGGCACCACCATTTTCACGGTCATGTCGGCACTGGCCACAGAAAAAAATGCGGTCAACCTGGGCCAAGGCTTTCCGGATTTCCCGTGTGATCCACGACTGCTCGACCTGGTGAACGACGCCATGCGCGAAGGCCTGAACCAGTATCCTCCCATGACCGGCGTGCCCCCCCTCAGAGAAGTCGTGTCGCGCAAAATCGAGCGCCTCTACGGCCGCCATTACGACCCGATCAGCGAAATCACCGTCACGGCCGGGGCCACCCAGGCCATCCTCACCATTGTGCTCGCCATCGTTCACCCCGGCGACGAGGTCATCGTGCTGGAGCCCTGCTACGACAGCTATGTCCCCAACATCGAACTGGCGGGCGGCGTGGTGGTGCGCGTGCCCCTCACCCCTGGCACCTTCCGCCCTGACTTTGACAAAATCCGCGCCGCCATCAGCCCCAAGACACGCGCCATCCTGATCAACTCACCGCACAACCCCAGCGGCATGATCTGGTCACGGCAAGACATGCTGACGCTGCAAGAGATTCTGGCCCCGACCAACATCGTGCTCATCAGCGACGAGGTCTACGAGCACATGGTCTACGCGCCCAACCAGCACTGGAGCGCTGCGCATTTTGATGGCCTGGCGGCACGCGCCTTCATCGTGTCCAGCTTTGGCAAGACCTTCCACGTCACCGGCTGGAAAATCGGCACCGTGGCGGCGCCTGCGGCCTACACCGCCGAATTCCGCAAGGTGCACCAGTTCAACGTGTTCACCGTGAACACGCCGATGCAGCATGCCCTCGCCCGTTTCATGGCCGATCCCGCCCCCTATCTGGAACTGCCCGCGTTTTACCAACGCAAGCGCGACCTGTTCCGCCAAGGCCTGGCACAAACCCATTTCAAACTGTTGCCCGGCGAAGGCACTTATTTCCAATGCGTGGACATTTCCGGCTTGAAAGTGCCCGAGAAAAACCTGAGCGAAGCCGACTTTTGCAAATGGCTGACCACCGACATCGGCGTGGCCGCCATCCCGCTCTCCGCCTTTTATGGCAACAGCTTTGACCAGAAAGTCATCCGGTTTTGCTTTGCCAAAAAGGATGAGACGCTGCTGCAGGCGCTGGAAAAACTCAAGGGGCTTTGAAACCACATCCCCCATCCTTGCAGCAAGGACGGGGGGAAGATTGGTTGATTCACCCTTGCGCCCACAAAGGGCTTAAAGGACACTCTGAATGGGCGTCTGATCTACCAAAAGAGGGGCCATACCAGTGGTGAATTGGACGTAACTGGGGCTATCCTGCGCAGCCACATAACCCTTATCTGTCCAATTCACCGCATCCATCAGAGCGGTGTCGGCGGCATGCGCCTTGACCAATAAACTGTCCACGGTGGTCCCCATCAACACATCGGCCAAAACATGTAAATCAGCCCCCTCAGACACCGACGACGCTGGCGTCACCGTCTGGAACCAGGCATCCGCCAATTGATGCGTTTTGCCATCGGTGGTGGTGAAGCTGGAAACACCTTGCAAAAGGTTGCCGTTTTGCTGAGTGACTGTGTTGTCGTGGTTCAAGTGGATACTGCTCACACCCACGTCTTTCAAGCTGCGCAATTCGCCGACATCGGTGACGCCGTTGCCGTTGGCGTCTTGCCAAACTTTGAGCGCATCAAACACGGCATCTTGCGCGTCAATTTGGCCATCGGCATGGCTATCGTACTGAGCCAACGCTGCCCAACCGTCTGATGCCTGTTGACCGTTGACCAACAAAGTGCTGCTGCCAAACAGTTCTGCGCCACTGTTGATCTTTCCGTCGTGGTTCAGGTCAATGGCCAGCAAACCATCGTGCGCGTCGATCCAGCCGGTGGACTGCGCCGTGCCCGTGGCTTGCAAGTCAAACACCGTGCCTTGCGAGATGTCCACGGTCTGTACGCCATCGCCGTTCAAGTCCAACACCAACGGGCTGTCGTAGCGGGTGAGACCGGCCGTGCCTGGATTGACCTTGATCATATTGAACAGGTTGTACGTGATGCCATTGTGCGTGACGGTCGAATAAAACACATCGCCAGGGCTCGCCGCCAGATTGCCAAGAGACTTGCTGTTGGTGGCGCCACTGATGGTGAAAGCATCAATCTGTGACCCATTTTTGTAGGTGATGATGGTGTCACCCTGCCAGGCAGGATTCCAATAGTCAACAATCACGGCGTTGGTTGTGACGGTGCCATTGGAACTGGAACTGGTCGATGTCGTACCGTAGAAACCAGCGGTCAGCGACGTGGTAAAGCGCGTGTCTACGTTAAAGATGGACTGGCCAGCAGCCCCGTTGTTACCCGCCACGTCGGTATAGCCGTTCAGAGCCACCACGATTTTGTTACCCGTCGTGTTGGTTTCTGTCGTCGGGGTGTAAACCGCTGTCCATTTGTTGTCGCTCACCTTGGTCAAGGCAGACAAGCCGCCCGCGCCGGCACCGCCTGCGCTGTTTTGAATGGACACATCGTTGATGTCAAAGTTCGCCACATTTTCAGAGAATTGGAAAGTGACAGTGGACTTTTCACCCAAAGTCATGGCGACATCGGACATGGAGACCGCCACGGTCGGCGCAATCGCGTCAACGGTCAATGCATTGGCGAATTTACCCAAAGTTTGACCAAACGGGGTGTTTTCGCGCACTTGCACCGCATTGGCCGCATAGGTACCTGCACCCAGCACAAAGCTTGAGCCAGAGCCCGCGGTCCATGTCGCGCCACTGTCGGTTGAGTAGGACCATGTATCAGTGGATACCGACAAGTTCACATTCATCGTGCCATTCTTGGTGATGAAGTCGGAAGCACTGGCACCCGTGTCACTGAGCAAAGTGAGACTGACAGGGGTAATCACCTTGGCACCAGACTGCACCAACACTTGCGAATTCATGGTTGTGTTTTGCCAGACGGTGTAATTGCTGGTGCCGTTGTTCACTGAGCCTGCATTAGACCAGTAACCCAGATCAGGCGAAAACACCAACGTGTCAGCTGCCGTGCCATCGACCACCAACTGATGGAAACGGGTGGTGGTGCCCAGCGCCGTGCCGGTCACGTTGGTCCAGGTGTTGCCATCGGCACTGACCGAACCGGTACGGATCAGGTTGAACCCGGCCATGTCCTTCACATCGGTGGCCGTCAGCGTCAGCGTGTTGGCCGCTGTGTCTGTCGCCAAATCGATGCGCTCGATGCTTTCAATGCGGCTGTCTTCTTCCAGACCCATCGCACCCACGTTGCTGATGCTCGTCAGGTTCAGGTTCGCGCCACCGCTCAGGCGGATCGTGTCAAATCCTGTGCCACCATCAACCGTAGCCTTCACCCCAGACAGCGCGTTGCTGGCCAGATTGCTCACATCGCTGGTCGACAGCACCATGGTGTCGTCGCCCATGGCCCCCGAGAACCGGTCCACACCGCCTGCGCCCGTGAGCGTGTCGTCGCCGGCAGAACCCACCAGCAACTCGTCGCCAGCCGTGCCGTTGACCGCACCGCTGCCCTTGATGGCAGATGTCAGCCACTGCGTGCCGCCCATCACCAGGCTGTAGTTGCCATCAGAACTCAGGTTAGCACCCAAGCCAAGCACCAGGTCATCCAGGCCATCGCCGTTAAAGTCACCGGCAGACGACAGGCCCTGCCCCATCGCATTGCCCCTGAGCTTGAAGCCCAGATTGGGCGCAATGGAGCCGCCATTCAGACTGAAGTTGCTGGCGTTGGTGGAGCCATACACCACATAAGACCAGCCGATGTAAGTGGAATTGCTGTAACCGGCCACCAACAAATCGGCCAGCCCGTCACCGTTCATGTCACCCGCGCCAGAGACACGCGTCAAAACGCTGTCGGTTCCGGTACTGGTGGACGTGATGCCAAAGCCCATGGTCGGGTTAGCGGCAAAGTCAGACACAAAGATGTTACCGGTGGTGTTGGCACCATACACAATCCGAACCGCAAAGTTGCCGTTACCGCCGTCACCCACCATCGCCACGTCAGCCAAACCGTCACCGTTCATGTCACCCACCCCGGTGACAAACCGGCCAAGGCCGCTGTCAGTGTTGAGGCCATTGATCTTGACTCCCTTGCCTGCGTTGACCAAGCTGATCACATCGCCACCGGTCTGGCCCGATGGCCCACCAAAAATGATATACGCGTCTTCATAGCTGTTGGAGCCCACGATCACGTCGGCATAACCGTCGCCGTTGAAATCCCCTGCGCCAGATACGCCATAGCCGATGGTGCCGGCCCCGGTCGAGCCGGTGACTCCTGTCAACCTGAAACCGTCGGTGGCATTCAAGGTGGTGTTCGTGAACAGATTCAGGCTCATGCCAGTGGTCTTTCCGTAAATCACATACGTGGCACCAGGAGCACTTGCTGCTTGCTGAATGCCGCCCACGATCAAGTCGTTCAGACCGTCACCGTTCACGTCACCCGCGTTCGACACGGAATGTCCAAGACGTTCACCATCGCGGCCCACCATGGCAAAACCTTGGCTGGCCTGCAGGTTGCCCAGGTCAACGTTGCCACCGTTGGCGCTGCCGTACACCACATAGGCGTATCCTTCGGCCGCACTGGACGAGCCAGTGACGTTGCGGTTGTAACCGCTCAACAACACATCGGCAAAGCCGTCGCCGTTGATGTCGCCGGCGCTGGACACCGACCAACCGGTGGAGTCTGAAGAAACACCCGAGATCTTGAAGCCCTGGCTGGCCGCAATCGTGCCACCGGTCAGGCTCACGCCCAGGCCCGCTGCATTGCCATACACCACATACGCGCTGCTGGCCACGCCGTTGGTACCCGGTGCACCCACAATCACGTCCTCAAAACCATCACCGTTCACGTCGCCCAAGCTGGAGACCGAATAACCCAGCAGGCTGTCGGTGCTGCCCGCATACACCGTGGTCACTGCAAAGCCACCACCGATCCTGGCCGTGTTGAAATTCAGTGTGGTCGAATCGGTGATGCCCGCATAGGCATTGCCCGCTGTGTCCTTGATCGCCGTGGTGGCGATCTTGATGTAGTAGTCCGTGCTGTTGAGCAGATTGTTGGTCGGATTGATGGTCAGGTTAGCCGTGCCCCATCCCGACACCAATGTGCTAGTGGCGACATCAAAGGTCTGCACCAAAGTGCCATCGACCTTGTACAGCTCGATCGCGCCCGTGCCCTTGGCTACGTTCTCGCTGAAGTTCAGCACCAAGTTGTTGGCCACATTCGTCAGATAGCCGTTGTCACTGGGAGAACTGGAAACCAAAAGAGGCGCTGTCTGATCGACAATGATGGTGGCCGCATTTTTGGCAATCAAGGCACCGGTTTGCACGTTGCCAGCCAAATCTGTCTGGCGCATTTGCACCTGACCTGCAGCATAGGTACCTTGCCCCAGAGTGAAGCTGGTGCCGCTGCCAGAAGTCCAGGTGCTGCCGTTGTCAGTGCTGTACTCCCAAGTTGCGCCGGTCTCTAAATTGCCCACGTTGACAGTGCCATTTTGACTGATGCCATCGGTCACGCTGCTGCCGGTGTCGATCAAACTGAGTGTGCCCACCGCGGGCGCGATGGTGTCCACTTTGAAGTTGATGTTGTCGCTGAGGGCTGCAAAATTTTGTACTGCGGCATTACCACCCACATCGACGATCGTGCCACCATTCATTACCAAAGCGTTGGCACCGATGCTGATGCCATTCGCGTCGGCCTGCCCCGCCAAAATGGTGTAGCGAAAATTCAGTGCGCTTGTGCCCGATCCACTCCAATAATTCGCATTCACCAAAGTGCCGCCAATATTCAGTTTGAGCTGCGGTGTGCCAGTGACGTAGACCAATTCACTGAAATTGACCGTGGCGGTAACAGTGTCTCCCGCATTCAGGAAATTGTTTTGAATACCTGTGCTGCTGGTGATGGCCACACTGCTGGCGACAGGGGCCAAAGCCAGCAAAAACGTGTCGCTGATGCTGGTTGTACCGTCGCTGGCGGTCACTCGGACATTGAAGTCTGCCGTCGACGTGGGTGTGCCACTGAAAGTGCGAGTGGCCGCATTGAACGTCAGCCAAGACGGCAAAGCCGTTCCATCTCCACGTGTAGCGGTGTAGGTCAACGCGCTGTCAGGATCAGTGAAAGTTCCTGCGGGAATGGTATAGAGGAATGCAGCCCCCATCGCTGCCATCTGGTCAGGAATAGTGACAGCAACGACAGGCGCGTCGTTCGTACCATTGATGGTGACCGTCACGGCTTGGGTTGTGCCATCGGCAGACGTCACTGTGAACGTATCGTTGTAAGCTGTACCCGCCACAAACTGGTTTTGCGCCGAGCTCATGACGTAGGTCCAGGCACCCGCCGTGGTCATGCTGAAGCTGCCGTAGGTTCCTGCAA
>JACCDW010294346.1_pt1 | contig 15881 bp, 21 predicted proteins | sample 7449781 | NCBI WGS metagenome assembly JACCDW01 (sample SAMN15323449, study PRJNA562643) | freshwater metagenome | isolation source: river surface water | place: USA:Blue River Watershed | collected 2017-08-18
TAGTATTAGAAGTAATTATTAAAGGAGGTTTTTATTTTGTTTTAATCTCTATGTTTGTTAGGTTTATTGAAAAAAGCAAAAAATACAACAATGATTAAAATTACATTTCCAGTATTTGATATTGTATTCCTTATTATATCTTGTGGATTTTACGGAATTAATGGTCTTGCACTAGCATCTCTATTCTTGGCTTATTACAATTTGTCCAGACACTACTTTGCTTTAAACTTTGTGCCATATTACACAAGTGTAGTAAGTAGATTGTTGCGTTATGGATATAAAGTTAGCGAAGATAAATTTCTTAAAAAATTGTATTTCCAAATATATTTAGGTCAAATAGATGATTATAGAAGCCTTAAAAGAACAATGTGGCTATCTTTTATTTTACTTCCTAAGTTTCTTGTGATTCATTACCATTTAATACAACTTGAAAAAGAATTTAATATATAGTTTTATGAAAACAACCTTTAGCATTTTAGTACCAACTAAAAAAAGACCTAACAACATTGTTTCTTTAATGAAAAGTTTAGAAGAAAACACTTCTGAATTATGCCTTGAACAGCGACAACTTGAAGTTATTTTTTACATTGATATGGATGACGACATTTCTTTGGAAACCATTGATCAATTAAGAAATAAAACAGCCATACAAGTAGGCATAGCTTACTCACAATTACCGGTTAAATTTTCGGATATGTGGAACAAGGCGTATCAACAATGCACTGGTGATTATGTAATGTTATGCGGAGATGACGTTGAGTTTAAAACTAAAAATTGGGACGTTAAAGTTTTAAAAGCGTTTTATCACTTTCCTGACGAAATATGTTATATTACTGTTAAAGATGGATACCAAAACGGGGCTTTGGGCGTTCATGGATTTGTTTCAAGAAAATGGGTAGAGTTAACTGGTTTTTTCACTCCTCCATACTTTGATTATTGGTATGCAGACACGTGGATAGATGAAGTTTCAAAATCAATCGGAAGGTATGTTTATTTGGATAATGTTGAGGTAATACACTACCATCCTGCAACAAGCAATTCAAGAGGAACAGACGATGTGTATCAAATAAATGATAGTAAAATAACGCCTGAATTAATTGCTCTTTATGAATCAAAAAAAGAGGAAAGAGAGAAACAAGCATCCATTTTAAAAAAATATATTGAGGAATTTAATACAAAATCGGATCAAGTATATGATATTAGATTAAGCATTTTAATATGCTCAATCTTGGATAGAAAAAACAAATTTGACAAGCTCATTTTAGAAATTAAAAGACAAATAAAAGAACTTGGTGTCAATAATGAGGTTGAGGTTCTGTATGAAATTGATGATGCAGTTCAACCAACAGGTAAGAAGAGAAATACTTTAATCCAACGAAGTAAAGGTGAGTATGTTGTCTTTATAGACGATGACGACACAATACACCCCAACTATCTTGAACACATTTTAATTGCTCTTAAAGAAAATCCTGATACCGTTGGTTTTTGCGGTAAAATATTTTGGAAAGGAGAATATTACAAATTCCATAACTCGATTAAACATAAAGAATGGTCTTGTGTATATGACACTAAATTGATGTTTGATAGCGTATCTCATATTAATCCAATAAAGTCATCAATAGCTAAAAAGTATAGATTCCCTGAAAAGTTTTGGGGAGAAGACAAAGGATGGCTTGATAATGTTAGATTAGAATTAGCAACCGAATATTTTATTCCTACTCAATTGTATTTTTACAACCCATCTTTGGAAGACGATAAAAAAAGAAATAAGGATTTGGGGACGAATTAGAAAGCTCGTGAGGGATTTTCGGGAACGTTTTCGGGCTTGGCGAAGTTGCCGAACACAAAAGTTAAACTGAAACACAAAAGTTGAAATTATGGAACAAAGTTTATTTGAAAACGAAAACGGCAATTTTGCCAAACCGGTGTTACCAGCAGTTTTTGTTGGTCAAACTTTATTTCGAGAAGTTACATCTCGATATTCAGATACTTATATTTCAGAACATATTGTTACTAAAGTTGGTAAAAAGTATTTTGAATGTGAAGGATTGCGTGATAAGTTCAACATCACAAACTTAACACACGAAGATAAGGTCTATTCGCAAAGAAATTACAAACTATACAGAAGCAAGCAAGAGATTCACGATAAGAATGAGTTTTCAGATTTGATGCGTAAAATTCAAAATACTTTTAGCTATTACAACCACAATAAATATTTCACTCTTGAACAACTTCGTCAAATTGCCGATATTGCAGGGTGTCGTTAAAATTGCTGGTAACGGCTGACGCTATACGAAGGCAGGGTTTAAGATGCACTCCCTTTCAGCCTTGCACAAATGATAAATAGATGCACACCGCTTCATTTGCAGACACAGCCCTGCTTTTGTATAGCGTATGTTATAGGCTGTAAAAAATTAAAAAGCGATGGACTTTACAAACATTAAATGTATTAGCGAAAAATGCAAAGACAAAAACATCACTATGGGTGGTGCAGGTGGAAGTTTTGGCGGTAGAATATCAATAGCAAAAGTTAGATGCCCAGAGTGCGGAACTTGCTTAATGATTGTGCCAATGAGTGACAAATACGAATACAGTATATCAGCCACCACAGAAGAAGAAAGGATTGCAGAACGAATTGAAAAGGCAAAACGTGAAAGCGAATTGGAATTAGCCAAAACAATTACAAGGATTAAAGAAACTGGATATTGAAACGGTGCGTAGGCTTTAATTTTTTATTGCCTATAACGTAACACAACTAAAAGAAGTATTATGGCAAAGAAAATAAAACTTGAATTTACAGAAACGCAACTAGATTCTTTAGTATCAATTATGGACACTATTGAAGCGACTCATGGGACGGCTGATGATGGTTTTTTAGACTCTAAAGGTTTTGAAACGAATTACGACACTATCACAAAAAGATGGATAAAGAATCTAGATAGAATGCTGAATAGTAATGGATACCAACGAACTTAATAATATTTCTTTTAGTTGGTGTTAGCAAATCGTTTTAATGTTTGCTAACGTCCGAGTGCTTTGCGTTCGGGCGGGATTAACAGCACAAAAGTTAAATATGGAAAAAAAACTTCAACATAGCACAAATGTTCATTCGGAGCAAGTCGCCCCGCCTGACGCAAAACACTTGTTAGGTGCAGTGCTTCTCACAAATTTTGAAAGATGAAAACATTTAGAATATTAGGATTTGATGTTAGAATATTTTTCTCTGTTCGTAGAGTTAAAAGGCTAACTTTTGATTTGCCTGATTGGGCAGACGATACTTGTATAACTACAACAGATGTAGATGACAAACCGATGCCACACAAGATAAAGTATTACAAAGGAAGCACAAGGTATTACATAGACTTGCCAAAATGTAGTGATGCTGTAAAAGTTAGCCTTACTCCATTGTATGGTATAGTTGATGGTGTTAGGTCAAGAATGACTGATAGAAAAATAGTCGTTGATGTGTTCTATTAGCATTGCACCTAACTATTATATGTACGCAAGTATATTTAACAAATTGATAATCATAAACAAATATTATGAATATCGGTAAGTATGTGAAATTTTATTCCGAAGACTTGGCAGTGATTTTTATTTCCACACCCTCCGGCACAGCAGCTTCACCGCCGTACTTGAATCAGGAACAGATTTGAGAATTATCCAGAAGTTGGCAGGTCATTCATCTTCCAAAATAACGGAAATATACACACACGTTTCAACAGATCTACTAAATAAAGTAGCTTTACCGATTTAAATCTATAATTATAATGAATCAAAAAATAAAAACCCTAATTATTCAAGCCGGTGGTAGAGGTTCAAGAATGGACTATCTTTGTACTAACAAGCCTAAACTATTAATTGATTTTAAAGGAAAGACGGTTTTACAAAGATACCTTGAAATATTTAAAGATGCTGAAATTATAATCATCGGAGATTATAAGTTTGATCTTTTAGAAAAATGGGTTGAAACTTTCCATTCAAACAGGAATATAAAACTAATAAAATCTAATTCTATTTCAACATATTCGGGTATTCCAGAAGCAAAAAAGATAATAGAACATAGTGATCCGATAGCAATTATATGGTCAGATTTAATTTTGACGCGAGAAGTTTTTCACAATGGCGAAATACAAATAATAACCTCTAATGTTGAGTGTAGATATTCATATATGTTTAATAAAATTAAAAGAAAACCGAATGTAACAAAAAATAAAATTCATTATAACGGCATAATTGGTTTATTTACACTAAAAAATAAAGACTTATTAGACGATAATGAACATAAAAGTTTTGTAGGTGAATTTCTTGTGTCTAAATCAGAAATTGGATTAGTTTCAAGTAAAAAAATATCTAAGGTTATTGATATAGGGACAAAAGAAAGGTATTTTGAAAACTTAGGAAAGAACCATTCAAGATCATTTAATTCAATTAAAAAGATTGGAGATAAAATAGTCAAAATTTGTACCGATTCTAATTACAAAAATCTAATTGAAAACGAGATTAAGTGGTACAGAATGTGTGAATTGATTGGGTTTAATAATGTCCCAAAAATATTCAAAGAAAAACCCTTAACAATAGAATACATTCAGGGATTAAGTCCTCATAAAATAGATAATTTTAGCATTTCCAATCTTGCAAGTATTATCCAAACTCTAAATTCTTTACACAACAAAACAGAAGGGCAAAAAGTGGTTAAGAGTGATATATTGGATGTTTATGTTAAAAAACCTATTTTAAGGACTGAATTGGCTAAAAATCTATTATACGGATTTGATTCAGATAAAATTATCATTAACAATAGTACTTGCCTCAATCCTTTTCATGTAAATAATTTTGAAATTTTCAAACAGCATCTTATCAATTTAACAGAAACAGTTTACCGATTTACTGTTATTCATGGTGATCCAACCAGTTCAAATATTATCATGAGTGGTGATGATTTCACAAATGTTACTTTAATAGATCCAAGAGGCATTTTTGGTAAGACGTTTATGTATGGAGACCCTGATTATGATTTTGCTAAATTGTATTATAGTTTATTTGGTCAATATGACTTTATAAACGATAAAACAGCATGGGTAGTTATGAGCGATTATACCGTAAACACATTACCTATTGCATTTTTATATGATTTTAATAACGTGCCTAAAAAACTTGAATCTGATTTTTATAAATTATCAGGAATCTCCGAAACTAAAAATATGTTGCTTCAATCAACAATTTGGTTTTCGCTAACTGGTTATGTTGTAGAAGACTATGATGCAATGAATATCGCCTTTATCAAAGGTGTTTTGTATTACAATAAATACTTGAAATTAAAAAGTTTATGATATTTAATAACTTAAGTGATTTACCTAAAACATGGATATTTGACATAGATGGAACATTAGTTTTTCATCAAAAAAACTATTTGAATTACAACGACACCCTTCTTCCCGGAGTGAAGGATTTTTTTAAATTGGTAATAAAAGATTGTGATACTGTTATCCTAATGACCGCACGTAAAAAGGGTAAGTTTAAACTTAAATGGTTTTTATGGCGTAATAATATTCGGTATGATCATATAATTTTCGGCTTACCTGTTGGTGAACGTATATTATTCAATGATATTAAACCATTTGATAACTTAAATACGGCATACGCAATTAATCTGGAGAGAAACAAAGGATTTATTGATTTATGATTTACTAAATTAATTTCTAAGCAATTTTTTTGCAACATTTAATATGACATAAATATAACTTATTCAATTGAATTAATTTTACGAAAAATATTTGATTATGAATAAGTACGTTAAATGGGGATTAATTGTTCTTGCTGGAGCAGGTCTTTTCTATGGAGGTTATCGACTATACAAAATGTATCAACAAGATGGTGGTTCACTTAAGTTTGGCAGAAAAATTAATGTAATTAATGCTGATGAACTAGCGTCAGAAATATAAAATATAAGTCATGGCTGAATTTAATTTAATTGCACCCGAAACAGGGTTAGTTGCACCTACTTCATGGGGTAGCAGAACTCAAATCAAGTCGATGCTCCAAAAGATTATTACCAATTATGGTGAGTACATTAAATGGGTATCTAAATTAACTAATATTCCACCTGAAATGATAGTTGCGTTTATCGCTGTTGAATCTGGTGGTAATGCGACAGCAGGAGGTACAGGTCATCCAACACAAGGATTAATGCAATGGAATAGGCAGTATGCAGCAGCTTTCTTAGAAGCAGAAAAACGTTTAGGTCGTCTGTCACAGTTAGAAGAGGATGAACTTAAGAAATTTGGAATTGTATTTAACAATGGGAAAGTTCGTGCCATTACAAATGCTGATCAAGTAAATGCCAAATTAAACATTTTAATTGGTTCAATATTGTTAGGTCAATACATTGATTCATACTTTGATGCAGGAAAGGGTGGTAAATCAGTTAAGGAGTGGGGAACTGAAAATGATAAAATTCGTTTAGACCGAATTATTGCGGTTTACAATTCTGGAGCTTATGGTGACGCAGGTAAAAAAGCACGTTCGGCAACTCATAAGACACCAGAGGCTTTAGCTAATGACGTTAATCCTATTACACGTTCTTACATTAATAAGATTCTTGGTGCAAATGGTGCTTTAGACATTTTGAGCAGCGATTTAAAAGATTCATTGGCATAAATTGAAAAACACTAACTTACTAAGGCTACTTTAATGAGTAGCCTTTTTTTTATTTTTATATTTTTTTCAATATTTTTAATTAAAATATATACTAATTGTTTAAAATGTATATTTTTGCTCTAAAATAATACGGAATTATAACTTCATGGAAGAACAAACTATAAATTCACAAGAAGAACTTGAAGCTATTCAGAATAATTTAGCTTCGTCTGATGCTTTCAAAAAACTTGGTCTCAATCAAATCGTTGGTGTGCTGGGTGTTTCGACCCAACAAGAGGCTGAAAGATTGCGTTTAGAAGCAAAATCGAGTAAAGGCGCAATTTGTGCTTGTTGTGGTCAAAAGGTCAAACTATATAAATTTTCTCTTACTGCTAATATGGTATTGGCACTACGAATAATGTTTGATTACTATAATTCCAAATATCCTAATACGGATTCCGAAAATTTACCTTATAATTCTTTGGATAGTATTTTTGAAAACATTGAGATAGATCAAAGAAAAAAGTTGTTATCAAATTTTACACGATTGAAATATTGGGGATTAATCGCTCCAATGCCAACACGTCCTGATAAGATAGTGTATAAACGTGGTTTTTTTACTATCACAACGAATGGAGTAAAGTTTGCATTATTAGAAGCAGGTCTTCCAAAAGATGTATTTGTATATAACGACAGCGTAGATGGTCATTCCAATCAATTCGTTACGTTAGATGAAGTGTTAGCAGAAGTAGGTATTAATTACAATGAAATATATGGGAAAATTAACTAAATTGAGAAGAATCTTAATAGAAAAAGGAATTACTCAACGTGAACTAGAAAACAGAACCGAAATTGAGTTTAAAATACCTGTTAAACAAGATAGAATAAGTGCTATTTCAATAGGTAGGCAAAAAAACATAACGCTTATAACCTTATGTAAATTGGCACATTGTCTTGGTGTTGAACCTGCCGATTTAATTGAGGAGGATATTCTCAATAATGAGTTCAAGGAAAATTGAATTGCAACTTAATTCAAAACAATAAAGGTTATATTTGTCCTGTTGTTTTTAGGTTATTCAAGGTTTTTTAGATTTTTTTTCAATCATTATTTATCAATTATTCAGTACTTAACTTACAGTTAACAAGAATATTATACACCTTATATTAAATGGGAAAGGCTAAAAAAAATAATCGTCAAAAGGCTTTAAAAAAGTACTGGAAGATTTTAGCCATAGTAAGAAAAGAGTACGCCAAGAATAAAATAAAGGTCACCTTAAAGGAATTAAGGCAAGATACTTCTGCTATCTACCCTATTTTCAAAAATACTCCTTCAAATTATATTAGTAGGGAAAAGGTTTTAACTGCTCGCGCTGGTCAAGAACCATACACGGTAAAACCTAAAAAACAACAACCACTATCTAAACCGATTGTTCATGATGAACTGTTAGAACCTGTCCCTTACTATACTGCTGCAAACATTTATCCCGATAGAATCGACAAAAGTGAAAACACGCTTTTTATTTCAAGAATTTCACCAGACGGTATAAACGAATTAAGGGGAGGTGAGTTTTATGATTACGAAACGTACTTTAAAGACTTTACATCACATTGCAATCGTTTAATGAAGGAAGCAAGAGAAAAAGGACTTCCTTCTAATTCAGATAATGCACCTTTGGTTGTATGCCTTCCTATTCTTGACCAAAACAATAAACATAAAATCAGAGATGGTTTATGGCTTTATGAGATTGTTTCTGGAACGCAAGGTACTTATGGTGAATTTATAAATGATGAATTTGGATTTGACCCTTCCGATTTAGAATCAATGGATGGTGAACTTAATATAAATAAAGAACAATCCAAAGAATCTGATCAACCTGAAATAAAAACAACCGAGACTAAAGAGGAGGTTGCGGTGACTGGTTTTGATGTTATAAGAATACAAACCGAATCAGAAGAAAGAATTAAACTTGAAAAAATACAATCAGAAGAAAGAATTAAACGTGAGGAAATAGAATCACAAGAAAGAATCAAAACAAAGAAATTAGATGACCTTAAAGATTTACTTGTTTCTAAAGTAATTTCTCTTGACGAATACCTTAAAGCTATTAATGAAATAAAGTGATTTAAAAACATGGCTTACAACAGTTTAAATATTGATGATTTTAATGATTTAGTAAAAAGGTTTGAATCAAAAAACCGTTGTTTCACCGAACGCCACTTTGGTAATGTTAAATCTGTATTTTATGGAAATAACGTGATTGCTAAAACTAAACCACTCTCTATTGATTTAACTGGGTTGTCAAGTAAAAGTTTTAATCTATTTATTCTACAATTCAATAAAAGGTTATATCGTTCATTTTGTAAAAATCCTGAATTACACGATCTGATTATTCATAGTAAAAACAACTGTTTTTCAGCTAAAAACAAAGAACTGTTTAATGCACTACCAAGAGGTGAAGATTTATATGAGTTTGACATTAAAAGTGCATATTGGCAGATAGGTCACAAACTTGGCTATATCGACAAAAAGACGTTCGATAAATATTTTATGAACGATGATTATAAAATGGCAAAACGTCTTTGTTTCTCATTTCTGGCTCGTGAAAAGAAAATAGTTATTCATAATGAATCCAAACACGAAATTCGTTGTGAAAACGCTATTTTAAGACAAGTTTATGACAATGTTAGAATTGAACTTAACAATATAATTCACGAGGTTCTCAAAGATTGTACCGTTTGTTACAAGTACAATACGGATGCCATGTTTGTAGATTTGTTCAATACACACAAAATTTCTAAAGCATTACAACAGTTTGGATTAAAATACAATTTCAGGGTTTGGGAAAAGATTAATGATTCTGAAATTAAAAGTTGTGGTAAAATCAAAAAATTCTAATCATGTTACCTTCAAAAAATATTAAACTTCTAAGCGTATTCAAAGTAATGGAGGACGATACCCTTGAACTTTGTGGGTATTATAACGATATGGATGGTGTAGATGAATACTTTAAACAAGTTCAAAAACATATTGATCATTCTCAACAAACTGAACTTGAAGGCGACTATTTAGTTATCCCAACTCTTTATTACAAACTAAAAAGGACTGTAAATCAATAGTTAATAATTCGTCGCATTTTCATACTTTTGCTAAAAATGAAATTATGTTTTTAGCACCTAACGGAAAGCCAAGCAACTTAACTCCTGAACAATATAAATTAGTTCGCACACCCGAATTTAAAGCATGGTTTGGGGATTGGGAGAAATTGGAAATAACTAAATTACATGATTCCGGTATTGATGAAATTTCTTTGAAGCGATTGGAAGATTCAGTTAGTAAGGTAGTTGACGAAAATGGTGAGCCTAAAATATGCTACCATGCCAGTAAGGCTTCATTTTTTGAGTTTGATCCTGATATGTCAGGTTGGAACACAAGACACAAAAGAACGCGAAGAGGTTCTTACTTTTCAAGTAGTAAAAGTGTTGCTGAAACATTTGTTACCTCAAAAGAAATTTATGTTTATGAAGTTTTTTTGAACCTTAAAAACCCAACAATAATTGACGGAAATAGTAAAAACATAATGTGGTTTGATGAAGAATTGCGTTCTAAGGAATGGGAGGAAATTAGACAAAATAATTATAACGAGGGAGCAGAAAAGGGATTCATAATTACTAACACCGTTGATACATTTACTGATTTAGTTGAATTTTCAGATATTTTTATTGTTTACAATCCTGCTGATATTAAACTTGCAGACGGCACAAACACTACATTTGATGGTAATAACTTAGATATAAGGTTTGATGGCGGTGGGGTAATTGAATTTTCAAATGAAAACGCACTAGAAAGGATAGTTGATATTACCAAATCAAATAGAGACACTCTTATTGACAACATCAAAGAAAAAACGATTGAAAAAGGGGAAAAATTCAGCGATTTTGATAGACTTTATCTTGAATTTAGTTTAATTGCTGATTTAATGAAAGCAATAGGAAAATACATAAAACCATCTGATCAAATTATTAGCATAAGATTTAGAAACGACAATAAGATTCAGATAATTGCTACGATATATAGAGATGGAGCTAATTATTCATTTGAAACAGATTTAATTTCAGCTGGAGGATATAATATTCAATCTTTTCATTACAGATATATAGTCAAAACTTCCCTATCTCCCGTTTCAGTAAATCCTATGTACGAAAAATATAAGGAAAAACTTAAGTCATTAACTAAAATTCAACGACTAAATAAAGATTTGGAAAGAATAAATAAATTAATAAGTGAATACAATTCAGATTTAGAAGAGACGAATAGAAGAATTAAATTATCTGATTCAGAACTTGAAAAAGAGGCTAGATATTTCGATTTTGAAAAAGGAAATAAAATATGGAGCAGTATTGATGTTTCTTGGGAAACTATTAAAGAAAGGGGTGCAGATAAAAATTATGATTATTCCAAAGAATATTTTGAAAAATCAATACTTGATTATAAGAAAAGTGTGTTGGATAACTTTAAATATTTTAAAGGTAAACCCCATATTATTGAAGCAACCTTAAAAGGTCTTGCAAAGGATAAACTTAAAACAGAATTAAAAATAAATGAGGAATCTCAAAAATTCGATAAAGGCGGTCATATACCTACCTACAAAGAATTGTTCAATAAAAAATACGGATTCCCTGAAAATGAATCACACAGTTTAGAAGAAATTTCAGAGTTGTCTGGTATTTCTTTGGAAGGGTTACAGCAAATTTACAATAAAGGAATTGGAGCTTACAAAACTAATCCTGAAAGCATTCGTCCTAATGTTGAATCAAAAGAACAATGGGCAATGGCAAGGGTGTATAGTGCCGTAATGGGAGGAAAAACAGCATTAATAGATAAAAAAGAACTTAAAATGGAAAACGGAGGTAGTATTCCACCGAACTATATTACGGTGGTTAACCATTTCGGTAATGGTACTGAATTGAATGACTTGTTCAACGAATGGACAAACATAAACAATGAGCAACAATGGAATGATTGGGCTAATAAAGTTAGAAACGCGAGATTTGGAACTTACAAAACTGAAAATCTACTTTTCCTTATGGATAGGTTTAATTTTGACTTGTCACAGAAAATAAACAGTATTCAAAAACAAGATTTTAGAAAAGAGGTTGTTAAGGCGTTAAATGAAGTAAATACCGTTCATTTCGATTCAGGAGGCGAAATACAATCAGAAGAAGATGAATATGAAGAATGGTTAAGAAAGAGGGGTACGGAGGAAATTGTTATCAAAACTGCTGATTACCTAAACCAGCATGGTCTTAAAACACGAATCGCATTGTCTCAAACAAGTTTTGGTAGAAGCCAATACATTTATGCTTCACCCTATTTAGATGAAATGCCTCATGAAGATAATTCTGCCAAAATTCGTTTTTCGGATCATAGTGTTTCAAATATAGACCGCATGAGAAACGAAATTCATTTGGATTTACGTGATGAATATACCGACTCATTAGGCGAATATGTATTAAGTCAAGTAAGGTGGAAATTCTCTAAATTACGGAATGAGTTTTTCAAACATGAAATTATTACAAAAGATGTTTATAGTTTTCCTTACACTAAGCAGTTACGCGATACAGACGAGATATTAGAAGAAAGTTTAACAAAAAAAGGAGAACCAATTTACAAAGTAAAAAGAACGAACCAACGAAGATTTCACCGATACACGTATTTGCCAACCGGAAAGGTTTTTACTGAATACGAGGTCGATGAATTTGAAGAACGGAAAAAGGAGGAAAAAAGAAAATACGATGAACTTAAAGATCAAATGAATAATGATAAAGAAGTAATTGACTTTTTGAATAAAAAAATAATTGGAACTTTAGATAGAACTTATGATACTTTAGAAGTATTCAAATCAAAGCACCCTGATTATGAATTTATTGAGCAAAGAGATTTAGGAGGAGGTGCTTACAAGTATATTTATGTGAAATCAGTTAATGAAAACACAACAAATACTAATTCAGATCCATATTACAAAAAATGGCTTAAAGAAAACGTGATAAATAATAAAGAATTAAAAATGAAAGAACAACAAGAACAAGAAACTGAAAAGTTTTCAGAAGGTGGATCTATCCCTAATATTGATGAAGTAATTAAAACGATTGTATATTTACGGGGAGTTGATGTAAAGCCTGAAACAGTTAAAGATGATGGCATTTTTTATCGCTTTCAATACACCACAAGCAATACCGAAACAAGCCTACACAAGAAATTAGTGGACGATACTATTTGGATGCGTAAAAAAGGATTTTTAATGTATAAAGAAGGTGGAGAAATTTCTACCAAAAATAAGTTAAATAAGCCTAAAACAATTAAATGCAAAATGGGAACTATTAATGTCAATTTGGATAAACGTTGGGATGATGTCAGCATCCTACTTGTTCCTATTTCATTCTTAGAGAAATGTAGATTGTTTGACCGAACTAAACAAGCTAAATATAACCAATCCGACAGCTTGGAAAACATACGCGGTTTAAAAAATGTATTTCTTTCAGAAGGAATTACAGAACCTATAATTTTGGATTTTGTTGAAAGTAATAATAAAATAGCAATGAGCGAAGGAAATCACCGCCTTAACGCTGCTTTAGAATTAGAAATGGATGTTTACCCAGTTGTGGTCAAAAAAAGACTTACGCTCCCTTATGATTTGTCAGATAAAGGCGTTAATACACACGTTAAGAAAACATACTTAAAATTCCACAATGGAGGAGACTTTTTACCGATAAGTGCCTTTCATGATGTTCCGTATCAACCTTTAGAACAAAAGCAAATAGAATACAATGAACATGATTCTGCTAATTTCAATATTCCTTTATTGATCCGTATATTTGAGTTTATTCGAGAAGACACTAATAATGATGTGCAGCTTCATTACTTAATCGAAAACATTCTAAAGGTAAATAAACCTGAATTAACTATGGACGATTACGATAAGATAATTGAGGGTATTTCGCAACACGGAAACGAACCAACAAAACTTGCAACAGGCGGTTTGTTAGAGGGTAAAAGTCATGCAGAAGGTGGAATACCACTAATTGTTAAATCTACCGGGCAACCTATTGAGGTAGAAGGTGGCGAATTGGTAGTAAACAAGTTTTCGGCTTCCGAGACCGAAAAGTTTGAGTTTGAGGGTAAAAAAATGACCCCTTGCGAAATCGTTTCTGAAATTAATTCCTATGAAAACAATGGAGTTAAGATTGATTGCAACAAGATTATAGGTAAATTTGAAAAATAATTTTTATTTGTTTTTTTTTAATTTTATTAATGTATATATTTGTATAAAAAATGAAAGCAGTAAACGTTAAAAAATCAGAAATAGACGAGGTTATCATTAAATTGAAAAGTGGTGTAATTTTTGGAAACCATAATTATTCATTCATATATAGAAAAGGAAGCGAAAAAGAAAGAGCTTTGTATTGGAGGATAGATCATACTAAGGATGAAAAAAATAAATTTTACAGTAATATGAAATCATTTGCTTCTGCAATAATTAGATTCTCAAAAAGAGGTTATTAACCACTTTCAAATGAGTACCTATTTCGGAACTATTTATCTACTTGGAATGATGATTTACGTCGATGATAAGCATAAAGTAGTTGGCAAATTAACAAATGTCACTTTATCAAACGATGAGTCTTATGAAACGATTTGCGAAATTAAATTCATAGATTAACAAACTAACCAATGACAAAAAATAAAGTAAAACCAATACAAATAGATTCACAAGAGTGGATTTATAAAGGATGTTTCATACAACTTTTTAAACACCCAAAACTTAAAGGTAAGTATGAAGTATTTAAAAATAATAAAGAACAAACACATATTGACCGTACTTCAACTTTTTTAGAAGCTAAAAAACTATGTGAAGTAAATGAGTGCTTCGATAACTTTTTGTTATTTTCATGAAAAAGTACACTATTGTTGTAACATATAAATCACAACAAATTAAAAAGATGTGTTGTGCTAAAAATGTAAAGGATGCTGCCGAATTATTAGGTGTCAACACTTATTTCATAAACAAATATGGGTATAAAACCAAAATAGACACTTCTTTTGATGGTATTATTTCTTCATTTGATAGTGGTCTATTATGGGAAAAAGAAAAAAGCCTGATTAATGTAGAAATGCCTTTAGAACGTATGAAATCATTAATAGACTGGCACAAAGACCCTGAAAACAAAAAATTTAGGGAATCAATAGGAATTGATTAAATTTGAGAAATAATTAATAATTACTAACTTATCCACAATGAAACAACATAGACCAGAATACTATTTAAAGCACGAACTAAAATGGTGGGATGCAAGATCTATTGAAGAAATGCCAATGTTTATTTTACAAGTTTTTGACGATTCACATATAGTTCATGTAGTGCAAAAATATGTAATGAATGGCTTTATATCCACTTATGGCAAAATAAATTTGTTTAATTTTGGTAAGTTTCTTCCTGCAAGTAAAGATATGTATTTAGGTTATTTAGAAAACGAAGATAACCAACAAATACTATTTAATAATGGAATAATAACCGAGTTTCAAAATAATAATAAAAAGGGATTTACTGATTTAAACATTGAATCAGCCAACACACCATTAAACGAACAAGCTAAAGAGATAATTCAGTCGGCATTCGATGAAAACGATTACTTTGTGATCGTAAAAATGGTTAATTTAAACTTTGAAAAAAAAACTTTGGAGTTCGATGTTTATGATCCTGATAGAGATGGTACTTTTGAAAATAATTTAAAAATAAATCCAGACGGAACTATAAAAGGTTGTATGCACGAAATTTGGGAAGGTGAAGATGTTGAACGTGAAATAATCAAGAGGGTTTCTCAAATTATTAAACAACATATAAAAAAATAAAATGGAAGTAGAAAAAGTAAATAAACTGTATGATATGAACACAAGTTTAGTTCAAACAATGGGAGCAAATAACCCAGATGTCCCAAATATTTTAGCTAGAGGGGGTGGGATAGAAAACAATATTGTTGCTGGAGACACAGTAGAGTTTAAAATACCTTATTTTGACAATTATTTTAAGTATTATGGAGAGGTTCTTTCTGTTAATGGTGGCTTTGCAAAAGTAAAGTATAAACAAACAGATGTAAATAGCCATGATGTGAATGAATTGATTACAGATATTAAGGTTTCTGAACTAAAAAAATCAAATATTTTAGCTAGAGGGGGTGGGATAGAA
>JACCDW010264966.1_pt1 | contig 15879 bp, 8 predicted proteins | sample 7449781 | NCBI WGS metagenome assembly JACCDW01 (sample SAMN15323449, study PRJNA562643) | freshwater metagenome | isolation source: river surface water | place: USA:Blue River Watershed | collected 2017-08-18
AATCCACTCCGGTTTCTGCGATCTCCCAAATTCTGAGTAATCCAGGAACGAATCCCGCAATTGCTACTTATTCAGTTACTCCAACTACTTCTTTTAGTTGTCCAGGAAGTCCATTTAATGTCACTGTGACCGTAAACCCTGCACCCGCTGTGACATTCACACCCGCGCCACAAACCATTTGTTCAGGAGCAATTTTTTCAAACATCACTCTCAACTCAACAACCTCCAACGTTACCTATTCGTGGTCGGCTTCAACCAACACAAACGTTACCGGCGCTACTTCTTCAGGAACGGGAAATACCATTACAGGCACGGTGTTAACCAACGCAACCAATACCCAACAAACCATCTCATACAGTGCTACTGCGTCTGTTACTGGTTCTACCTGTCCCGGATCTCCTGCAACCTATGTCATTACGATCAATCCCAAACCAACCATTCAAAATCAAACCACAACCATTTGCTCGGGAGCCACATTCTCTCTTCCTCCCTTTAATTCACCAAATAGTGACGTTATTCCTGCTGGAACTGTTTACACTTGGACTACTCCATCACCGGCCAATTCTGGTGCTATAACTGGTGGAACTGATCAACCGACTTCAACCAACATTGTTCAAGGAACACTTTTTAATCAAACCAATACTGCTCAAAATATTACATATTTCGTTACACCCAATACACCAAACAATTGTCCAGGTTCCAATTTCAATGTTATTGTTACCGTCAATCCAAAACCTACAATTCCTTCACAAACGGATGTCATTTGTGGCGGGGAAACTGCGCAACTCAATGTATTGAATAACCCACCAACCACTATTTTGCCGTCCAACACAACCTTCAGTTGGAACATACCTGCTAACATTCCCAATACCACCGGAGCAACAGCAGGTAACGCTAGTACCACTTTTCAACAAACCTTGATGAATGCTTCTAATACCATAGAAGTAATCAATTATTCGGTAACCCCCTTATCTGGAAATTGCACAGGAACAGCGTTTAATATCGCCATTACCGTAAATCCAACTCCTGTTGTCACTAACGCTACTCAAACGATTTGCAGCGGCAATGCCTTCAGTATCTCTCCTAGCTCTTCATTGATTCCTTCAGGTACAACCTATTCATGGACTGCTCCAACGACTCCAACAACACTTACTACGTACACGAGTGGAACAGCTCAAGCGAATATCACTGGAACACTCAACAACTCCTCAAATATTGATCAAACCGTTATATACAATATAACTCCAACTTCTGCGGAAGGTTGTGCAGGTTCCGTATTCACTGCTACTGTCAATGTGCATCCGACACCCGTTGTATCCAACATGACGGATATTATTTGCAGTGGCGAAGAATTTGAAGTTATACCCAGCAATATTCCCGCGAGCAACATCATACCATCCAACATCAATTATACTTGGGCCGCACCATCAGGGTCCGGATTCACTGGTGGCTCAGCTCAATCCAATGCGATGACCATCATTTCTCAAACATTGAGCAACACCACAGTTGATCCTGTGACGGCAAACTACGTAGTTACACCTTCAACAACAGACAATTGTCCCGGAACACCTTTCAACGTAGTTGTCACAATTAATCCCGCACCAACAGTAACATTTTCGCCGGCTCCGCAAACAATATGCTCGGGGACGCCATTTAATGCGATAACCCTTTCCACATCTACCGCCAATCCACAATTCAGTTGGTCAGCAACGACAAATGGAATTACTGGGGCAACAACAATTGGTAATAGCAATCAAATAGCGAGCGAGACTTTAACCAATCCAACCAATCTACCTTTAAACGTTGTTTATACAGCATCAGCTGAAGTAATTGGATCTGGATGCCCTGGAGTATCTGCAACCTATATTGTAACAGTAAATCCAACTCCAAACATTACTGTACCTGACCAAACCATTTGCTCAGGCACTGCATTTTCTGTGACTCCAACAAATGGAACAGGTAATATCGTACCCACAGGAACAACCTATACATGGCCTACACCTGCCATCAATCCTTTCATAACTGGCACATCATCACAAAACAATATATCTGCTCCTATAACGCAAACCATAACCAATCTATCCAATGTCCAACAAATAGTGAGTTATGAAATTACGCCGATGTCATCACAAGGATGTCCCGGTGCAGATTTTATATTGAATGTCAATATAAATCCAACCCCAATTATTCCGGCTCAAGCATTAACCATTTGTGGAGGAAGCCAAGCACAACTTAACATAACCAATAACCAACCCTCTACTATACTACCAACATCAACCAACTATACATGGAGTCTACCTTCTAATACATTCAACGTTACAGGATCGACTTCAGGAAACAATTTGTCGACTTTTCAGCAAACTCTCATGAATGGTGCAAATACCATTCAGACGATCAATTATTCCGTTACCCCTAACGCTGGAACATGCCAAGGTAATCCTTTCAATTTAGCTATCACAGTAAATCCCACGCCGGTGGTTACGGCCGTTGCGGAAACTATTTGCAGTGGAAACAACTTTAATATCTCGCCAAACTCAACGATTATACCAGTTGGAACTACATATGATTGGAATGCTCCAACAGCGCCAACTACACTTTCAACCTTTACCAATGGAATAGATCAATCCGTAATCTCAGGGACACTAACTAGTTCGGCAAATTCAGATCAAATCGCTGTATACAATGTAACTCCTACTTCTGCAGAAGGATGTTCAGGAGTTCCATTCTCTGCAACTATCACGGTTCACCCTACGCCCATAGTAGCTAATATGACCACGACTATATGCAGTGGACAAACTTTCAATGTCGTGCCGAATAACAACCCCGCAACGAACATCATTCCTGCTAATATCAACTACACTTGGACTGCTCCTGCTGGCTCAGGATTTACCGGAGGATCTTCACAAACGAATAACGTAGCGACCATCTCGCAATCTTTGAATAATACTACAGTTGACCCTGTCACGGCTCTTTATACTGTCACCCCATCGACAACTTTCTCATGTCCAGGAAATACTTTTACCGTTACAGTTACCGTTAATCCATCACCCACAGTCACATTCAGTCCAAATTCCCAGACCATATGTTCAGGAACTTCATTCAATACAGTAACCTTATCTAGTACATCAGCAAACGTTTCATATTCATGGAATGCCAATACAAATGGAGTCACTGGCGCAACTTCAAGTGGCAACACCAATCAGATTATAAGTCAAACATTGAATAATCCTACAAATGCAAGTATCAATGTTATTTACACAGCAATCGCTGAAGTAACGGGGTCAGGATGTCCAGGTTCACCTGCAACTTATATCATAACCGTCAACCCAACTCCGAGCATTGCTAATCAAACAGTGAATATTTGCTCCGGCAATTCATTTGGTTTACCTCCATTCTCAGGAACCAATATTATTCCAATTAATACTACTTATACTTGGCCTTTACCCGTTGAAACAAATATCAACACAACCACTGGAGCTCAAGGGCAATTTACTGCTTCAAATCTAATATTTGGAACGCTGATTAATAACACATATCAAGTTCAAACTTTACAATATACAGTTACCGCAAATACCGCTAACAATTGCGCCAGCAGTCCGTTTATAATAACCGTCAATGTCAATCCTGCTCCTGTAATTCCCAATCAAACAGCAACGATTTGCGGAGGAGATAATATCGCAATCAATTTCATAGATAACCCAGGAAATATACCTATTACGATAGTCCCCAATGGCACAACTTACTCTTGGAATTTGCCTTCAACAACAGGAAATTTAACGGGTGCCTTAGCAGCTAATGCAATGCTTAATTTCAGCCAAACCCTCGGTAATACATCTCCGAATATTCAAACTGCAACTTACTCCGTTGTTCCAAATGCCGGTAACTGTCCTGGTTCACCATTCTTAATCACTGTAACCGTTAATCCAACTCCTGACATTTTGGACATCAATGAACAAACATGCAGTGGAGTTAATTTTGATGTTTCACCAATCAATGGTATCATTCCCATTGGCACAACATACGATTGGGCAATCCCAAATTATGGAGCAAATCTATCAGGAGGACAATCTCAAGTAAATCAAACTTCAATATTTGGCAATTTGGTAAGCAATATCAATACTGATCAAATTGCTGTTTATACCGTTACCCCAACATCAAACTTGGGATGTCAAGGAGATGATTTCAATATTAATGTAAACGTTCATCCGACTCCGATTGTTTTTAATATCAATGAAGTTTTTTGCGGCAATGATGCAATATCCATCTTACCAATTGACAATTCACCTGTAGAAATTATACCCAACAATATCCTTTTTGGTTGGACTGTAATCAATACTGATCCTGGATTAACCAACTATAGTGAACTGAATGGACAAGCAAACTTCAACCAAATCATAACCAACACCACCAATGTCATCCAAAGTATTCAATACAACGTTATTCCCACTACACCTTTTGGATGTGTTGGAAATGATTTCTTGATTGATTTAGATATCAAACCGATTCCAACTACGGATCCTGTCACCAATCAAATTTGGTGCTCTCTTTACGCCACAGATCCAGTAAGTTTCAGTGGTAATATTATCGGAACAACATACAACTGGAGTAACAATAACAATTCTGTCGGACTTGGTAATAATGGCGTTGGAGACATTGCTAGTTTCATGGCCATAAACAATACGCAACTCATTCAAACCGCTGTTGTGTCAATCACCCCCACATTTAATGGATGTACTGGACTGACCACACAATACAACTATCAAATTCAGCCGCTTCCAATAGCCAATTTTACTTTGCCCGCGCTTGGTTGCACAGATACAGCACTTCCTATTGCAAACAATTCACAGTTTGCGAATAATTACAATTGGTACCTCGATAACAACTTCACTTCAATCGGATTAAATCCGAACATCATTTTACAAGACACAGGTTTTTATAATGTAAGCCTTGTTACATTCAATACTTACGGATGTTCAGATACTACCTTCCAAAATATTGAGCTTATAAAATCTCCTGAGGCCATTTTCTCCATGAATTTCGATCCGTCCAATTGTGGTCCTTTGGATGTAGCCTTCAGCAATAGTTCAGAAGGAGAATATAATACATACAATTGGGATTTGGATATTATTTCAAGTACATCTGCAATTCCCGCAAATGTGATTTTCCCTCCAACCGATACCCTAATTTATTATCAAATTCAATTAACGGCTACCAACTTTTGCGGAGTTAGCGTTATGAATGATTCTGTGCTCGTCAATCCATTACCTATTGTTGATTTCATTGGCAGTCTGGATAGTCTTTGGGGATGCTCACCACTTCATATCAGCTATAATAACATGTCTACTGGAATTCCAGATTCATATTTGTGGGATTACGGAGATGGCATCACGAGTACACAATTCGAACAACAAGAGCATGTCTACTTCGCAGATTCAACAATTATGGTTTTTGAAACAACACTTTTTGCATTTAATGAATGTGGAACTGATAGTATGACCTTGATCGTCACTGTGAAGCCTAATACAGTTAGTGCATTTCATCAAATACCATTTAATGTGGGTTGTGAACCTTTTGAGGTTTGCTTCACAGATTTTTCTGAAGGAGTTGAGAATGGAACGTCTACCTATAATTTTGGAAATGGTGAATCATCGTCCTTATTTGAGCCTTGCTACACATACGACGATCCAGGCAGCTTTATCGTTAGCCAAATTGTAACCAACGGTTGTGCTTTCGACACCGCATATTCATATATCACCGTGCTTGAACAACCAGATATAGCCGTGTATTCAGATACGAATAAAGTTTGTGCAAATGTGCCTGTATATTTTTCTAGTGATGTCAACACGTTGGTTAACTACACCTGGAATTTTAGCGATGGCAGCCAATCAAACGAATCGAACCCCAATCATATATTTGCTAATCCGGGGCCATATTGGGTTTCATTAGATGCCGTTGGGGCCAATAACTGTAGCGCCAGTGACTCACTTCAAATTCAAGTTTACAGTGTCCCTGTAGCCAATTTCACTATACCAACCGAAACAGGATGCAGTCCTTTCCAACTTTGCGCTTCGAGTGCCGTAAGTGCGGGGAACTTCTATTACTGGGATTTTGGAGATGGTACTACAGGGGTAGGAAATGTTTCTTGCCACAATTACATAAATCCTGGAAATAGTATTATCAATTATGACGTGACACTATATGTTGAAAATGTCTTTCATTGCAGAGACACAGCTATGCAAGAAATCTTCATTCTGCCTCAACCTACATCAGCCTTCAACCTTGGTTCCTTTGAATCATGCACGTACCCAATCAATGTCAATACTAATAACTTCTCGCAAGAAGCTTTTGGCTATGTGTGGTATATCAACAATGATAGTATTACCAATGAATTTAATCCCGTATTGGTATTTGATACGGTAGGTGATTACAATATTGATCTTGTAGCAATCAATCAATACAATTGCACCTCCACAAGTACAGCGTCATTTGAGGTTCATCCTATACCCATCATTGATTTCACTTTGAATCCTCCAAGTGGTTGCACTCCATTGATTGTTGAATTTGAAAACAACACCACTGAAGCCAATGATTATATATGGTCAATGGGGGATGGATCTTTGGACTACTCCACAAATCCAACGCACATTTATGAACCACCTGGGTTGTACGATATTCAATTAATTGCCACCAACAATTTTGGGTGCAGCGATACCTTATTGCAGGAAGACGCCCTTCAGATATATCCAGTTCCTTATCCTGAAATATCTTTCAACCCGAGCCAACCCGATGTCTATGACAAGCTTGTATATTTTCAAGACGTAGGTGGTGGAGCATCGAGTTGGGAGTGGAATTTTGGAGATGGTAACTATGGATATGTCCAATTCTATCAGCATGAATACATGTATCCTGCAACCTACATCGTTACTTTGAATGTCCAAAATGAGTACGGATGCACAGCGAGAGATGTTGAAAGCATCACAATCAAAGAAGACTTCATGATCTTTGTTCCCAATGCATTTACCCCTATGATTCCTGATGGCACCAATGATTATTTCTTACCAATCATTCAGGGTAAAAATTTAATACAGCGATACAAGTTTCAGATATTCGATCGTTGGGGTTCCGTTGTGTTTGAAACCAATGACCCAGATGAAGCCTGGGTCGGAAATTACAAGGGCGGTGATTATTTTGTTCAAGATGGAGTTTATAACTGGACCATCGAGGTTGACATCTTGAATGGAGATGACACCAAATTCCTTCAAGGGCATGTAACAATTATTCGCTAGTATTTATTACAAATTCTTCGAGAAAAAATCCCTGGGAGTCTCCCGGGGATTTTTGGTTTAAAATACTTCTTTGAAATATAAATTTTTCATATAAATTCGCGACATCATCCAGACGACAGAAATGTCACCAACCGAGCCGAACACGCCACGGTGGTAAAATCGATGAGGACATCACAGTCAAAAACGTGTTATCCCCTTCATGCTGTTGCGTTGGATGTTTTTTATAAACCTAAAAAACAACCTTATGAAAATCGATCAGTTTTTAGATCACAACGACCTCAAGAAACCTTTTCACTTCTTGGAACTCAAGCATTTCTTTGCCTTTGCAGATTCTATCAATTCCTATTGCCTATATGATGGAGCGCAAGGTCCTGGCATTTATGTCGAAAACATTGAACTCGATGGCGGTGAGCCTTACGAAGGATTTCGATTGTTAAAATCAGTTGACCAAGTCGATTTGATCAATCCTAAACTGCTTCAAGACTTTTGTATTTACTACGCCCTACACAGCAGTCCGTTTGACGGTAGTATAACTTTTATCAGTAGCACCGTCATCACCAAAGAAACATTTGAGTATTACCAAAACGAAAGAGAAATCAAGGAAAAACAAATGCGTGCCATTGCCGAGGGTAAGGCTTCTGAAATAATCGATGAATTGCGCAGATTGCAGGCAACTCCGGAGCCTACTACATACAACACCAAGGCATGGACAGCACCTTGTCTTTTTCATAAGCGCAAGCACTTCATGTTTGTCGACACCGTCAAAAATGAATGCCGCTGCCCTTACGGCCCCGGCAAATTGACATTGAGTGATTTGAAGAATATGTAATGCATACAATATCACTTTTGAATAACCGCTCTCTTCTTGTTTCTCGCTCTGTTTCCCGCTCTGTTTCTTAGTTGAGACCTATTCCGGCTATCCGTTACAAGCTTTGCGCTTCGCGCAAAGGCTTTTCACTGCTATCCGGGGTATGGCGGGCGTTCATGCGCAACGACAATTGTAATCATAAAAATCAATTTCCATTGTACATTTCGGAAGTCTGTCAGTCGCCTATTAGGACTGCAGCATGTATTAAATTTGAATCAAGTTATGAAAAAGCTCATCTTGGCTGCATTACTTCTGGCATCTACTCTATTCCACCTAAAAGTTCTTGCCCAAGACAAAGATTGTCTTTTTAAAAACCCATTGTGCTTTTACAACACCGACATATTGAGTTATTTGCAGGTGTTGCATAAAAATCAGCAATATGAACAGATGCTACCTTACATCACAGGTCCTGCTGTAGATGGATTATCGAAGGAGAAGAAAATATCCAAATTGGAAGATACATCATTTGGTTATCAAATGAAAAGACAAGGCGTAAAAACCGTCAGCAATCAGGAATGGGGACTCACCTATTCCCGTGTCATCATGGGCACCCAAGAAACTTTCAAAATAAAGTGTCTCCTGGTCAAAGGGACTTGTTGTGTTTATTTGGATGAGAAGGGGTGGAATCAAGTATTCAAATAAACCAGTATTGGTATAATTCCAATTTCTGATTAGGACCAATTCAACATGAATGAGATTCAATAAATACAAAATCAACACATCATCTTACTTTTTACTTCATAAAGTCAAATAATAGTATTACATTTGTAAGATAAGTGTCACATTATTTATTGACTTATGAAGAATAAAAAACTGTATATCACGCAGCTCGATCAGAAGTTGGCGGCGTTTGAAAGTGCGCATCAGACCACCAAGCCTAGTATCGGCTGGGTAAGAACGATTCGTCATTCTTTGGGAATGTCATTGGAACAGCTTGGACGAAAATTGGGCGTAAGCAAACAAAGTGTGCAACACTTGGAAAAACGTGAAGCAACGGGATCGATTACTTTGTCGGCCTTGAATGATGTAGCCAAAGCCTTGGACATGGAATTGGTCTATGGATTCGTGCCCAAAGGTGGAAGCGTTATGCACCTCGTCGAAGAGAAAGCCAAAAAAATGGCAACCGAAATTGTACTCCGCACTTCGCACAACATGCGATTGGAAGATCAAGCTGTTGCCTATGAAAGACTGGAGAAAGCCATCCACGAAAGAACAGAACAAATCATCCATGAACTTCCCAAATCATTATGGGACTAGGACTTGACTATCAACCGGGACAAACACCGCTGGACGAAGAGGAAAGCGAAGGCCTTAAAATTAAAACCATCACAACGCAAGGCGAACTCAATGAGTTTGAGCAAAACAACATTGAGCACGCCTTGCTTTGGCTTAAAAAGCAACGAATTGCTTCCAAACAAATTTTGACGGAAAACTTCATTCTGAAACTGCATCAAAAAATGTATGGCGAAGTTTGGAAATGGGCGGGTAAGTTTCGAAATAGCGAAAAGAACATCGGGATTCATCACTCACAAATTGGTATCGAACTAAAAAAACTGCTCGATGACACCCAGTTTTGGATCGATCATCAAACCTTTAATCCCGATGAAATTGCCATTCGATTCAAACACCGTTTGGTAAGCATTCATTGCTTTCCCAATGGCAATGGACGACACAGCCGACTCATGGCCGATTTAATCGTTGAGAAGATTTTCGGGAGACCTCATTTCACATGGGGACATAGTCATTCCCATCTTTCCGAAAACAATACAGCTAGAATCTCCTATTTGCAGGCTCTGAAACTTGCCGATAAAAATCAATTTCAACCTTTGATCGACTTTGCAAGAAGTTGAACCATTCAATTCTCTCCAAGAACACCGGCCAATGCAACGTACTTATCGAGGAACTCACTGTCCCGGCGAAATATAACTTGATCATCGAAATGATGTGAAATCGTTCCACTGAGTTCACCATTTTCATTGATGTCCACCACATTGAAGGGTAAGCCTTTGACATTCCAAACAGTAAAAGCAAAAATCCTTACCCATTCGCTTTTGATTTCCTCTCGCCGAATATTGAACTGAAGGAATTCAGCAATCAAAGGACTTTTCGTTTCAATGATCCAATAGACATTTGGTAGATTTTCCATAACCAATCGCCACATTCCAAACCAAGACAATAACTCGTTAGGTGACAAATCACGCTCAGGATCTTTTAAAATAACTACTTTGCTTTTTTGTACAAAATTTCGCTGCAACGGTTCTGCTAAAATTTGTTTGATTTCCATAATCTCATGCACCCACGATGCAATGCGTTTGGTGCCTGAACCCGCCATTTCCAATGGCACATCAACCCCACATCGGCTCACAAACATTTGCTTGGTGTAGTAGCTTCCCTCTGAATCGGCGATTGTTCTTTCCGACAAAGAACAAGAACCAAACGAATAAAATGCGTCCGTTTTCTCTTTTGAAAGGAATTGATCCAATACCGGCTTCTTGGATCCATCTAGTATATACGTATCAGACAAAAAAGTAGTCATTGCATCCATGACCAATATGAAAAGATGCTGCGCCGAAATTAAAACCGGAAAAAATTCGCCACGGTCTTTGATATGTACATGAAAGTTGCGATGAATTTCTCCCAAATCAAATCGGAAATTTTTCCTTTTGACATCAACAAACATTTCTCTCGGAAAAACTTCCAAAAACTCATTGAGCAATTTCAAACTCATTTCCTTGGCATATACTTCTGGCAAACCGCACTGCTGCTGCCATTCCTTTTTCAATGGCTTACCCATCTTCTTCAATCCCAATTGCATGACACGATAAAAATTGGAATGATAAATCTTCCGTTCATCCTTATTCCAAACAACAATCGGATACTCTTCATGATAAATTGAAAGATGAATGATCTCTGCACATTTGATGTTCTCATCATCTGCCCGATGGATTGTCGGGGTGTGCGCGTAATGCACTTCTACAGAAAGCGGCATTCCCAATAAATCAACAGTTCTTCCAATCACCACAGGTTTTCCTAAAACACCCTTATTCACGTAGTGGCGCCAATCCAAAAAAGGATCAAAATTGCAAATACTGGGAAAGTCAGCGCGATCACATCGTTCTAAATGATGATTCTTTGCAATAAGATCCAAGAAATCTGATAACGTTGACTTTCCTAAACCAGAGCTTCCCATAAAAACGTTGATACGTTTCAAATTCATTACCGTCGGCCTATAGAAAGCCTTAAAATTGGATACTTTGACTTGCATTTCGGTTGCTTTTTCAGTTGAACCAAATCAAAGGATGCTCATTGTAATGGATTTACAATGGGGAAAATAAACTTGATTGATTTGAGAAAATTTCTCTACAAATTGCCGGTGTATTTCAGATAAAATCTGTGCATGACCATGATGTGCGGCCAACTTACGCAGGATATGAAAATGAAGAATATTGCCCAAGGGGAAACACTGGATAGCGCGGCAATTTGGGATTTGAAAAGATAAAAAGCTGCCAAGAAAATCCAAGCGCCCAACTGAAATGGAAGTGCCTTGGTCCACATTTGGACATGTGACACTTTAAAACTTCGCTTCAAATGCAACCACCCTACTATACTGTGTTGACCGATGAAATAAAAACCAAAAGCCATCACCAACGGCAAATTGGTTGTTAGTGCCAACCACAAAATCGTTAATATCCAATTCAAATTGCGTCTCCAAATGGCCAAGCCCAACCAAGGCAAGCCATACCATATAGGAATATTCGGGACAGTACCCAGGTATCCAAATTCACTTAAAATCTCACTGGTCTCTTGCGGATGTGTGCCCAATATAAACAGAAGCACAGAGCCTCCCCATATCAAAGAAACTATCGGTGACATTTCCCAATAAACGCCATCAGCTTGTCCAAAATGCCAAATTGAAAACAATAAAAATACAAGTAGGGCAAGTGGAGAAGACCACCACCACAACATTCCCATCATGACCATCAACATGAGATACATCGAAATGAACTTCAGTAATTGCGTGTTCCATTTGGACTTTTGTTCGATAACGTGATCCAAAGCGCCATGCGGAAAGCCAACGAGAATCATTCCAACCAAAAGAACAATCCACCCCATGGATTCTTTCAGTCCATTTAAAGGTTCGTTTACATTTAGTAAAACCATAAAAAGCAAAATCAACAATGGCCTGAACAAATGAAACTGAGTGATGACCAACGTTTTTATAAATAACCAAACTGGCAATTTAGAAAAAATGGAAACCTCTTGCTTCCAATGGGTCTTCTCCTCCAAAAACAATATCACACGTGCCAAAGGAACCCTTGCAAACAACTGCGTGAAAATTTGACTTCCCTTATGCGGCCAAATGGAAAGTATATAGAGCAACAGTCCATCATACCACTCAAACCGCTCTTTTCCTAACCTATTTGATTTCGACAATGATTTTAATTTCCATTGCTCCGCAAAGGTGTACATCCTTTTGAAAGCATAGCCCGTACTCGGTTTGATCATTCCCCCTCTTGCTCCTAGTAATGTAACATCCTCCATCTCTTTGACATCAGGCTTTGCATTGGTCATGGGTATGCTTCCTTCTTCTGTTGATAGAATGGAAAACTCCCCGAATCTGGATTGAATATACGCTTCCAAAATGGGATAAGCCTCTTCTTCTGTGAGTTGATTATCTCCAAAGCGCGTCAATTCAACCAGAGCGGTATGCTGATCAAATGGCAAAATATACATGAATTGGGTATTGCCCAATTGAGGAACAGAAAAATCCATCAGAGTCAATGTATCCTCATTTCCATACTGAACATTGTGCGAAATGAACCACCCTATAAAACTTTGGTTAAGATGAACCTTGGGAAATTTGATCGGCAGATATTTGGGCGGTCGAGAATCAAAAATTTGAGCCGAATAAATACGTGTTTCATCAACAATAACAAAACTACCTTTTTCATCGCGACCAATCTCATCAACGGCATCCAACTTCCAAGTGGCATCTACCTCTTCGCAAATTGACTTGGCTTCATTGTACAAGTCAATGCCTTTGATATAATAATACCGATAAGGCAACATGCTTGTAATACCCTCTGCATGGTGCGTTACACTACCCCAACTTCGGGTAATCAAACCATTCAAATCCGTCACTATATCTTCGTCAGGTTGTGCCCAAAAACAAAATGTTCTGTCATTGACATTCTTACTATCTTTCTCCACCACAAGGACACGTTTGTTGTACAAAAGTCCTCTTTTAAACAAACTCTTTAACATCAAGCAGGACGATGCTCCCATCCCAATAAAAATGAAATCGTAGGTGGAGCTCTTTGAATTATCCTGCATAATTGATGTATTCATTGATAGAAAAAAAAAGGGACGGTGATCGCTTGTACCCCGTCCCCTTTTTTATTTGATTGATAAGAATTAATCCTCTTTTCTTGACAAACTGTAGATAACCAAACCAAATCCGATTTTGTTGATGGCATCAGCAATGTTGTACACGATATCCATCGCATGCAATGCAGCTGCTTTGTCTTGAACCAACTTCATACCGAATAATCCACCGTCAGTTCCTAGGATATATCCCAATGGATAAATGGCCCATCCAACCAATACAAACCAAGCAAGGATACGAGTAGCTTTAGCAACTTGTGGTCCTGCAGTTTGTGCCAATTTAGAAACCTCACCAAACCAAATTAGGTAAGCGATGTAGAAATAAGCCGCTCCTGAGATTACACCCCAAAGAACGCTTTGTGCTGGATCCAATACCTCTCCGATATAACCGGTAACCAACATGACCAATGACGCGAAGATCAATTTCCACAACAATGCGATTTTAGCTCCTGCTTTCTTGGTAATCAAGTAAAACTCTACGCACATCAATGGAACAGTTAGAATCCAATCCACATAACGGAAGAAAGTTGGAGAGTCGCCTGTCTCCAAGTTGTAGCCGCGCATGTAGTAGTAATGCACTGCAGCGATAAACGTAATTAAACCAGAAACCAATACCGAAGTTCTCCACTTGGGTGAGGTGTTGTTTAATTCAAAAAAGAAGAATACAGATGCGGCCATCATGGCCATTGTTCCGATGAAGAACGTGAACGCAACATAATTGTCGCTCGCAATTTTTAAATGTTCCATAAAAAATTTAGTTAAGGTTTTTTCCTACTCTATTGAGGCTTTTCGGTATCGCCTTTTTTTGATTACTTCCCTTTTGGTTTATAGCCAGTGGGTAGCATCAAAAATGTTTTACATAAATTCAAAACAAACAATCACGGATTGTACTTGGCATATGCCAATTTTCCCAATTGTTGGGTAGTGTAATAAGTGTCTAAGCCACTACATGTTACACTCTCAGCCTTCTCTAAATCGATGGAACCATCTTCTAAAACACATTCATGTGGAGCTTCTAGATAAATGAATTTCCCAATAATCATGGTGGTTCCGTTGTGACGGATGTCCACACTTTCTACCAACTCGCAACCCATTTTAATGTGGCTTTCCTGAACAAATGGTGCAAAAAAATCATTGCGCCATTGTTCATTCAAACCCACATATGCAAATTCGCTAACTCCTTGCGGATACTTGGCGCTGCACTGGTGTGCTTGTTGGTAGAAGGCAGGACGAACGTGATTCAGGGTGTAATACTTTGTGCTCAAAATATTACCCAAAGTATTCTCCCCTTCCTCATTGGGTCTGATAATCATTCCGCACAATGCAGGATCTGCACCCAAGTGAAAAAGCGAATTGAACGTAGCCAAGTTGGTATTTCCTTGCGGACTTTTTGTTCCTACCAACACGAGGCTCTTAAAACCCTCTATGGAATTGATTAGATTGGCGCGATGGCGTCTCTCTAATTTTTCCATATCAACTTGATTCCAGCTCTTGTGTTGCATTAATGTGAGGACCTTATGTCGGTATTTCTTGGTTAAAATGTAATCGTTCTGGTCTAAACAGCTTTTCTATAGAACATGGTACATAAGTATTGAACATGAAAAGTGTTTAACAGTCGAATTCAAATGATTAAACAAGACTCTTTCGATTTGGTTCAAATCATTTGCAATAAAAATTGATTAAGATCATCAATTTAACAATTCAATGATTCAAGCTTCATTGACAACATTGCGTTTTCAAAGAGAATTTAGAATTAAAAATTAAGACCCAAAGGAATACTTGTATTTTAGCAAATGGTACAAGGATACAACCAAAGAGGAAATAAATGATGTCAAAAAAAACAAAGAAAGGGTGTTGGAGAATATTCATCGTTATTGGCATCATCCTAATCATTGCGGGGATATGGATATTGCGTGAGTATACTTTTACACCTCCCCCACCACCAGTCATTACCGATGAAGCATCCGACATTGTTCGACATCCACAAAAAGCCAATGCCTGGGGAATAGACATCAGCCACCATCAAGGAGCAGTTGATTGGAGTAAGATGGTGGGAGACAAACGACCTGACTTTGTATTTCTAAAAACAACTGAAGGCACTCACTTCACTGATAACCGATTTACAGATTACAAGGAACATTTGATGAAGTTGGGAATACCTTTCTCGGGATATCATTTTATGCGTTTCAATAAAAACGGAAAGGATCAAGCCAATTATTTCTTGCGCAAAGCTCAACCCAAAAAGGGTCAATTGATACCCGTTGTTGATATTGAGTACCAACGTCATTTGTACACAGATGAAATTGCCCAACGGAACATTGATTTATTCATGGAGACCAT